>Ga0102812_10000709_pt1 | contig 23659 bp, 20 predicted proteins | sample ColrivemetaGS713_FD_79334 | JGI IMG/M metagenome (GOLD analysis project Ga0102812, IMG submission 79334) | Estuarine microbial communities from the Columbia River estuary - Flood tide ETM metaG S.713 | ecosystem: Environmental > Aquatic > Marine > Intertidal zone > Estuary | place: USA...
ATCGTGTAATAATGCAGCAATAATAGAAGTAGTATCCAGTCCAATTTCATAGGCAACAATTTTTGCCACAGCAATTGGATGAAATATATATGGCTCACCAGTTTTTCTTCTTTGAGAACTATGTGCCTCAAGGGCAATGTCAAATGCTTTTCTTATTTCTTTTTTTTCGGTATCTGAAATTGACTGATATGCACCTTTTAGCAAATCCTTATATCGGTTTGCTATTTCTTTATTTTCTTCTTCTATGCTTAAAGTATATGTCATCGCTTAAAAATAGAATTTTAAATTGAGTAGACAATGGATAAATTTATTTTTTTAAGTTTAAAATTCGGTCTAATAAAGTTGGGTGTGAGTAGTGAAATTTAACATATAAACGACTAGGAGTTAAGTTGCTTAAACTGTTTTTTGAAAGTTTTTTTAAAGAAGAAATTAAAGCATTACCATTGAAATTATTTTTAGCATAATCATCAGCCTGATATTCAAATTTTCTAGATAAAATATTCATAAACAGACTAGTTATTTCTGAAATAGGACTGTATAAAATACCAAAAGCTATTAAGCCAATATGGAAACTCGTTATATTTACACTTAACGCTTGTGAAAGTAAATTATTACCTACAAATAAGGATAAAATATAAAATGTAAATCCAGTTAAAGCTAAAGACATTATTAAATTGTAAATGATATGTTTTTTCTTATAATGTCCAATTTCGTGTGCTAAAACGGCAACAATTTCATCGGTATCTAAATCGTTGATAAGTGTATCATACAAAGTAACCCTTTTTTGAGAACCAAATCCTGAAAAATAGGCATTTGCTTTTGTTGAACGTTTTGAGCCATCAATTACAAAAATATTATTTAATTTAAAACCAACTTTTTTACCAAACTTATCTATAGCAGTTTTTAATTCTCCTTCCTCTAATGGTGTCTGTTTGTTAAAAATAGGCACTATTAATTTTGAATAAAATAGATTCATAAATATTGTAAAAATTGCAATCAATCCCCAAGCATACAACCAAAAATTAGTTGTTGTTAATTGATAAAACCAAACAAGTAATGCTAATATTCCGCCTCCAATTATCACCATCATTAACCAGCCTTTTATTTTATCTAAAATAAATGTTTTAAAAGTAGATTTGTTAAAGCCATACTTCTCTTCAATTACAAATGTTTTATAATAAGATAGCGGTAAGGTTAATATATCACTTGCAAATAAAATAATTCCAAAGAAAATTAATGTAATTAAAATGGTGTTGTTTGAAATATCACGAGCAATATTATCAACATATGCAAACCCTTTAAAAAAGAAAAACGAAATTGTCAGCAAAACTGAAAATGAACTGGTAATAAGTGAAAATTTATAGTTTTCCTTTTTGTATTCTTGAGATTTCAGATATTCTTCATCATTATAAATACCATCTAATTCTTCTGGAATTTTATCATTAAAATGTTTTGCATTATTGGCATTGAGAATTGTGTCGAATATAAATTTTACAACAATAATTCCAATTAATGTATAAAATAGGATTTGTGGGTTCATTCTTAAATTTTAGAGATTTCTTTGTCTTACAGCTTCAAAAATTATAATAGCGGCGCTAACTGAAACATTCATGCTGTCAATGGCACCACGCATTGGAATAATAATATTTTTTGTAGTATTTTTTAACCATTCATCTGTTAGTCCGGTTGCTTCTGTACCAACAATAATAGCGCTTGGTTGCTTATAATCTATTTTTTGATATTCAACGGATGCATTTAATGCAGCACCATAAATATTAATATTTTTTTCTTTTAAAAATGTAATAATTTCTGAAGTTGTACCTTCTGCAATATTAGTTGTAAAAAGACATCCTACGCTTGATCTAATTATATTCGGATTGTATATATCGGTTATTGGATTTGCAATAAAAACAGCATCAATTCCTGAAGCATCGGCCGTTCTAAGTAGGGCACCAATATTTCCAGGTTTCTCAGGGGCCTCAGCAACTAATATAAGAGGATTATTCGATTTAAATTGAATGTTTTTTAAGGATAAATCTTTAAACTTTGCTTTTGCTAAAATTCCTTCAGTAGTATCTCGAGTTGCTAATTTTTTATAAACTTCATTTGAGATCTCAATAACTTCAATATTATATTCATTTTTTTCTAATAAGCTATTTAAAGAGGCTTCATCAATAATTGAAAAATCAACCAATAGATATTCAATTAAGTAACCTCCGTAAATTGCCAATGAAATTTCGCGCAAACCTTCAATTAAAAAAGTTTGTGTTTTTTTACGATCACGTGACTTTTCCTTTAACTGAAAAAGTTCTTTAATTAATAAGTTATGAATACTTGAAATTTGTTTACGCATATTGCAAAAATAGTTGTTAATTCTCTATAATTCTTTTGTTTTATAGTAATTTATTAATAGCGTAACCATTTTACTATAGCCTTCAATTCCATCTTGCTGTTTATTGGCTTTTAAATAATTGTCATAAAAAGTTTTAAAGTAAATTTCTGTCCAATTATTATAGGACTCCCAAAATTCTTGACTCTGTTTCATGTCTTTTAAAATCCCTTTATTTATAAGTAGTTTTAACTCTTCAAAACGAGCTGGGTCTTTCCTGTAAACTTCTGAAATACAATAACGTAATGCCATTAAATAACCCGAATAATTAAAATAAGGATCTTTTGAATTTATGGATGCTAAATAACCTACAAAATTGGCTTCACTTTCTGAAGCAATACCAACCTGATGCGCAATTTCGTGGCATACTGTTGCTGCATAATTATTTTTTGGAATTAATGAATTTACCTGCGCCTCATTAGTTATTGGGTTTAAGTAACCTGCAAATCCCATATAAGTTAATGGAGTACTAAAAATGGAATGCTTAACTTTTGGGTTTTTATAAGAAAATTGAGGATACTTTACTATTAATTGTTCATAAGCCCAATGAGAATTCTCATTAATTTCTTTTTTAGAAAAAGGATTTTCAACGATTAAAGTATCGTTTTTGGTAATTAAAATATGAATTTCGTTTGATTTGGAAATTAATTTTTTAGTGAAATCAGAAAGTTCTTCATTTGTATAATTTTTATTTTCAATATTTAAAGTTTTGAAAAGAGGCACTCTAAAATAATTTAGTCCCCAATTAAAATGGAAAAAGAAAAAAACAATTGAAATTATTCCTGCAATTTTAAAAAAGGTGTTTTTTAAATTAAATTTTCTTTCTTTAAAAAACTTAAATGCTGAAACAAGTATTAATATTATTATAATAATGTATAAAACATCACCTATTGAAAAAGGAATCCAACCAAGACTATATCTCAAAAACCGTGAAATGTACAAATAGCATCCATTTGAGTAGTAATTTTCAATGAAATCTGGATATTGGGCTATTATTTGAATAAATGCCCATTGCATTAGCAAAAGAAGTGTAAGAATTTTATATGTTTTTTTGGCATCCATTTGCCAAAAATATGAAATAAATTTTGAGTAAATCACGTTATATTAGTTATTAACAATAATTACACTTGTTAACAAAAATTGTTCAAATTAAATTTAGAATTTAAGTTCTTATTGGTATTAAAAAATTACTTTTGTTTTTATCAAAAAAATAATCAAAAATTCAAAATTCGAATTTTTAAGATTAATGTTTAAATCCATAAAATCATCATTAGCCTGTGAAAAATTTACAACCAGTGCCTGCTAAAAAATTTAAAAAAAGCACCGTAATTAGTCTTGAAAAAGGTAAGTTACCTCCCCAAGCGCTTGATTTAGAGGAAGCTGTATTGGGTGCTATGATGATTGACAAGAAAGGTGTTGATGATGTAATTGATATTTTACATCCCGAAGCTTTTTATAAGGAAACGCATCAGCTTATTTATGAGGCAATTTATATTTTGTTTCAAAATTCTGAACCTACAGATTTATTAACGGTTGCAAACCAATTGCGTAAAACAGGAAATTTAGAATTGGTTGGTGGAGATTTTTATTTAGTTGGTTTAACGCAGAAAGTATCTTCTTCCGCTCATATAGAATTTCATGCACGTATTATTCTTCAAAAATATATTCAACGTAAATTAATTTCAATTTCTGCTGAAATTATTGAAGAAGCATATGATGAAACTGTCGATGTATTTGATTTATTAGATGATGCGGAAACAAAGCTTTTCGAAGTAACTCAAGGCAACCTTAAAAAAGGTTCTGAAGATGCGCAAGGGCTTGTAAGTCAGGCTATAAAAAAGATTCAGGAAATATCCAATAAACAAGGTATGAGTGGCGTAGCCACTGGTTTTAATCGTTTAGATGAATTAACATCGGGTTGGCAACCTTCAGATTTAGTGATTTTAGCCGCACGTCCCGGTATGGGAAAAACGGCTTTTGTAATGTCAATGGCAAAAAATATGGCAATTGATTTTGATACACCTGTTGCTATTTTTTCATTAGAGATGTCGTCAGTTCAGTTAATTACACGTATGATTTCTAGTGAAACTGGAATTTCTTCTGGTAAATTAAGAAAAGGAAACTTAGAACCACATGAATGGGAACAGCTAAATGTTAAAGTTAAAAATTTATCTAAAGCGCCTATATTTATTGATGATACACCATCATTATCAATTTTCGATTTACGAGCAAAAGCACGTCGTTTAGCGTCACAACACGGTATAAAAGTAATTGTTATTGATTATTTGCAATTAATGACGGCTGGTAGTTCTTCTGGTGGAAATCGTGAGCAAGAAATATCAACCATATCACGTAACTTAAAAGCACTGGCAAAAGAATTAGCTATACCTGTAATTGCACTTTCTCAGCTATCAAGAGCCGTTGAAACTCGTGGAGGAAGTAAACGACCTTTACTATCTGATTTACGTGAATCTGGTGCAATTGAGCAAGATGCGGATATTGTTTCATTTATTTTTAGACCTGAATATTATGGTTTAACCGAGTGGGATGATGAAGAAAGAACACCTTGTGAAGGTCAAGCAGAGTTCATTGTTGCAAAACATAGAAATGGAGGTTTAGAAAACATCCGATTAAAATTTACAGGTCATTTAGCTCAATTCAGTAATTTAGATGAAGATTTTGGAAACGAATTTCATTCTAAAATGAATAGTGAAATTTCAGTGGAAAATAGAATTAATCCTAGAGATGCTTTTGGAGCACCTGATGACTTAGATGATGGCGATGTACCTTTCTAAAACTTAAATATTTGAGAAAAAAAAATTTTTATATTTTCAAAAAAATAATAGTATTAATTATATTACTATTTACATCATCAATATATGCATCTTTTATATTGATTCCAATGGATGCTGTTACCCAAACAAACCATTTAAAGGCTTATGGAATAACATTTTGGTCTCTTCAAAATGGAAATACAGCAAAATGGTTATTGAATTATGAAGGCGGATCCTTTTTATTGGAAGATAATGAAGCAACTAGAAATGAATGTAAAATAAGAGGAGTAACCTATCAGGTTATTTCAGATACTCAAGCAGCAAATATTTTAGAGGAAATTAGCAGTCCATCAAAAAATATGGAAGCTGTTTTGTTAGAAAAAGCTCCAAAAATAGCTGTTTATTCTCCAAAAGATAAAATGCCATGGGATGATGCTGTTACAATGGTTTTAACATATGCGGAAATTCCTTTTGATGTAGTTTATGATGAAGAAGTGTTGGATGAAAAGTTATTGTTATATGAGTGGTTACATTTACACCATGAAGATTTTACTGGTCAGTTTGGTAAATTTTATGGTTCATATCGAACAGCACCTTGGTATATTGAACAAAAAACATCAGCTGAAGAATTGGCATCTAAATTGGGATATTCAAAAGTATCTCAAGAAAAATTAGCGGTTTCATTAAAAATTAGAGATTTTGTAATTGGTGGAGGGTTTATGTTTGCAATGTGCTCAGCTACAGACAGTTTTGATATTGCATTAGCCGCTGAGGGAGTAGATATTTGCGAAACAATGTTTGATGGAGATCCTTCTGAAATTGATTATCAAAATAAAATAGATTTTAATAAAACCTTTGCTTTTAAAGATTTTACTTTGGTTAGAAATCCTGTGGAATATGAATTTTCTTCTATTGATATGACTCGCAAAAGGCAAGAAATTAAGCGAACAGCTGATTATTTTTCATTGAAAGAGTATTCGGCAAAATGGGATCCAATTCCAACTATGTTGTGCCAAAATCATACACAATTAGTAAAGGGTTTTATGGGTCAAACAACTTCATTTGATAGAGATGAAATTAAATCTAATGTATTGGTAATGGGTGAGATAACTTCAAATAGAGAGGCGCGTTATATTCACGGTGTAAAAGGAAAAGGTATGTTTACTTTTTATGGTGGTCATGATCCAGAAGATTATCAGCATAGAGTTGGAGATCCAAAAACAGAATTGGATTTACATCCAAATTCTCCAGGTTACCGATTAATATTAAATAACGTATTATTTCCTGCTGCAAAAAAGAAGAAACAAAAAACATAAATATTGTTAATAACACAATTAAAACTTTATTCCTAAAAAATATTGCTCCATAACACTAAAATAGTATTTTTACGTTTTTAAAAAATAATTCAAAAAAATGTCAACTACACAACAACTGCAAGATTTTGCACAACAAGTAAGACGAGATATAGTTAGAATGGTACATGCTGTAAAATCTGGTCACCCTGGTGGCTCTTTAGGCTGTAATGAATTTTTAACGGTTTTATATCAGGATACATTGAAATATTCAACCGATTTTAAGATGGATGGAATTAATGAAGATTTATTCTTTTTATCAAACGGACATATTTCACCTGTATATTACAGTGTTTTGGCAAGAAGTGGTTTTTTCCCGGTAAAAGAATTAGCTACTTTTAGAATATTAAATACCCGTTTACAAGGGCACCCAACTACTCATGAAGGTTTACCAGGTGTTAGAATTGCATCAGGTTCTTTAGGTCAGGGAATGAGCGTGGCAATTGGTGCTGCTCAAACAAAAAAGTTAAATGGAGATAGTCGTTTAGTTTATTCTTTGCACGGTGATGGTGAGTTGCAAGAAGGACAAAATTGGGAAGCAATTATGTATGCTGCTGGTAAGAAAGTTGATAATTTAATTGCAACAATTGATTATAACGGCCAGCAAATTGATGGTTCAACTGATCAGGTAATGCCAATGGGCGATTTAAAAGCTAAATTTGAAGCTTTTGGGTGGATTGTTTTAAATATTGAAAAAGGAAATGATATTGATAGTATTAAGAAAGGATTAGCGGAAGCTAAATCTTTAACTGGAAATGGAAAACCTGTTTGTATTTTATTGCATTCTGAAATGGGCAATGGTATTGATTTTATGATGCATACGCATGCTTGGCACGGAAAAGCACCTAGTGATGCACAATTAGAAGAAGCACTAAGACAAAACCCTGAAACTTTAGGGGATTATTAATAATAACCGTTCTAAAGTTTAAAGGTTTAATTGTTTAAACTGTAAAATATTTTAAAAACCTCTTTCTTAAATTATGAAGGAGGTTTTTTTATGATATATTTATAACTTTTTAATACACCTAATTGTAAGTTTCAAATTATATTTACAACTAATATCTTTTATAAATTTGAAATCCTTATACAAGCTCAGGATATCATTTTAATATATTTAATCTTTAGTAAATGAAAATAGGAATTGTATGTTATCCAACATTTGGAGGAAGTGGAGTAGTAGCGACTGAATTAGGAATGGCTTTGGCACAAGAAGGACACCACGTGCATTTTATTACCTATAAACAACCGGTTCGGTTAGATTTTATTTCAAACGATATTCATTTTCATGAAGTTTTTGTAGAAGAATACCCTTTATTTCAATTTCAACCTTATGAACTGGCTTTATCAAGTAAGATGGTTGAAGTTGTAAGCATGTACAATTTGGAAATTTTACACGTGCACTATGCAATTCCACATGCGTACGCAGCGTATATGGCAAAACAAATGTTGAAAGAAAAAGGTATTGATATTAAGGTAGTAACTACATTACATGGAACTGATATTACCTTAGTTGGAAGTCATCCAAATTATAAAACTGCTGTTGAATTTAGTATCAACAATTCTGATGTTGTTACAACAGTTTCTGAAAGTTTAAAAAAGGATACCTTACGTTTATTTAATATTCAAAAAGAAATTCATGTAATTAATAATTTCATAGATTTTGAAAAATATCCACAAATAGAAGCACCTGAGTGCCAAAGAGGTTCAATTGCAAAAGAAAATGAACGTATAATTACACATGTTAGTAATTTAAGACCTGTTAAAAGAGCTGCTGATGTAATCGATATTTTTTATAAAATTCAACAAAAAATACCTTCAAAACTATTATTAGTTGGTGAAGGACCAGATAGAGAGCATATTGAGTGCCAGGCAAAAGATTTGGGTATCTTAGACAAGGTTCTTTTTCTTGGGAATAGTAACGAAGTAAATAAACTATTATGTTATTCCGATTTATTTTTATTGCCTTCTGAAACTGAAAGTTTTGGATTAGCAGCCTTAGAAGCTATGGCAGCTCGAACTCCTGTTATTTCTACAAATTCTGGTGGATTACCAGAGGTTAATATTCAGGGAGTTACAGGTTTTTTAAGTAATGTTGGAGATACTGAAGATATGGCTAAAAACGGAATCTATATTTTAGAAAACGATAAGCGATTACAGCAATTTAAAGAGAATGCGTTAAATCAAGCAAAACAATTTAGTTTACAAAATGTGTTACCTTCATATTTGGAAGTTTATAAAGAAGTTTTAGTTAACTGTTGTTAAGAATTGTAATAATCTAACGCTTCAATTAATAAATCTTTTTCAACTTTACAATTAAATTTATACTTTTCAAAATCTTTTAGTAAAACAAAATTCACACTTCCACTCACATTTTTTTTATCGTGAATTAATAATTCAATTATAGGGTTATAATCTGACTTTTTAATTATTGTTTTGCCATTTATTTTAACTAAAAGTTGCTTAATTTCATTTAACTTTTCAATAGGGAAATTCAATAGTTTTTCTGAAATATAGGTTTCAGTTATCATACCTATTGCAATGGCTTCACCATGAGTTAGTTTTTCTTTATTCTCTGATTCTAAAAAATAAGATTCAATTGCGTGTCCTAAAGTATGCCCAAAGTTCAAAATTTTACGCAATCCATTTTCTTTAGGATCTTCAGTTACAACTTCATTTTTAATTTCAATTGATCTGTGAATTAAAGTGCTTATGTTTTTGATATTGAACTTTTTGAAGCTATTTATCTCATCCCAAATTTTAATATCATAAGATAAACCATATTTTATTATTTCTGCTAAGCCTGAACAAATTTCACGTTCCGTTACGGTCTCCAAATAACGGGTGTCAATAAGCACCATTTCAGGATCAGAAAACAAGCCAATCTGATTTTTTAAAACACCTAAATCAACTCCTGTTTTTCCACCAACAGAAGCATCAACCATGCTTAATAAGGTAGTCGGAATATTAACAAAAGCAATACCTCTTTTAAAGCAAGAAGCTACAAATCCGCCCAAATCTGTAATAACACCACCACCTAGGTTTATCATTAAACTTTTTCTATCTGCACCTAGTTCTGTAAGTGCGTGCCAAACACCTGAACATGTATCTAAATTTTTATTTTCTTCACCCGATTCAATTTCAATAATTTCAATATTTATTGACGTTTCAAGTGCTTCCATTAAAATTGGTAAACAATGTTCGTGCGTATTTTCATCCACCATTATAAAAATTTTAGAAGGTGTATTTGAAGCTATAAATTCATTCAGCTTTAAATAGGATTCTTCTTGAAAGTTTATGTAGTAATTATTGGATAATATTGGTGTCATTTTGGATAATATTTATGTGCAAATTAAATGCAAAAATATGACAAAGTAAACCGTTTGTAGCTATCTTTGATTAAATATATTGTACAATGGAAAAAATATTTGATAATACAGAAGTTGCTTTTGCAATTAAATCTAATTCTGAACTGGATAGAGCGTATTATTTGTTTGAAATGATTAAGCGCCAACCACTCGTTAAAATTGGCACTGCAGTTACCAGATTTGCTTTAAAAACCCATTTACCGGTTGAAGGAATTATTAGAGCGACAGTTTTCGATCATTTTTGTGGAGGAGTTACAGAAAAAGATTGTATGCCAGTTATAGATAAAATGTATACCAAAAACGTGCATTCTGTTTTAGATTATTCTGCTGAAGGGAAAGAAATTGAAGAACAATTTGATTTAGCAATGGAAAAAACGTTAAATACAATAAAATTTGGTACTGAAAAAAAAAGTATTCCTTTTGCTGTTTTTAAACCTACTGGGTTTGGTAAATTTAGAATTTATCAAAAAATTACTGAAGGCGAAAAATTAGATAAACATGAAGAAGTGGAATGGAAACGCATTAAAGAAAGATATGATATCGTTAGCAAAGCTGCCTACGACAGGAATGTTCCATTATTAATTGATGCTGAAGAAACTTGGATGCAGAAAGCTGCAGACGATTTAATTGAAGAAATGATGGTCAAATACAACAAAGAAAAAGTGGTTGTATTTGGCACATTGCAATTATACTGTTGGGATAGATTGGATTATCTAAAAAAATTACATGAACGTTCTAAAAAACAAGGTTTTAAGATAGGTATGAAATTAGTTCGCGGTGCGTATATGGAAAAAGAAAGAGAGCGTGCTGAAGAAAAAGGTTATAAAGACCCTATATGTATTGACAAAAAAGCAACTGATAAAATGTTTGATGATGTATTGACATATATGTTTAAAAACATTGATGATATGGCAATTTTTGCAGGAACTCATAATGAAGAAAGTAGTTATTTATTAATGGATTTAATTGCAAAATCCGGATTAGATAAAAATGATAAAAGATTGTGGTTTGGGCAACTTTACGGAATGAGTGATCACATAAGTTATAATTTAGCAAAATCTGGTTATAATGTGGCTAAATATTTACCATTTGGACCTGTACGTGATGTAATGCCTTATTTAATTAGACGTGCTGAAGAAAATACTTCGGTTGCAGGGCAAACAAACAGAGAATTAAGATTATTAAAAGAAGAACGAGAAAGACGAAAATTATAATTTTGAAATACATATAATAAAAAAATCTAGACAAAGTCTAGATTTTTTTATTATTGAAATATTCATTTTTAAACTATCTTTTAGAAACCTTTTCAGCTTTTTTACTTTCAGAATAGTCGTAAAATCCTTCTCCTGATTTTATTCCAAGTTTTCCAGCTTTTACCATATTTACCAATAATGGACAAGGAGCATATTTTGGGTTTTTAAACCCGTCGTACATTACATTTAAAATTGAAAGGCAAACATCTAAACCAATAAAATCGGCTAATTGAAGTGGTCCCATTGGATGCGCCATACCTAATTTCATAACCGTATCTATTTCATAAACTCCAGCAACGCCATTGTAAAGTGTTTCTATTGCTTCATTAAGCATTGGCATTAAAATTCTATTTGCCACAAAACCAGGATAATCATTTACTTCAACAGGAACTTTTTTCAAATTCTCTGAGAGTTCCATAATCGTTTTAGTTACTTCATCAGAAGTATTAAAACCTCTAATAATTTCAACTAATTTCATAATTGGTACAGGATTCATAAAATGCATTCCAATTACCTTATTTGGTCGGTTTGTAACAGCAGCAATTTCAGTTATAGAAATTGATGAAGTATTTGAAGCTAAAATTGCCTTCTCAGGAGCAGCTTCATCCAGTTGTTTAAATATCTTTAATTTTAAATTTAGATTTTCAGTAGCAGCTTCTAGAACTAAATCGCTGTTTTTTACACCAGCTGGAATAGATGTAAAAAGCTTAATATTATTTAGTGTTTGTTGTTTTTGAGTAGCACTAATTTTTTCTTTTGCAATTAACCTATCTAAATTTTTAGTAATTGTTTCCAATCCTTTATCTAAGGCTTCTTGAGAAATATCAATTAAATTTACTTTATAATTGCTTTGTGCAAATACATGTGCTATTCCATTTCCCATGGTTCCAGCACCAATTACAGCTATATTATTCATAATTAATTGTTTAAATAGTTATTTTACCTATTAAATAGGTTTTTGCTTGTCCACTCATTTCAACACGATCATTTAAATAGCTACATTTTAAATAACCAGTTCTTTTTGAGAGCTGAATAGCTTCTAAATTATTTTTACCTAACTTTTTAGCCCAATAAGGAATCAATAAGGTATGTGCAGAACCTGTTACCGGATCTTCATTAATGCCAATTTTAGGTGCAAAAAAGCGTGATACAAAATCTACACTATCTCCTTTGGCTGTAACAATAATTCCAGCTTGATTTAAATAAGCTAGTTTTGAAAAATTAGGTGTTAAATTTTGAATTATAGTTTCATTTTCTAATAGAACCATTAATTTCCATTTACCTTCAAAAGTATTTATAATAGGAACCTTTAACGCATCTTTTAAAAGTTGTGGGGTTTTGGTTTCAATAATTTCTTCTGATGGAAAGTTTAGTGTGTACCAATCTTTATTTTTTTTAACAGTTAAAAAGCCACTTTTAGAACTAAATTCAACAGTATTATTTTTGAAATTTAACTCTGTGAAAATAATGTGAGCAGCCGCCAATGTTGCGTGACCACACAAATCTATTTCACAAGAAGGAGTAAACCATCGTATTTCAAATTGAACATTACTTTTTACAAAAAATACAGTTTCAGATAAATTATTTTCTTCAGCAATTAGCTGCATTAAATCTTCTGATATCCATTCTTTTAACGGAATTACCGCTGCTGGATTTCCTTTAAAAATTTCGTTTGTAAAAGCATCTACTTGATAAATAGTCATTTTAAAAGTCGTTAATTATCATATGAGCAACACGCAATGCTTCAGTTCCTTGTTCCAGCGTTACAATTGGTGTTGTATTATTAACAATTGCATCAGCAAATGTTTCTAATTCATCTAAAATAGCATTATTAGCATCAATTTTAGGATTTTCAAAATAAATCTGTTTTTTTACACCTTCTGCATTTTGTAAAATCATATCAAAATCTCCTTGAGTTTCCGGAGCATCTTTCATTTTAACAACCTCTGTTGCCTTTTCAAAAAAGTCTACAGCGATATAAGCATCTTTTTGAAAGAAACGAGATTTACGCATATTTTTTAGGGAAATTCTACTTGCAGTTAAATTTGCCACACAACCACTTTCAAATTCTATACGTGCATTTGCTATATCTGGAGTTTCACTAATTACCGATACACCGCTGGCGTGAACACTTTTTACTTTTGATTTTACAACACTTAAAATAATATCAATATCATGAATCATTAAATCTAACACAACAGGGACATCAGTTCCTCGTGGATTGAATTCTGCTAACCTATGTGTTTCAATAAACATTGGATTTTTTATAGAATCTTTAACTGCAGTAAATGCTGGGTTAAAACGTTCTACGTGACCAACCTGCCCTTTTATTTTGTGCTTATTTGCTAATTTTATAATTGTTTCAGCTTCTTCAACCGTTTTTGTAATGGGTTTTTCAATAAAAATATGTTTACCTTTTTCAATAGCTTCTTTAGCACAATCAAAATGAGATAGGGTAGGTGTAACAATATCAATTACATCAACAGCATCAATTAGTTCTTGTAACGAATTAAATTTTTTATATCCAAATTCTTCAGAAACTTTATTTGCGTTTTCCTCTATAGGATCAAAAAAACCTACCAATTCATATTTTTCTGATTGATTTAATAATTTTAAGTGAATTTTGCCAAGATGTCCGGCTCCTAATACTCCTGCTTTTAGCATCATAAGAAAGTTTATTTTTATGTACACAAAAGTAACAATCTTTATGCATTTATTCCTATTTTTAGCATCTCAAATTTTAATTATTAGTGAAAGATACACACAAACATCAAGGACTTAGGAATCAATTAGTAGCTACAATTGCAAAAAAGGGGATTACAGATAAAAATGTATTAAAAGCAATTTCTGTTGTTCCAAGACACCTATTTATGGATTCTGGGTTTGTTGATTTTGCGTATCAAGACAAAGCATTTCCAATAGCTGCAGAGCAAACAATTTCTCAGCCTTATACTGTAGCATTTCAAACTGAATTATTGGAGGTTAAACCAAATGATTCAATTTTAGAAATTGGCACAGGTTCGGGTTACCAAACAGCAGTTTTACTTGAAATGGGAGCAAAAGTTTATACCATTGAGCGTCAAAAAGAACTCTTTAAAAAAACAAAATTGTTTTTACCAAAATTAAACTACAAACCAAAGAAAGTTATTTTTGGAGATGGTTATAAAGGTTTGCCTGAAAATGCACCTTTTGATGGTGTTATAGTAACTGCTGGAGCACCTTTTGTTCCAAAACCATTATTAGCTCAGTTAAAGGTTGGAGGGAGATTGGTAATTCCAATTGGTGATGAATTGCAAACAATGACTCTATTTATTAGAACAAGTGAAAAGGATTTTGAAAAACATGAGTTAGGAGACTTTAAGTTTGTGCCTATGCTAAAAGAACGAAATTAATTTTAAAAAATTAACTACCATTCCAAAGGAGGCAGGAATAAATCGTTTATTAAAAATGGATTCCTGTTTTCACAGGAATGACAAATATTGAAAATATTGGTATTTCTATAATGAAAAAAATCTTCATATTTTTCTTTTTAAGTGCATATTGTTTTGCTCAAAACAATGATAATTATGAGGGTTTAAATTTAAGCCCTGAATTATTTTTTGGCCAAACTTTTCAACCAAATAGTTGGTTCCCAAAACTAAAAAGTCATTATATGTTAGGAATTAGTTTTGAAAAAAAAAATAGCATATTTAAAAATAAGTGGAGTAATACTATAAATTTATCTTCTACAGGTGTTGGATTGTATTATTCAAGTTTAGGAAATAATGAAGTTGTAGGAAATGCTATTTCTATACTTCCATTTGTTGAAATAAATTTAAACGAAAAAGAAACATTTTCTGGCAAATTTGCCTTAGGGACTTCTTATTTCACCACTCAATACCATCCTATTAATAATCCTTTAAATACTGCCGTTAGCTCTAAATTTACATGGGCTTTTCAAACTTTTATTTATTATAAATTTCGTTTAAACAATGCACGTTCATTAAAAGTTGGTGCGGGATATTTTCATCATTCAAATGGACATACTCAACTTCCTAACTCGGGTTTAAATACGGCATTAGCTAGTTTTTCTACTAGTTTTGAATTGAATAAAAAGTTGATTAATTATGACACAGTTGATAATTTAACTAATGATTCAAAAAAATATACCTCATTTTATGCTTTTAGATACGGACAAGGAATTCAAAAATTTATAGACCATGAAAGTAGTGTAAAAGCTATAAATGCTATTGAATTTAAAGGTGGAGTATTTTATATGGATTTCTTAAAATTTAGTGCTGGTATAACCTATAATTTTTATCGCCATTATTATGATTATATTAAAGAATATAAGTTGGAGCCTTATATTGAAAATCCATTGTTGAATGCTTCAAATGTGTATTTATCTATAGGTATTGAGGCTTTGTTTGGAAATATTGGAATAGATTGGGAGGGAGGTTTAAATGTGTATAAACCATTTTTTAAGGAGCATTATCTATTAGAAAATGAAAAATTAGATAACTTTTACAAGCCTAAAAAGTTGTTTTTAGGAAGGTTGGGTTTAAAATTATATGCAATAAATACTTTAAAAAAACCTAAAAATAATTTTTACATAGGTACACATATTAAATCTAATTTAAGTCAGGCAGATTTTACTGAATTAAGTGTTGGTTTTGTACATAGAATAATAAATTAATCTTCAACTTTATACCAATATTGTGTTCTTCCAAATAAAGCAAAGCCTATATAACCTCTAACTCTTAGTTTGTTTGGGCTATCAAACGTAATATTACAATTATACATTTTTCCCGTTTTAGGATCTAATATTTTAGCATTACTCCATTCGTTATCATCTTTTATAAGACCATTAATTATCTCCATTCCTTTTATTGGTTTGTCTTTGTTTAAACCTTTGCAATTTTCACAAACCTTATCTTCATTTTCTTTTTCAAGAAGTTGTACAATTTTAGCGTATGCTTTTCCATCTTTTTGGTAGATTTCTACAACGGATTTTTCATTGCCAGTTTCATCATCAATTGTTTTCCATTTTCCAAAAATAGTTTGCGATTGAACCGATAGTGTTCCTATAAAAAATAAACAACTAAGAATTAATATAATTTTTTTCATAAGTAATGGCAACTCAAATTAATCATATTTCGCATCAAATTGACTATTCCATTTTCCTTGTACTTTTAAAACTTGCTCAATAACATCACGCACACACCCAAGTCCACCTTTTTTTTGTGAAACATACAAAGAAATATTCTGAATTTCAGAAGCAGCATCTTTAGGACAAGCTGGCAAACCAACTTTTTTCATAACCTGGTAATCTGGAATGTCATCCCCCATAAACAAAATATTTTCAGGTTTTAAATTATTAACAGCAACATATTCTTCAAATTGAGCTATTTTATTATGGGTTCCTAAATAAATATCCTTAATTCCTAAATTTTCTAATCTAACGCGTACACCTTCATTACTTCCTCCAGAAATAATACAGACATTATATCCTTGATCAATCGCAGTTTTTAGCGCGTAACCATCTTTAATATTCATGACTCTTAGTAACTCACCAGTGGTTGTAATAGTTATAGCTCCATTTGTTAAAACCCCATCTACATCAAACATAAATGTGGTAATTTGTGGCATAATTTCTTTATAGCTTTTTTCCATAAGTGGCATAAATTGATTTTGTTAGCAATGTATAAATTTCTTTTTGATGCTTGTTTAAAATTGATTTATGATTTTTAATTGTTTTTAAATCGTTTCTTTTTGCAGGTCCAGTTTGAGCTTCAAAAGGAGATAACGATTCAATTTTAACAGCAGTTTCTTTAATAATTGGCAATAATATTTCGAATGGGATATTGTTTTTATCACAAATTTGGTTTCCAATATGATATAAATGATTTACAAAATTATTTACAAATACGGCGGCTACATGTAAATGTTTACGTTGTTCAGAATTAATGTTATAGCAGTTTTTTGAAATTGTTTTCGCTAATTTTTCTAATAAAATTAAGTTGCTTTCTGAATCAGCTTCAATACAAATTGGAATATTAGAAAAATTTATTTTTTTATCTTTTGAAAAAGTTTGTAATGGATAAAAAACACCCTGCTGCGATTTAGATTTTAAGACTTTTAAACTTGCAGCTCCAGATGTATGGACAACTAATTTATTTTTAAAGTTTAGTTTAGAAGAAAGGTCAGAAATAGCATCATCAGAAACAGCAATTATATAAATATCAGCCTCTATTAAATCTAATAAATTGCTTGTAATTAAAGTTTTACTTTTTAAATATTCAATTTTATTAATACTTCTATTATATACTTGAACCAATTCAATATTTTTTGCTGCTAACAAACAATTTGTTAAATGAAATGCTAAATTACCTCCGCCCAGTAGTACAACTTTAATCATACTGCGAAGATACTTTAATTGAAGAATATAAAAAACCCATCTTTTTAAAAAGATGGGTTTAAGTACTAACTAAAAAAAACTAATTATTTATGCTTGTTTTTTAATTGACGCTTGAGCAGAAGCTATACGTGCAATTGGAACTCTATAAGGAGAACAACTTACATAATTCATTCCGGTATTATAACAGAATTCTACTGAACTAGGTTCACCACCATGTTCACCACAAATACCAACTTTTAAGTTTGGTTTTGTACTTCTGCCTTTTTCAGTACCCATTTTTACTAATTGACCAACACCCTCTTGATCTAATACTTCAAATGGATCTACTTTTAAAATACCTTTTTCTATATAAATTGGTAAAAATTTACCAGCATCATCTCTTGAATAACCAAATGCCATTTGAGTTAAGTCGTTTGTTCCAAAAGAGAAGAATTCAGCTTTTTTAGCAATTAAATCAGCCGTTAGAGCAGCTCTAGGAATTTCAATCATAGTACCAACTAAATATTCAATAGTATCATTATATTCTTCAAAAACTTTAGCTGCAGTAGCTCTAATAATTGCTTCTTGACTTTCAAACTCTTGAATAGTACCGATTAAAGGAACCATAATTTCTGGTTTTGCTTCAATTCCTCTTTTCTTTAGGTTTAAAGCAGCTTCAATAATTGCTCTTGCCTGCATTTCGGTAATTTCAGGATATGTAATTCCTAATCTACAACCTCTGTGACCAAGCATTGGGTTAAATTCCTCTAATTCAACAATTTTGCTTTTTACAGCTTCTAAAGAAATATGCATTTCTTCGGCTAACTCTTTTTGTTGAGCTAAAGCATGAGGAACAAACTCATGTAAAGGTGGATCTAATAAACGAACAGTAACAGGTAGTCCTGCCATTGCTTCAAAAATTCCTTCAAAATCTTCACGTTGCATTGGCAATAATTGATCTAAAGCTTGTTTTCTACCTTTAACAGTATCTGCTAAAATCATTTCTCGCATTGCTTTAATACGATCAACTTCAAAGAACATATGCTCAGTTCTAGTTAAACCAATACCTTGAGCACCAAAACTGCGAGCCACTCTTGCATCTTTAGGAGAGTCAGCATTTGTTCGAACTGCCATTGTTGCGTATTTATTTGATAATTCCATAATTTCAGCAAATTCTCCGCTTAATTCAGGTTCAATTGTTGCAACTTTTCCCTCAATAATATTTCCAGTAGAACCATTTAAAGAAATCCAATCACCTTCGTGGTATTCGTGACCATCAACTGTTAAGGTTCTATTTTTGTAATTAATTTTTAAGGCACCTGCACCAGAAACACAACATTTTCCCATTCCACGTGCAACAACAGCTGCGTGAGACGTCATACCTCCACGAGCGGTTAAAATACCTTTAGCAATGTTCATACCTTCTAAATCTTCAGGTGAAGTTTCTATACGAACTAAAATACTTGTTTTATATTTTGAAGCTTCATCAGCAAAGAAAACAATTTGACCAGTTGCAGCACCAGGAGATGCAGGTAAACCTTGAGCTATAACATTTGCTACTTTTAATGCTTTAGGGTCAAAAACAGGGTGTAATAATTCATCTAATTTATTTGGTTCTATACGAAGTAAGGCTTCTTTTTCAGTAATAGAACCTTCTTTTAACTTATCGATTGCAATTTTAACCATTGCAGAACCAGTACGTTTACCATTTCTAGTTTGTAAAATCCAAAGTTTACCATCTTGCATAGTAAACTCCATATCTTGCATATCTTTATAATGATTTTCTAATTTCAGTTGGTACTCATTTAACTCATTGTAAATAGCAGGCATCAGCTCTTCTAATGAAGGGTATAATTCAGCTCTTTCAGCTTCTTCAACTTTAGCTAATTCAGCCCAACGTAAAGAACCTATTTTTGTAATTTGTTGTGGAGTTCTTGTTCCTGCAACTACATCTTCACCTTGTGCATTAATTAAATATTCACCGTTAAAAAGGTTTTCACCAGTTCCAGCATCACGCGTAAAACAAACACCAGTACCTGAGTTATCACCCATATTACCATACACCATTGCTTGAACGTTTACGGCTGTTCCCCATTCACTTGGGTAACCATTCATATTTCTATAATATACAGCTCTATCACCGTTCCAACTATTGAAAACGGCTACAACAGCTCCCCAAAGTTGATCCCAAGGGTTTGTTGGAAAATCGTGTCCAGTACGTTTTTTTACAGCATCTTTAAAATCGTAACAAAGGTCTTTTAAATCTTGAATTGTAAACTCAGTATCTAATTCTATATTACGTTTATGTTTTAATGCTTCCATTATTTCTTCAAAAGGGTCAATATCTTCCTTAGATTCTGGTTTCATACCTAAAACAACATCACCATACATTTGAATAAATCTTCTGTAAGAATCCCAAGCGAAACGCTCATTTCCAGATTTTTCAGCCAAACCAACAACAACTTCATCATTTAAACCTAAGTTTAAAACAGTATCCATCATACCTGGCATTGAAACTCTTGCTCCAGAACGTACAGATACTAATAATGGATTTTCTTTGTCTCCAAATTTTGATCCCATTATGTTTTCTATATTCTCTATAGCATCTTCAACTTCTTTAGTTATCATTTTTACTACTGCATCTTGACCTAGTAAATTATACTCTGTACAAACTTCAGTGGTAATTGTAAAACCAGGAGGAACAGGAATTCCTATTAGTCCCATTTCAGCTAAATTAGCTCCTTTACCTCCTAAAAGGTTTTTCATCTTGCTATTACCATCAGCTGTTTTATTCCCAAATTTGTAAACTCTGGTTTTCACTTCTTGAATCGTCTCCATCTTATTAATTAATTTTATAGTTTATTTTTAGTTTTAATGGCAACAAATTTAAGGACAGTATTTTAAGTTTATTATGATTTATGTCATTGAAATAAGTGATTTAAATATTAAAGTAATTATTGTTACTTAATAAAATATTCAAATTTAATGTGTAACAAAACCAGAAATTAAAAGTCTATTATAAATAGAGTCTATATAATTACTAAATACATAAATTTTAGATGTTTGATTTAGATCGTTGGCAAGAAATATTTGAAACAATAAGAAAGAACAAGCTTCGTACATTTCTTACAAGTATTTCTGTTGCGTCTGGTATTTTTATTTTAGTTGTTTTATTAGGTTTTGGGCAAGGGATGCAAAACGGAATTCAAAAGGAATTTGAAGCAGATGCAACTAACCGTATTTGGGTTTGGACACAGGTTACTACTAAGGAATTTAAAGGATTAAATCCAGGAAGATCAATACAACTAAGAAATGAAGATTATAATAATTTATCTTCACTATATAATGAAGAAATAGAATACAAATCAGATTTATATAGAGTTTTTGGAGTAACAATAAACTATAAAGAGGAAGTTGTTTCTTATGGAATTAATGGTATTAGTCCAAACTACCAACAAATTGAAAATCAAAAAATAGTTTTAGGTCGTTATATAAACTATGCTGATTTAGAAACTAAAAATAAAGTTGTTGTTATCAGTAATAAAATTAAAAATGAATTACTAAAGGATGTAGAAAATCCACTTGAAGAGTACCTTCAACTTTCAGGAATCAATTTTAAAATTGTTGGTGTCTATATGGATGAAGGAGGGGAGCGAGAAGAAGATAGAGTATTTATACCTATAAGTACTGCTCAAAGTATATTTAATGGCTCAAACAGAATAGCAAACTTGGCTTTTACAATAAAACTTGAAAAGGATTTTGAAACATCCTTGGCTGTTTCCAAACAATTTACCGAAGAAATAAAACAATATCTAAAGCAGGTACATACTGTAGCACCTGATGATAATGCTATAAATGCATTTAATACTATGGAAGAAGCCAAACGCTATTATACCTTAACGAGTAATATTGCATTCTTTTTCTGGTTTGTAGGTATTTGTACCATTATTGCTGGTGTGGTTGGAGTTAGTAATATTATGCTAATAATAGTAAAGGAACGCACACGTGAAATAGGAATTAGAAAAGCATTGGGCGCAAAACCTTGGTCAATAATATGGATGATAATGCAGGAATCAATTTTTGTTACTTCTGTTGCAGGTTTTGCTGGATTAATTTCAAGTATGGCATTATTAGAAGTAGTGGGTCCAAATATCGAAGTAGATTATGTGCTAAACCCTTCAGTTAACTTTACAATGGCAATTACAATGGTAATTGTATTAATAGTAGCAGGAGCTTTGGCAGGATTTTTTCCAGCTTGGAAAGCAGCAACAATTCAACCAATTAAAGCATTAAGTCACGAATAAAATAAATATGTTTAGCAGAGATCGTTGGAACGAAATTTTAGAAGTACTCTCCAGTAATTGGGTGAGAACTTTATTAACGGCTTTTGGTGTATTTTGGGGAATTTTCATTTTAATATTATTACTAGCAGCTGGCAAAGGATTAGAAAATGGTATAAGACAAGATTTTGGAGATATTGCTACCAATACGATGTTTATGTGGACACAAACTATTACTAAATCATACGAAGGAATGGGAAAAGGAAGACGTTTCAGTTACGATTTAGATGATGTTGCAGATATTCGAGAAAATGTTCCAAATTTAAGATTTGTTTCACCACGTAATCAATTAGGTGGATTTAGAGGTGCAAATAACGTAGTAAGAGGTTTAAAGGTAGGAGCTTTTAATGTGTATGGAGATTATCCTGAAATAATTAAACAAGAACCAATGGATATAACTTCAGGCAGGTTTATTAATTATGCCGATATAAATGAGAAAAGAAAAGTAGCAATTATTGGTGAAGGAGTTAAAAGTAGTTTGTATGATATAGGCGAAGCAGTAATTGGGACCTATATAAAAATACAAGGTGTTAATTTTATGGTAATTGGCACCTATAAGAAAAAAACTACAGGTGGTGATGGAGAAGAAGATCAAAAACAAATATACGTTCCGTTTACTTCGTTTTCACAAGCATTTAATAGAGGAGAACGTGTTGGATGGATGGCAATTACTGCAAAAGATGGAACTCCAATAACCGCAATTAAGAATGATATTTTTAATATTGTTAAAAAGAATCATAAAATTCATCCAGAAGATTCAAGAGCAGTAGGTCATTTTGATTTATTTGAACAATTTAATAGAGTTGAATCTTTATTTATGGCTCTAAAAGTAATTGCATATTTTGTAGGAACGTTGGTGTTATTATCGGGAATTATTGGAGTGAGTAATATTATGTTAATAGTTGTAAAAGAGCGTACCAAAGAAATTGGAATTAGAAGAGCTTTAGGAGCTACACCAACAAATATTAGAGGACAAATACTTACAGAATCTGTCTTTTTAACTATTATTTCAGGAATGGCAGGGATTGTTTTTGGTGCCTTATTTATATACCTCATTAATTACATAATTGCATTATCTGGACCAATAGATATGTTTACAAATCCTAGTGTTAATTTAGGCGTAATAATAACGGCATTAACAATATTAATAGTTTCAGGCTTATTGGCAGGATTAATTCCTGCACAAAATGCGATTAAACTTAAACCTGTTGAAGCTTTGCGAAATGAATAAATATCAATTTAACAATACAAAAAATCAATGAAAAAATCAGTAACAATTTTTGTTTTAGTTTTTATAGTAATCACTTTTAGTGCTGCTATGTATTATTTATATCAAAAAAATGCAGAAGATCCAGTTGTTTATAAAACTGAAAAGGCTTCCATTCAAAATATTGTTAAAAAAACAGTAGCTACAGGAAGTATTTTACCTTTGGAAGAAGTGTTAATAAAGCCAAATATTTCTGGAGTAATAGAAGAAATTTATGTTGAAGGTGGAGATATTTTAAAGGCAAATGATTTAATTGCAAAAATTAAGATAATCCCAAATTTATCTTCTTTAAACAATGCTAAAAATGCCATTCAAAGTGCAAAAATTTCATTAGATAATGAAACTCAAAACTACAATCGTCAGAAAGGGCTTTTTGATAAAGGAGTTATTTCTAAACAAGCTTTAGAAAGGGTAGAAGTAACCTACAATCAGGCAAAACAATCTTATAAAGCTGCAAATCAAAATTACGATATTGTAAAAACTGGTTCAACTAGTGGATTGGGAAATTCAGCAAATACATTAATTCGATCCACAGTTTCAGGA
>Ga0102812_10000710_pt1 | contig 23658 bp, 22 predicted proteins | sample ColrivemetaGS713_FD_79334 | JGI IMG/M metagenome (GOLD analysis project Ga0102812, IMG submission 79334) | Estuarine microbial communities from the Columbia River estuary - Flood tide ETM metaG S.713 | ecosystem: Environmental > Aquatic > Marine > Intertidal zone > Estuary | place: USA...
AGGGGCGCAAATATCTGGACTGTTACAACAACGTCCCCCATGTCGGCCATTGCCATCCCAAGGTGGTCGAGGCGATTGCAACGCAGGCTGCAACGCTGAACACACACACCCGCTATCTGCACGAAGGCTTGCTGGATTATATCGAGGCGCTGACCGCCACCTTTGGCCCCGGCTTCGATTGCGCCATGCTCACCTGCACCGGGTCCGAGGCGAATGACATTGCGCTGCGGGTTGCGCAGGCGGTCACCGGCAAACGCGGGATCATCGCGACCGATCACACCTATCACGGCAACACCGCCAGTGTCCTGCCTCTGTCCAAGACCAACCCGCCCCCCGGCGGCGCCCCTGATCATATCGCCTTTGTTCCGGCACCTGACAGCTATCGCCCCTTGGGCGGTGAGGCCGGGATGGCCCATGCCCATGCCTTTGCCGCCGAGGTGAAGAAACAGATCGACCTGCTTGAGGCGCGGGGGCACGGCTTTTCCGGCATCATCCTGTGCCCCTTCTTTGCCAATGAAGGCTTTCCCGATCTGCCGCCCGGCTGGCTCGACCCCACGGTCGCGGTCGTGCGCGCGGCGGGCGGGATCATCATCGCGGACGAGGTGCAGCCGGGCTTTGGCCGCTTGGGCAGCCATTTCTGGGGGCATCAAAAGATCGGGTTGACCCCCGATGTCGTGACGATCGGCAAACCGATGGGCAATGGCCACCCGATCGCCGGCATGGTCACCAGCGCCGAAATCATGGGGATCTATCGCCAGAACTTCCGCTACTTTAACACCTTCGGCGGCAACCCAGTTTCGGCCGCCGCCGCGATGGCGACCCTGCGCGTGGTGCAGGAAGAGGGGCTGATGGAACAGGCGGCCGAGGTCGGGGCCTATGCCGTGGCGGGCCTGCGCGACCTTGCCACCCGGCACGCTTGCATCGGCGATGTGCGCGGGTCGGGCATGTTCTTTGGCGCGGAAATGGTGCTAGACCGGGACACCAAGGAACCCGCCACGGCCTTTACCAAGCGCGTGGTGAACGGGATGCGTCGCAACGGGGTTCTGCTGAATTTTCTAGGCGTGCATTACAACGTCCTCAAGATGCGCCCGCCGATGGTGTTTGACCGCGCCAATGCCGATCTGATGCTGGACACGCTGGACCGGGTGCTGGCCGAAACGCCTTTGTCTCCATGACCGTGGAACGGGCCGCAGCGCAGTTATGGGGGTTCGACCCCGAGGACGTGACGCTTGTCGCGCAGCGCGAAAACACTGTGTTCCGGATTGGCGACCATGCCCTGCGGCTCCACCGCCCCGGCTATCGGACCGACGCGCAGCTTTTGTCAGAACTGCAATGGATGGAGGCGCTGGCCATCGGCGGGCTATCTGTGCCACGCCCGATCCCGTCACGCGCTGGGGCGCTGATCGAAACGGTCGAAGGCGTGCAGGTCGATGTCCTGTCATGGCTGCCCGGCGCACCCGCCGGGTCTGGGCCCGATTTGAGGGTGCCGGACCGGACCGCGTTTTGCCATGCACTCGGGCGGTTGCTGGCCGATTTGCACAGGGTCAGCGACAGCTGGACCCCGCCCGCTGGGTTCACCCGCCCACGCTGGGATCGCGCCGGGCTTTTGGGCGAGGCGCCCGTCTGGGGCCGGTTCTGGGATCACCCCGACTTGGACGATGTAGACCGAGCCGTTTTCGCCAATGTTCGCGCCAAGGCAGATGCACATTTGGCTCTGTTAGAGCCTGATTTGGACTTTGGCCTGATCCACGCCGACGCCCTGTGCGAAAACATCATGGTGACTGGAAATCAGCCCGCGCTGATCGACTTTGACGATTCCGGCTGGGGGTTTCGGACCTTTGACCTCGCGACCTTTTTGATGCGGTTTCTGGCCGTGCCGGACTACGCCGACCTGCGCGACGCGATGCTGGACGGGTATACGATCCGGCGGGTTGTGCAGCCCGGGGAGCTCGACCTGTTCATCCTGCTCCGCTCGCTCACCTATCCCGGCTGGATCATGACGCGCATGCATGAACCGGGGGGTGCCGAACGGTCTGCCCGGGCGCTCAACACCGCGCTGCCCCTTGCCCGCCATTATCTGGAGGAAACGCCATGACCACCATTCTAGTCGTCGGCACTTATGACACCAAGGACGATGAACTGACCTATCTGTGCGACCGGATCAGGGCGCAAGGCGCGCAGGTTCTGACCATGGATGTGAGCGTGTTGGGGGACCCCAAACACCCGACCGACATTTCCAAACACGATGTGGCCAAGGCTGGCGGATCGTCGATTGCCGAGGCGATTGCGGGCGAGGACGAGAACCTTGCGATGCAGATTATGGCCCGTGGCGCTGCGGCGCTGGCACGGCAGGCCCAGGCCGAAGGGCGGATGGACGGCGTCATCATCCTCGGTGGATCGATGGGCACCGACCTTGCGCTCGACGTTTGCGCGGCCTTGCCTTTGGGCGTGCCGAAATATGTCGTCTCGACCGTCAGCTTCTCGCCCATGATCCCGCCGGAACGGCTGGCGGCGGATATCCAGATGATCCTATGGGCGGGGGGTCTTTATGGTCTAAACTCGGTCTGCAAGGCGTCGCTGTCCCAAGCGGCGGGCGCGGTGGTCGGCGCGGCCAAGGCGGTTGAAATGCCAAAACGCGACCGGCCGCTGATCGGCATGACCTCATTCGGCAAGACGGTGCTGCGCTATATGGTCAGCCTGAAACCCGCGCTCGAGGCGAAGGGGTTCGAGGTCGCCGTGTTCCACGCCACCGGCATGGGTGGCCGCGCGTTTGAATCGCTGGCGGCGGAAGGGGCCTTTGCCGCCGTTCTGGATTTCGCCCCGCAAGAGGTCGCGAACCACCATTTCGGTTCGGCTATCTCGGCCGGGTCGGATCGCCTGACCAACGCCGGGGCCAAGGGCATCCCGCAGATCGTATCGATCGGCTGTTACGATCTTGTTGATCTGGTCGGCTGGCACGCCCTGCCCGAACGGTTCCGCGACCGGCCTGCCCATGCGCATAACCGCCTGCTGACCTCGGTCGTGTTGACCAGCGAAGAGCGCGAGGAATTGGCGGGCGTCATCTGCGACAAGCTGGCCGCTGCCAAGGGGCCTGTAACCCTGATCCTGCCCAGCCAAGGCGGCAATGAATGGGACCGCGAAGGCGCGCCGCTGGCTGATGCCGAGGGCTTGGCGCGGTTCTGCGCCGCCATGCGCACCAAATGCCCGCCAAATGTCCGACTTGTGGACCTTGACGCGCATATCAACGACCCGGCCTTTGCCGAGGCGGCCTTGGCGCAGGTTGATGACTGGCTGGCGACGGGGATTTTGACCCTCTGACGATTGCCTTTGCTCTTTCCTTTTATCTGTATATTTATAGATGCAGAAAATGGGGATATTGGCGTGGCCGGTCAGACAGACAGCATTATCAAGACAGTCCTTGACTGGATCGACCGGGGTCGCCTGCTGCCGGGGGACGAGGTTGAGGAAGCGGCGCTTGTCGCTGAATTCGGTGTGTCTCGGACCCCCGTGCGCGAGGCGCTTTTGACGCTAGAGGCGCAGGGTTTGGTCCGCCGCCTGCCGCGTAAAGGAGCGGTGGTGTTCAAGCCGACGCTGGAAGAATTCCTCGCCATTCTAGAGGTCCACGCCAAACTGGAAGGGCAAGCCGCCGGACTGGCCGCGCGTCGATTATCAGTCGCGGGCGGCAAGGCGCTGGAAGCCGCCGTTCTGGCCTGCGAAGATCACGCCGCGCGGCTGGGTGATGCCGATCCCGACCAGTATTACCAGCACAACCTTCGCTTTCACGCGACGGTGGCCGAAGCCTCGGGCAATCCGTTTCTGGTCGAGATGATCAAGACCAACGCGCGCAAGCTGATGGCCTATTACCGCGCGCGCTATCACTATGCAGGCGCGATCGGTTTGTCGGCATTCGAACACCGCGCGATTGCCACCGCAATCACCGCCCGCAAGGCAGACGAGGCCGAAGCGCTGATGCGCGCCCATGTCCAGTTCGATCAGGTCACCGCGATGGATCTGCTTGCCGCGCTTGGTTAGGTTGCCTGTTCGAAAAACGCGATAATTGAAAGGCTTATGGCGTCTTCGTCGGCGGGTTTGGCGAGCGAGGCGCGCGCACGGGCCGCGACATCGGCGGGCAAGTCCGGCGCGTATTCATCGACCAATGCGGTGACAAACGGGCCGGTCATTTCAGGATGATATTGCGTCGTCCAGACTTTGCTCCCGACCGCAAAAGCCGCGTTCGGACAGCCGGGTGTTTCCCCGCTTTGTCTTGCCATCGGGGGCAGCGCCGTGACCTGTTCGTTATGCGCCGCATATAGCGACAAGGGCAGCGTTGCCCCGTCCCAGGGCTGGATCAGGACGGTTTCGATCCGCCCGAATTCCCACCCTTGCGGGTTCTTTTCAACCGTCCCGCCGAGCGCCTTGGCGATCGCCTGATGGCCGAAACAGGTGCCGTAAAGCGGCGCACCTTCGCTGGCGGTTCGCCGAATGAAATCCAACAGTCCCGCCACCCAGGGGTGCGGATCGTTGACCGAGGCCGGGCTGCCGGTGACGATGTATCCGTCGAAGGCGTCAGGTCCATCGGGGAGATCGCCCGCAACCACGTCGACCTCGGTGAACTGCCAGTCGGGCCGATGACGCCCCAGCAACTTGCGGAACTTTTCAGTTTCGGTGTCGTGCCGCTGCGCAAAGGCGCTGTCGTCGGTATTGGAGTCCAGAATAGCGATATGCATGACGACTCATCTTTACATATTTAATTTGTTCATCAATATACAGATAACGGAACTTGCGGCAAGGGAGAGCCTGCAATGACGGTCTGGACGCCCACCGACGACGGTTATGCCGATCTTGGCAGCCATGACACGTTTCTGAACGGCCCGCCTCTCAACACCTTTGCGCGCATGCGGGCCGAAGATCCGCTGGCATGGTCCGACTGGTCGGGGGGCGAAGGGTATTGGTCCGTGACCCGTCACGCCGATATTCTGGAACTGAACCGTCAGACTGACCTTTTATCCTCGGCCCGGGGCATCCGGATGGAGGATCAGAGCTATGAAGAATACCTCGCCCGCCGCACCTTTCAAGAAACCGACCCGCCCGAACATATGAAAACTCGGATCAAGGTGGCCAAGGCTTTTTCGCCCCCTGTCATCGCCGGTTTCGAAGACCAGATCAGGACGCTTTGTGACGAAATTCTGGACGATGCGCTGCAACACGGCACCTTTGACGCGACCAAGCTGATCGCCCGTCAATTGCCAATGCGGATGCTGGGCCGCATCCTTGGGACACCCGACGAAGATCTGCCGTGGTTGGTCGAAAAGGGCGATGCGTTGATCGCTAATACTGACCCCGATTTCACGTCGCATGTCCTCGACAAGATGCAGACGGATGAATACCGGATGATGCCGTTCAATTCGCCTGCAGGGGCCGAGCTGTTTGATTACGCCAAGGACCTGATGGCGCGGAAAAATGCGGCGGGGGATACCAATGGCGTCCTCCACCTGATCCTGCAACCGGGCCCGGATGGCGAGGTGATGCCGGAACACGAATTCCGCAATTTCTTTTGCCTGCTGGTCGCCGCCGGGAACGATACCACGCGATATTCCATTGCTGCCGGAATGCAGGCGATGTGCCATCAGCCCGAATTGTTGGGTCAGATGCAGACAGGTGAACATTGGGCGACCCTGCCAGACGAAGTGATCCGTTGGGCCACCCCCGCCCTGTATTTCCGCCGCACCGCCACCCGCGATTTCGAGATGCACGGCAAGGTGGTCAAGGCGGGCGACAAGGTGCTGTATTGGTTCGCGAGCGGCAATCGGGATGAAACGGCCTTTGACGACCCGTTGCGGGTAGACATCGCGCGGACCCCGAACAAGCATCTGTCCTTTGGTCAGGGCGGCCCGCATGTCTGCCTGGGCATGCACCTGGCCCGGCTAGAGGTCCGCGTCCTTTTTCAAGAACTTGCCAAGCGCATCAAGTCGATCGAACCTGCAGGACCCCATAAATTCCTGCGGTCGAATTTTGTGGGCGGTATCAAGGAATTGCCTGTTACCGTGACGCTACGATAAGCCCCGCCAGAGGGCACATACTGGGAGAATGACATGAAAAACCGCCTACGTCCGATGTTTTGTGACCACCTGTCGATCATGCGGGGCAAGATCCTGCCGGAATCAAAGATCGGCAGTGGTTACACCCGCTTTGCCCAACCAAATTTCTCTGTCCATTACGACAAAGACCTGATCGTCGACGCCCCCGGCACCAAATGCCTTGAGGGCCTGCCGGATATGGAGCTTCATTGGCACGAGGAAGACATCCGCGACGGCTGGCAGCCCAATACCAAGGTCGTGATTGGTGATCTGTATGAACAAGGCGGTGTGCCGTTTGAACTGGCGGGCCGGACGATCCTTAAGAAATCGGTCGAAGACTGGCGCGCCCTCGGCCTGAACCCAAAGGTCGGGATCGAGCTGGAGTGCTATGCCTTTGTGCAGGACGAAGACGGCAAGATCGTCCCCTATGACACCCCCGGTGGCGTGGTCTATGGCGTCGGCCCGTTCAATGACCCGCTCGGGTTCACCGAGGCGATCTGGGAGGCGGCCGAAGAGGCCGGCTTTAGCCTCGACCTGATGACCAGCGAATATGACACGCCGCAGTTCGAATTTACCCTCACCTTTGACGATGCGGTCAAGGCGGTGGATGACGTGGTCTTGTTCCGCCAGATGGCCCGCGAGATCGCCTTTGAACACGGTGTGATCCTGACCTTTGGCCCCAAGCCGATCCCCGAAAAGGGCGGCAACGGGATGCACATCAACCTGTCCTTTGAAAACGACAAAGGCCAGAATGCGCTGGCCAATGGCGATGTGGGCGGCGTGGCCAATATGAATGATCTGGCCAAGGGCTGTGTTGCCGGTTGGATGCGCCATCACAAAGCGCTGGCCGGGCTGATCGCGCCGACGGTGCCGTCCTATATGCGCCTGCAACCGGCAACGATGTCGGGCTATTGGTGCAACTGGGGCGGCGACCATCGCGGTGTGACTGTCCGCGTCAGCGGTGAAGGCGGCAAGAAGGCCCGGCTTGAACACCGGATGGCCGACGCCAGCGCCAACCCCTATGCCGCCGTGGCTGCCGCGCTGCAGGCTGCGCGGTTGGGCTATGTTGGCAAATACGATTTGCCGCCGATGGAGACAGGCGACTGCTTTGGGTCAAACGATGCTGAATATGGTGTAGGTGAAAACCTGTCTGCCGCATTGGATGATCTGGCCGCCGATGGGGCGCTGACCGCGGCCGTGGGCCAGTTGTTCTGTGATCACCATATCCACATGAAACGCGCCGAGGTCGATAAGACAGCCGGACTCGAGGGTGATGCCCTGCGTGACTGGTATATCTGGTTCGTGTGAGGGGCAGATGAAAGCAACTTGGATTCTCCCCGACGGCGCCACGATCACTGCAGATGTTGTAGAGGGTCGTTCCCTGATGGAGGCGGCGGTCGCCAATAATGTTCCGGGTGTTATTGGCGAATGCGGCGGGACAATGTCCTGCGCGACCTGCCACGTGCATGTGGACGACAAATGGGCCGGTTTGGCTGGAACAGTGTCTAGTTTTGAAGATGCGATGCTGGACATCGCGGATGGCGACAGGGTGCCCAATTCCCGCTTGTCGTGTCAGATCACGATGAGCCAGATGTTGGACGGTATCGTCCTTCGCGTTCCGGAAAAGGGCTAGATATGCTGGGATAGGTGGCGACGCAGGACTGCCGCCACCTCCTCGGGATGTTCATCGACAAAAAAGTGCCCACCGGGACAGCTTTGAACCGTGATATTTTCGGCAAACGGGGTCCATTCCGCGCCCATATCGAACATCCGGCCCATGACCCCGTCCGCGCCGTAGTAGATCAGGGTCGGCTGGGCAATCTTACGGCCAAAGTCCGCGTCGTCATGGAGGATATCGACAAGCGCGGCCGCGCGGTAATCGGCGCACATACCCGCAATACAATCAGGGTCGCGCCAATGATGTCTGTAATCAGCCAAAGCATCAGCCGGGAAAGAGGATAGTCCTGCCTTTCCCCATCCGGTGAGGCAGACCTCGAAAAACCGGTCGGGGTCGGACAGAATCGTGTTTTCAGGGAAAGGGGCTGGCTGGCTCAATAGGAACCAGTGCCAATAGGCCTTGGCAAGGTGCCGATCGACCTTGTGAAAGACAGTATGGGTCGGAACGATATCAAGGAGCGCGAGGGTCTGGACACGTTCCGAATGGTCCTGCGTCAAGCGATGAGCGACCCGCGCCCCACGGTCATGGCCGATCAGGTGAAACTTTTCGTGGCCAAGCGACTGCATGACCCCGACCATGTCCAAGGCCATTTCCCGAAACGAATAATTTGCGGCATCCGGGGTAGGCGTGGGCTTGCCCGAGTCGCCGTAACCGCGAAGGTCGGCAGCAACAACGGTGTAGTCCCGTGCAAGCAAGGGCGCGATCTGCGACCAAAGCGCCTTTGTCTGGGGGAATCCGTGAAGAAGAAGCACAGCAGGACCATGCCCCGCCGAAACGGCGGAAATGGATACCCCGTTTGAGACAATAAGATGTGATTTGAACCCTTCGAACATGATCAACCGTCCCCCAGAACGAAGGGACGGTCAATCTGTTCTACATCCTTAGAAGTCCAGATTTTCGACGCTAAGTGCGTTGGTCTGGATGAATTCACGGCGCGGTTCAACTTCGTCACCCATCAGCTTGGTGAACAGATCGTCGGCTTCGGCCACGTCATCGATTTTAACCTGCAGCAACGTGCGCGCATCGGGGTCAAGCGTGGTTTCCCATAGCTGGTCGGGGTTCATTTCCCCCAGACCCTTGTAGCGTTGCAGCGTCAGACCGCGCTCGCCCTCTTCCAGAATGGCGGAAAGCAGATCCAGCGGGCCGTGGATCGACTGGACCCGATCTTTGCGCACCAAAGTCGCGGGCAGGTCATAAACCTCTTGCAGCGACCGCGTAAACGATCCCGTTTTGCGCGCCTCACCGGACCGGAGCAATTGACCGTCTAGCGTCCTGACCTCTTCGACACCGCGCAGGATACGGGCAAGCCGGATACCGTGATCTTGCGTGATCCGCCCCTGCCAGCCGCGTTCGTATTCCAGCGCGATCAGGTCCAGCCGCGCTGCGACCTTGTTGGCGACGCCCTGAAGGTCAGCATCGACCGCACCGGGGACAAAGGCCCCTGCGATTGCGGCCTGTTCCAGAATGTGACGCGGATAATGGGTCGGGAAGGCATCCAAAAGGCGCTTGAGGCTGCGCGCCTCCTCGACCACCCGTTTGAGGTCTGCACCAGCCATTTCAGCACCGGACCCAAGCCGAAGGATCGCACCATCGGTGCCCTGTTCGATCAGGTATTCATCCATAGCTGCTTGGTCTTTCAGATAGACCTCGGACCGACCGCGCGACACTTTGTAAAGCGGCGGTTGGGCGACATAGAGGTATCCACCCTCTATCAGCTCCGGCATCTGCCGGAAGAAGAAGGTCAAAAGCAGGGTGCGGATGTGGGCGCCATCGACGTCGGCGTCGGTCATGATGATGACCTTGTGATACCGCAGCTTTGAGATGTTGAATTCGTCCCGCCCGATGCCGGTGCCCAGCGCCATCACGAGGTTGCCGATTTCCTGACTGGCGAGCATCCGGTCAAAACGGGCGCGTTCGACGTTCAGGATCTTACCTTTGAGGGGCAGAATGGCTTGGGTCTGACGGTCGCGGCCCGTTTGGGCGGACCCACCTGCAGAATCCCCCTCGACCAGAAAGACTTCGGTCTTGGAGGGGTCTTTTTCGGAACAATCTTTGAGCTTGCCCGCAAGGAAATTCACATCCATCGCGGTCTTGCGGCGGGTCAGTTCACGGGCCTTGCGCGCGGCTTCGCGGGCCAGTGCGGCCTCGATAATCTTGCCGACGATCTGTTTGGCTTGGGCAGGGTTTTCTTCGAACCATTCGGCCAGCTTTTCACCGACCAGATTTTCCACTGCCGGGCGGACCTCGGACGACACAAGCTTATCCTTGGTCTGGCTGGAAAACTTGGGGTCCGGAACCTTGACCGACAGAACGCAGGTCAGGCCTTCGCGGGCGTCATCGCCGGTGAAATCCACCTTTTCCTTTTTCGCGATCCCGCTGTCTTGGGCGTATTTGGTGATCGTGCGGGTTAGCGCTGCGCGGAAACCAGCAAGGTGGGTGCCACCGTCGCGCTGCGGGATGTTGTTGGTAAAGGGCAGAACGCTTTCGTGGTAGCTGTCGTTCCACCACATCGCGGCCTCGACCGTGATACCGTTGCGTTCACCCATCATATAGATCGGTTCCGCCATCACCGCGTGTTTCGACCGATCAAGGTGTTTGACGAATTCGCGCACGCCACCTTCATAGAAAAGTTCGCTTTTCAACGGCTCTACGGGGCGTTCATCCTCGAGAATGATCCGGACGCCGGAATTCAGAAAGGCGAGTTCGCGCAGACGTTTTTCCAGCGTGGCGAAATCATATTCGAGGTTCGAAAAGGTGTCAGTTGACGCAAGAAACCGGACCTCGGTCCCTTTTTTGCCATTGGCATCGCCCACCACGCGCAAAGGTTCGACCGTGTTACCATGTTCGAATTTGCAGTAATGTTCTTTGCCGTTGCGCCAGATGCGCAGTTCCAGCCAGACAGAAAGCGCGTTTACCACGGACACGCCCACGCCGTGCAGACCGCCGGAAACCTTATAGGAATTCTGATCGAATTTCCCGCCAGCGTGCAGCTGGGTCATGATGACCTCGGCCGCTGAGACGCCTTCCTCTTTGTGCATATCGACCGGGATACCCCGCCCGTTGTCATAGACAGAAACCGAGCTGTCGGCGTGAATTTTCACCCGAACTGCGTCAGCATGACCGGCCAAGGCTTCGTCGATACCGTTGTCCACGACCTCATACACCATGTGGTGGAGGCCAGACCCGTCGTCGGTATCGCCGATATACATGCCCGGACGCTTTCGCACTGCATCCAAGCCCTTGAGAACCTTGATAGAATCTGCGCCGTATGCGGCGTTCTCTTGTTCGTTGTCAGACATGCTCGTTCACCTTTGATCAAGTCAGCAAAATATAGAGAATTCGCGCGGCAATGTCACGGCGAAACCCCATATTTTGTGCATCAGACAAAGGGCAGGATCAGCCCCACGCAAACGAGCAGACCACCTGCCGTGACATTCATCCGCCAGATCGCGATGGGCGACTTGAGAAGGGCACGGGCGCGATCGACAGAGAGGGCCAAAAGCAGGTTTCCAATCAGCGGGATCGCCATGGAAACGGCGCAGATCGCCGCGATGTCAAAGCCGTTCAGGTGTTGAATGTCAAAGAACCCCGGCAGCATACCCATGTAGAATAGAATGGCCTTTGGGTTACCGACGATCACCGCGACACCTGCCAGAAACCCTGCCATCCGCCCCGGTTTTGTCAGGCGCGAATTCGCCCCAAGCGGTTCGCCCGCCGACCGGATCACCAACAGGCCCATCACAACAAACGTCAGCGCGGCCACCCATCGCATCAGGTGCAGAAAGTCACCGTAGACCGACAAGATCCAGCTAACCCCAAGGATCGCCAGAAATGGCCATAGAAGATCCCCCAGCGTCACCCCAACGGCGAGCGGCCAGGCCGCGGAAAATCCGCCCGACAGCGCCCGCGCCAAAAGGGCGACCCAGACCGGACCGGGCGTCAGAAACAGGAGGACGATGCCAAAGGCGTAAAAGGCAAGTTCGGCAGCGGTGATGGTCATTTCCGGGTCCAACGAAAGGAATTTCGCGCGACGCTAGAACTTATGCCCAAGCAAGTCGAGAGGCGCGGCACCGTCCCAGATGCCCGCCCCCAAGGGCAGCACCATCAGGCCCCCGTCACGGCCGGTCTTGACGACACCCGTGCGCGCGCCGTCCAGCGTCAGATAGGTGATGACATTGGGCTGTGCCGCGAACCCGCGTCCTGCGTATAGAGGGCGATCCCCGAACAGCAACAGAAACTCTGCTCGCATCCGCCGTGCCTGATCTACTGCTATCGTCATAAGCTGACCCGCCAGCCCGCGCCCCCGATATTCTGGGTGGGTCGCGACCTCGGCAAGCCCCGCGATAGGGGTCAGATTTGGACCCAACCGGACATCCCGAAAACAAAGCGCCATATGAGCAACGACCCGATCTTGGTCCCGCAGAACCAGACGCAGGTGATGCCGTTGTTGGAAATAGGACCGCCCACCAAAATCGGTATCAAAACACCGCGCAAGAAGCCCTGCGATCGCGGCCTCGTCTGCGCAGGTCAATGCGATTTCGGGGATGATCTCAGGCGTCATCTGCGGGCAGGGTCAACGACCCATCCTCGGACAATGGCCAGAACGGATTATGCGCGAGTTCCCATACATGTCCGTCAGGGTCTGCATAGTAGCCCGAATAACCACCCCAGAACACTTTTTCCGGACGCTTGAGCAAAGTGGCCCCGACCGCCAAAGCACGGTCAAAGGCTTGGTCGACCTCGGCCTCGGTCGCGAAATTCTGGGCGAGCGTCATTGCACCCGTGCCCAATGCAGCACCGGGGCGGCCCTGATCCTTGGCCAGTTCGGTCAGCGGAAACAGCCCCAGCACCGCGCCGTGCATCTGGTAAAACACAACACCCGGCGCGCGTTCGGTCGCGACCCATCCCAGCGCGTCATAAAAGGCCTTGGCCTTTTCCAGATCGGCAACGCCTAGGGTGGTCAGTGTTACACGTTGCGGGGTCATTGGCCTGCCTTTTGTTGGGTGGTCGATGTGCCGTGGGATTCGGTGACTTCGACAACCTGCGCCCTGTCCCCCAGTTCGGCAAACAATTCCGGCCCTGTGCCGGTCATAAAGGCCTGAGCGCCCAGCGCACAGATTTCATCGTAAAGTGCCGCGCGACGCGATTGGTCCAGATGGGCCGCGATCTCATCCAGCAAAAGGATCGGCGGCGCGCCGAAACTATCGGCCAAGGCGCGACCATTGGCGAGGATGAGCGATATCAACAGCGCCTTTTGTTCGCCCGTGGAACAATCGCTGGCAGCGACACCCTTGGCCCGAAAGGTCGCAGACAGGTCTGACCGATGCGGCCCAACCAAAGTCCGTCCTGCAGACATATCCCGCGAGCGGCTATCGGCAAGCGCGTGCCGTAGATCGTCAACTGTTTCAGGCATATCCGCATCGGGCTGCACCAAGGCCAGATCCGCGATGGGAAAGGCCGTTTGCGCGGCCTCTTGTGCAGTCATAAGCTGTGCGACGGCCAATTGCCGGTTGCGATGCAAGGTGATGCCGGCCTCGGCCATCTGGGTTTCCAGCGCCGCATACCAATGCGCGTCGCGGACCATGTCTTTGAGCAAACGGTTGCGTTCCCGCATCGCCTTTTCATAGGCCAGAACCGCATCGGCATGGCCGGGTTCGAACGACAGGGTCGCGCGGTCGAGAAACCGCCGTCGCCCGTCTGCCCCTTCGATCCATAGCCGGTCCATCGATGGCACCAGCCAAAGAACACGCGCGATCCGGCCCAGCGCGACCTGCGTCGCGGCCTTGCCGTCGATCCTGACCTGCCGACTACCGCCGGGGTCGGCCCATGTTTCGACCTCGTGCATTTGGTGCAGCGAATTTAGAACCGCGCTAACCTTCCACCCCAAGGCTTCGGGTCGGCGCACCAGATCATCCGTCGCAGCCCGCCGCAATCCGCGTCCGGGGGACAAGAGTGACACCGCCTCGAGGATATTGGTTTTGCCCGCGCCATTGGGTCCGTAGATCGCGACAGGGCGCCCATCCAGATCCAGCCGCGCCTTGCGGTGCGACCGAACATGCGAAAGCTGCAATTCGGCAAGGAAAAGGCCGCTCATGACGGGCGGCCCCTATCCAGATTGATGGTCAAACGCCCAGCTGTCACGTCATACGCGCATCGGCATGACGACATAGACGGCGCTTGTGTCGTTGCCTTCGCGCATCAGGGTCGGGTCGCCTGACGAATTGAACAGGAACACCGCGTTTTCACGGTCTACCTGGCTCGCGATTTCCAGCAGGTATTTGGCGTTGAAGCCGATTTCCAGCCGGTCATCGCCATAGGCCACGGCAAGCTCTTCTTCAGCGGCACCGCTATCGGGGGCATTCACCGAAAGAACCAAGCGGTCTTCATCCAGCGACAGTTTGACCGCACGCGACCGTTCCGACGAAACCGTTGCCACGCGGTCAACCGCTTTTGCAAATTCGGCGGCGTCGACTTCGAGCTTGCGGGTGTTTCCGGTCGGGATCACGCGGGTGTAATCGGGGAATGTTCCGTCAATCACCTTGGAGGTCAGGGTGATATTCGGGGTCGCAAACCGGATTTTGGTTTCGGAAACCGACACCGCGATCTTGAGTTCATCATCGTCCAGCAGTTTGCGCAATTCGCCGACTGTTTTGCGCGGGACGATTACACCCGCCATGCCGATTGCCCCTTCGGGCAGGTCGGTGTCGATACGGGCAAGACGGTGGCCATCGGTGGCCACGCAACGCAGAACCTTGCCGCCATCGCTGTCGGCGACATGCATATAGACGCCGTTCAGGTAATAGCGGGTTTCTTCGGTTGAAATGGCGAACTTGGACTTGTCGAACAGACGACGCAGGCGCGGGGCCTCGATCGCGAAATTCGACGCATAGTCCGACGACGCCATAACGGGGAAATCTTCTTTGGGCAGGGTCGCAAGGTTGAAATTGGACCGCCCCGCCTCGATCGACAGACGCCCCGTCTGGGGATTGTCGGCCAGCGTGACCATCGCACCATCGGGCAGCTTGCGCACAATTTCGTTCAGCGTGACCGCAGAAACGGTCGTCGCGCCTGCGCGTTCGACCATTGCAGGGGCCTTGTCCACCACCTCGATATCCAAATCGGTGGCGCGGAACTGGACGGTGTTCCCTTCTGCCTCGATCAACACATTGGCGAGGATCGGGATCGTGTTCCGCCGTTCAACAACCGATTGGGCCTGTGCCACGGCCTTGAGCAGCGCCGCACGTTCAATACTGAATTTCATTTCCCTCGTCTCCGCCTTTAACCGGGCTCACACCACCGGGAGGGTGAACCTAACTGTTTCCCCCTCCGGCTCAAGTGTTTTTTGGCAAAATCGGCTATGGCCGGACCAGCGTCAAGCCTCCAAAGCCCGCCGCAGCATTTCCAGATCATCCGAAAGCTGGCTATCGGCGCTCCGGAGTTCATCAATCCGCTTTACGCCGTGCATGACGGTGGTGTGGTCACGGCCACCGAAACGCCGCCCGATTTCGGGCAAGGACCGGTTTGTCATGTTTTTGGCAAGATACATCGCAACCTGACGCGGGCGGGCAAAGGTCCGCAGGCGCTTGGGCCCGATCATATCCGATAGGCGAATGTTGTAATGTTCGCTGACCTTGCGCTGGATTTCTTCGACTGTGACCTTGCGGTCGCTGGCCTTGAGGATATCGGCAAGGCAATCCTGCGTCAGGTCAAGGGTGATTTCCCGCCCGACAAGGCTCGCAAAGGCAAAAAGCCGTGTCAGCGCGCCTTCGAGCACACGAACATTGGTCGAAATGCGGTGAGCCAAGAATTCGAGAACACCCGTCGCCATTTCCAGACCGCTGTATTGCGCACGGAACAATTCCGCCTTGGTCTGGAGAATCCCGAGCCGAAGTTCATAGTCCGTCGGATGTAGGTCGACGACCAGACCACACTGGAGTCGGCTTTTGATACGATCCTCAAGATCCTTGATCTCGCCCGGGGCGCGGTCGGCAGAGATGATGATCTGTTTGCCGCTATCCACCAAAGCATTGAAGGTGTGAAAGAATTCTTCTTGCGTGCTGTCTTTGCCCGCGATGAACTGCACGTCATCGACCATCAGGACATCAACAGACCGGAACATGTGCTTGAAATCCATGATCCGCTTTTCGCGCAGCGCATTGATGAACCGCCACATGAACTGTTCCGCCGACAGGTAGAGCACCGACATCGACGGGTCGCGGCGTTGAATTTCATGTGCAATCGCGTGCATCAGGTGGGTCTTGCCCAGCCCGACGCCGCCATAAAGGAACAGAGGATTAAAGGTCACCGGCCCGCCTTCGGCGACGCGGCGCGCGGCCGCATGGGCGAGTTCGTTGGGTTTGCCCACGACAAAGCTGTCAAAGGTGAAACGGGCATCAATCGGGGCACCCAACGGTTGGTCGTCAGATGTCGGATTCACTGCGGCATAGGAAACAGGGCGCGGCGCGCGCGGGGCGCTATTCGCAACAACTGTGCAGGCGACGCGGGACACATCGAAACCTTCACGGTTCAGGAAATAGCGAATCTGGTCGCCATAATGCTGGGTGACATAGGTCCCGATAAAATTCGTGGGGACCGCAAAGGTCGCAACGCCATCAACAATGCCCGAAAATGAAAGCGGCTCGATCCAATTGGAATAATTCGCCGCCCCTACCGATCCTCGCATCGCGGTGCGAATCTCGGCCCATTTTGCTTCGGTCATGTTACCTGTCCCCGTAACGTTCGTTTTCCGGGGCCTACCTACCCCGCCTTGATACGCCCCCAACATTCCATTGACCAAAGCGGCAACCAGATTGGCCCGCTATTTTCAGGATCAAACAACAGACAGACCGCGCATTGCCACGGTCAGGGCAGACAACAGGAATACGGCCCGAAATTTACGGGTCCGCCCAATTGTAATGCCAAAGATCAAAGCCAGCGACACCAACAGCAAAATGCCGTCTGTCCGAGTGTCCTCCGCCTTGCTCTCTTGCCTTGCTCCCCCAGGAACGAAGTGAATCGCAGGCTCAACCTAGCAATGGGATTTGGGGTGCTTCAACAGAACAACGCGCTTGACTCTAGCTTTCGCGAAAAAGAATCTCTCGGGCCTTTGAAACTAACGAGAATTTGCGGGACGATGTTGCCTGAAAGACAAAAGGCGCGCCGACTTGGGCGCGCCTTTTTCCGTCAGGCTTGACGGGTTCGATTGGTTCAATTTTTGAACGCTAAGGAATCAGCCCAGCGATTTTACGCGCGACGACAGACGCGACATTTTGCGGGCAGCAGTGTTCTTGTGCACAACACCTTTGGTGACGCCACGCATCAGTTCCGGCTGGGCAGCCTGCAGGGCAGCCTTGGCAGCAGCCGAATCGCCCGAAGCGATGGCTTCTTCTACTTTGCGCAGAAAGGTGCGGATGCGCGAACGGCGCATTTTGTTGACGTCAAAACGGGTTTCGCTTTGACGGGCGCGTTTTTTGGATTGGGCTGTATTTGCCATGGTCTGTTCCCTCTTTCGATCGGGTCAATTGTAAATGTCTAGCGCAAAAGCCCCGACCGGGTTCAGAACCGGTGATTCTGGCCAAAGCGGGCCTCACGCGCATGTATGGGGCGGCATTTAGGTCAGTTTTGTCGCAAAGGAAAGCCCAAAAGCGGGTTTTGCGGCTAACATGGCTGGGAACACAGCTATGAACGGACTGCCGATGGACCATCTGACCAACAAATTTCGCGGCAAGGGTCTGACCCCCGCCCCCGCTTTGTTGCCTTCCGACAATGAACAGGCGGTTGCCGCACTCTTGGCAATGTGTCCTGCACATATCGAAACCCCCTTGGTTGATGCGGCGGAACTTGCCCGTATTTGCGGCGTTGGGAAACTTTGGGTCAAAGATGAACGCGGGCGCATGGGGCTGGGCAGTTTCAAGGCGCTTGGCGCGGCCTATGTCATCGCCTGCGACGCAGTCGCGACTGGTGCCGAGGATCTGGGGGCTGCGCTGCAAGGCGTGACATATGTCACGGCAAGTGCCGGCAATCACGGCATGTCCGTCGCCGCTGGTGCCCGTGTGTTTGGTGCGCAAGCGGTCATATATTTGGCGCGCACAGTTCCCGAAAGTTTCGCCGAACGCCTACGGGCCAAAGGCGCGCAGGTCATTGTCGAAGGTGAGGATTACGAGGCAAGCGTTGCCGCCGCAAAATCTGCCGCTGACGCGCACGGTTGGGTTCTTTTGTCCGACAGTTCCTGGCCGGGGTACATGGACCGCCCCCATCGCCTGATGGAGGGCTATTTGCAGATGGCGGCCGAGGCATTGGACAAATGCACCCCGACACATGTCTTTCTTCAGGCTGGTGTGGGCGGGTTGGCAGGCGCCGTAGCGGCCTTGGTTCGAAAGCGTTTGGGCGATGGCCCAAGGATCGTGGTTGTCGAACCCCAGGCTGCGCCCGCGTTGATAGAATCCATCCGCGCGGGTCATTTCGTAACCACCACCGGCCCCGTGTCAGTGATGGGGCGGCTGGATTGCAAAGAGGCATCCCTGATCGCGCTTGCGGGTCTCGCCCGTGACGCAGACGACTTTGTGACGATCCCTGAACAAATGGCCATTGATGCGGGTCCGATCCTCGCGGCGCAGGGGCTTGCGGGGTCAGAATCCGGTTTGGCGGGAATCGCGGCCCTGATGAACCTTGGCGATCTCAAGTCACCCTTGGCCATCGGGCCAGAGTCGCGGGTGCTCTGCTTTTTGTCGGAAGGTGTGGCATGAATCGCGGTTTTGAAACGGCTGAATTCAGATCCCGCGTTGCCAAGGCGCAGACCCTTATGGCCAAACATGGTTTCGCGGCCATGCTTTTGTCGACGGAACCCGAGGTTCGCTATTTCACCGGCTATCTGACCAGATTCTGGGAAAGCCCCACCCGTCCTTGGTTCGTTATCGTGCCCGCCACGGGCGACCCGATCGCGGTGATTCCGGCCATCGGCGCGCCCTTGATGGCCCGCGGCTGGATCAGGGACATTCGCACCTGGCGCGCGCCGGATCTTGTCGACGATGGTGTCACGCTTTTGGCCGAAACGCTGACCGAGGTTGCCAAAGGCGGCAATGTCGCAGTTCCAATGGGGCATGAAACCCATCTGCGAATGCCTCTCGCCGACTTTCATCGCCTGCAGCGGTTGATAAATCCGATCAACATCGTGCCGGATGCCGGGATGATGCGATCGTTGCGGATGGTCAAATCGACGGCCGAGATCGACAAGATTCGCACGGCCTGCCAGATCGCAGGTCGCGCCTTTGACCGCGTTTCGGAAATTGCGTTGCCCGGTGCTTCGCTGGAATCAGTGTTCCGTCGATTTCAGATGCTTTGTCTGGATGAAGGCGCTGACTGGGTTCCATACCTTGCGGGCGGGGCGGGGCCAGCGGGCTATGACGACGTAATTTCACCCGCGACTCCAACGCCATTAACCGCGGGCGATGTGTTGATGCTGGATACCGGTTTGGTCTGGGACGGGTATTTCTGCGACTATGACCGGAATTTTGCCATCGGGTCTGTTTCGCAAGCCATCAAAGACGGGCACCGTAGATTGATCGACGCAACCACGGCCGCAATGGAGGTCGCAAAACCCGGTGCAACGGCTGCGGACCTGTTCCACGCAATGGACAAAGTTTTGACCGGCGGCGCCGGCGGTTCCGACGCGGGGCGCTACGGCCACGGACTCGGTATGCAGCTAACTGAATGGCCGTCGATTATTCCGGGCGATCATACAGTCCTAGAGGAAGGCATGGTTCTAACGCTAGAACCTGGGTTGGAAATCGAGGGTGGATCGGGACTCGTCCACGAAGAAAACATCGTGATCCGCGCGGGCGGGCCGGAACCGCTTACGCGGTTTTCAACGCCAGACATGGTGGAAATCTAGATGACCTATCCCTATTCAACGACGGGCCCCATCGGAACTGCCGCGCGTCTGGGCCTGATCGTTCTACAGGCCGACGAAACCATCGAACATGATTTCCGCCGGATGTTTCCGGTTAACGGTGTGTCGCTGCTAACGACCCGCGTTCCCAGCGGGCTGGAAGTCACAAACGACACGCTTTCGGAAATGGAGGGGCATCTGACTGACGCAGCGTCCCTTTTTCCGACTGCCGCCGAATTCGACGCGGTAGCCTATGCCTGCACCTCTGGCACGGCGGTTATCGGGGTGGACAATATCGCAGCGCAGGTCCGGCGCGGCTGCAAGACGCAAAAAGTTACCGAACCGGTGAGCGCCCTGATCGCCGCCTGCCACGAGTTGGGTATTTCTCGGCTCGGTCTATTGTCCCCCTATGTGCGGGACGTCAGCGAAAGCCTGAGAATGGTCCTAGATCAGGCGGGGATCGTCACGCCTGCCTTTGGGTCCTTTGACGAAGCGGAAGAGGCCAAGGTGGCGCGGATCGACGGGCCTTCGATAATTGCCGCGGCCTGTGACATCGCGGCGCAAGGCGGGATTGATGCGTTGTTTTTGTCTTGCACCAATTTGCGAACGCTGGATGTCATTTCGGAAATCGAAGGCCGGACAGGTTTGCCGGTTCTTTCCAGCAATCAGGTGCTAGCGTGGCATTTGGCCAAGCTGACAGATATCCGCTTGGCCGGTCATTTCGGACGGCTGACAGCCTAGCGGTCGCGGAACTGCGCTTCGCGCTTTTCAAGGAAGGCTGCCATGCCCTCTTTCTGATCCTCGGTCGAAAACAGCGCATAAAACAGGCCACGTTCGACAGCCAGACCCGCCTCGAGCGGGGTTTCAAAGGCAGCATTCACCGCCCGTTTGGCAGAGGCCGCCGCGACCAAAGATTTCTCGGCGATTTTGCCTGCGATGGCCAAAGCCTCTTCCTTGAGCTTCTTGGCGGGAACGACACGGCTGACCAGTCCGCAACGTTCAGCCTCGGCGGCGTCCATGAAACGGCCGGTCAGATGCATATCCATCGCCTTGGCTTTGCCGACGTAACGCGGCAGGCGCTGTGTGCCGCCCATGCCCGCGATAACGCCTAGATTGATTTCCGGTTGGCCGAATTTTGCAGTGTCCGATGCAATGATGAAATCGCACATCATCGCCAGTTCACAGCCACCGCCCAGCGCATAGCCCGACACGGCCGCAACGATCGGTTTCGAGATATTATTGAACCGCGTGCCTTCGGCGGCAAAAACCTTGTTCGTGTACATGTCGACAAAGGACTTGTCCGACATTTCAAGAATATCTGCACCAGCGGCAAAGGCCTTTTCGGAACCTGTGATAACGACGCAGCGCACCTTGTCGTTCTGGTCGGCTTCTTCCAAGGCTTCGCACAGTTCGCCGAGCAGTTGCCGGTTCAGCGCATTCAATGCCTCTGGCCGGTTCAGGGTGATCAATTGGACCCAGTCCTGAATTTCGACGATGATGGTTTCGTATGCCATAGGGCCCTCGATTGCCGGTTTCGCAGACCTAGTGCTTAGCTGAACTGCGCCACGGTTCAAGTCATCTTTGGCAATCGGGGCAATAGAAGGACGACCGACCGGATTGGACGATGCGCGTGATCACACCGTTACAGCCCTGCGCTGTGCAGGCTTCGCCTTCGCGGTCGTAAACGCGGAAAACATGTTGAAAATAACCGAGTTCTCCGTCCGCCTGACGATAGTCGCGGAGCGATGATCCACCCGCCGCAATCGCCTCGGACAGGACCTCGCGGATGATCGGGACAAGTGTGCCTACTTTTTTGGATGAAAGCGCGCCAGCCTTGCGTGTGGGGCTGATTCCCGCCCGAAACAGGACTTCGCACACATAGATATTTCCCAGCCCCGCGATGATTCCCTGATCAAGAAGGGCGGATTTGATTGGCGTATTCCGCCCCTTGAGACGCGAAACTAGATAGGATTCGTCAAATGCATTGCCCAGTGGTTCGGGGCCAAGATCGCGGATCAGCCAATGCTGTTCCGCGGTTGCGGTATCTAACAGGTCCATAGCCCCAAATCGGCGGGCGTCGTTGAAGGTGATCCGCGCCCCGCCGGACATATCCAAAACGACATGGTCGTGCTTTGCGGGGGCGGGGTGGTCATAGTGAAAATCGCCCAACATCAACCCGGAAATCAGCATCCGGCCCGACATGCCCAAATGGATCAACAGGGTTTCGCCGGTGGACAGGTCGGCGAGGATGTATTTGGAACGCCGCCGCAGCGCCAGAACGGTGGCCCCTGTCAGTCGTTCCGCCATACGTTCAGGGAAAGGCCAGCGCAGGTCGGGGCGGTTGACCTGCGCGTTTTCGATCACGCGACCTTCCATTGCGGGCAGCAATCCACGCCGGACGGTTTCCACTTCGGGTAATTCTGGCATGGGGTCCTGATGACAAAAGTTATTGATGACCGGATGGTAGGGAAAACGCGCGCGCCGGCAAGGTATCACCGTCGCCCAGCGCCCGAATGCGTCAGAATGGGGGTTTGTATCGGTGCCGGTTTGCATGTAACCCGAAGCGGACAAAGGCAAGACGCTGGTGTGACGACATGACCGACCCCTTGGACCAAACAACGCATTTCGGTTTCCAGACCGTGCCAGAAGCCGAAAAAGCGGGCCGGGTGCAGGGCGTGTTCACCTCGGTCGCGTCAAAATACGATATCATGAACGATGTCATGAGCATGGGCATCCACCGTGTCTGGAAAGACGCGATGATGGATTGGCTCGCGCCGCGCCCCGGTCAGAAGCTATTGGACGTTGCGGGCGGCACAGGTGACATTTCGTTCCGGTTCCTGAAACGGGCGGGGCATGGCCATTCGACCGTTCTGGACATCACCGAATCCATGCTGGTCGAAGGTCGCAAACGGGCCGAGGCCGAAAGCATGGCCGAAAGCCTTGATTGGGTCGTGGGCGATGCGATGGCGCTGCCTTTCGAGGACAACACCTTTGACGTCTACACGATCAGCTTTGGCATCAGGAACGTCACCCGCCCCCAAGAGGCCCTGAACGAAGCGTATCGTGTTCTTCGCCCCGGTGGTCGGTTGATGGTGCTGGAATTTAGCCAGTTGCCCAATCCGATGATGCAAAAGGCCTATGATCTGTATTCCTTCAACGTGATCCCGCGGATGGGACAGGTCATCTCCAATGATCGCGACAGCTATCAATACCTTGTCGAATCGATCCGCAAATTCCCCGATCAGGAAACGTTCCTGGGAATGGTTCGCAAAGCTGGGTTTGAGAACGCGAAATACCGGAACCTGACGATGGGCGTCGCCTGTCTGCATTCAGGCTGGAAGATCTGATATGCGCGGACCGCACAATCTTTGGCGTTTGATCCGCACTGGCGCGACCCTTGAACGGGCCGGGGCGATGAATGTCGTGCTCGACGCGTTCGAGGCTGGACCGGCGCTGCGGTTTACCGCCCGACTGCTTGCCCTTCCGTTTCGGTGGCTGGGGTATCGGGGCGACCCCGCACTCCCCCCTACAACGCGTGCGCTGACGGCGCTTGGTCCGGCCTATATCAAATTTGGCCAGATCCTATCGACCCGACCTGATGTTGTCGGGGAAAAACTGGCCGCCGAATTGCGCCTGCTTCAGGACAGTCTGCCGGCTTTTTCGACTGCGGTCGCACGGGCGGAATTCGAGAATGAGCTGGGTGTCAGCGTGGATGAGGTGTTCACCGAATTCTCTGACCCGGTCGCGGCGGCTTCTCTTGCCCAGGTGCATCGTGCGATCCTGCGCGAAACAGGCGAACAGGTCGCGGTCAAGGTTCTGCGACCGGGCATCGAACGCGCGTTTCGACGCGATGTGGACGCCTTTTATTTCGCGGCCAGAATGGTCGAAACCCTATCCCCTGCATCCCGTCGCCTGCGCCCGATGGATGTGATCGAACATTTCGACGGCATTGTGCGTGGCGAACTGGACCTGCGATTGGAAAGCAGCGCCGCGTCGGAATTTGCGGCGAACACCGC
>Ga0102812_10000712_pt1 | contig 23631 bp, 30 predicted proteins | sample ColrivemetaGS713_FD_79334 | JGI IMG/M metagenome (GOLD analysis project Ga0102812, IMG submission 79334) | Estuarine microbial communities from the Columbia River estuary - Flood tide ETM metaG S.713 | ecosystem: Environmental > Aquatic > Marine > Intertidal zone > Estuary | place: USA...
TGATGCCGAGGTTGCTCCGCGTTGTACGGAAACCAGGACTTCCCAAGGGGCTTGGGACACACCTCCGGTGCTCGCAAGAAGATCAAGCAGCCGAATGCCGCGCGGTGGTATTTCTATACGCCCTGGGCTCCGGACGTTACCTAGGACAGTAGCTGATCTGGCTTCCGTCGACGTGATCGCTACGGCGATTTCGGGTTCTACGGCCTGTCCTTGGTAGCGGGCCAGCAACTCGCTGCGGAGCTCAGCAGTCGTCAGACCCCGCGCCGCAATGGTGTCTGCATAAGGAACGCTGATGTTGCCGGAGTTCGAAACGCGCACGTTGAGAACGGTCTCGCGATTGCCAGCGGAGGCGAACAAACCGTCCTCCGCGACCTCCCAAATACGGATCTCTAGTTGGTCCCCAACTCCGACGACTTCATCTGACCCGCGAAACCCTTGAGTTCGAAACGATACCGGAAAGCTGGCATGTGCCTCTGACACAACTGGCAGGGTGGCAGCGGTGATTTCGAACACATGAAATGGCAGCGCGTCTTCATCGACGACAGCGCCTTCAGCAGTTACACCTGTGATGGCACTCGCATCCGGGCCGAATGCAGGCATTGCCGAGCAGCTGGCGAGCAGAGACGACAGCGTGACCCAATACGCCACCCCCTTGTAAGCACCAGCCTTATTCATTCACGTGCCTCTTCTTGACCGCGAGGCGCGCGTTGCTGTTGCTTCAGCTTGCCTACGATGCCTGCGATTGCGATCTGCCGACCGCGCGACACATAGAAGTCGCCTGGGATGACGCTCTGCGACTTAAGCTCCGCGATAAACGCATCGACCAATAGGCGCGATTTCGCGTGCCTGATCTTGAAAAACGCAGAAATGTCCGCTTCGGTTTCGCCCAGGGTCACGATTGCATCATGACGGAATATAGCGTCGCCCAGGACCAGAACTGGGACGCCATGGTGAAGCGCAGAAAAGGCGGACGTCGAGTTGATGACAACCATGCCGCTCGACTGCTTGGTCAATTCTCCCATGCGACCCGAATGCAAGATTCTTATCCGATGACTTGAAATGCCAAATTCGGCCGCTCTACGAAGGATGAGGCGCTTAATTCCAGCACTTCCACGCTCCAGAGGGTGTAACTTGAATATGACCAAGGGAGCGTGCGGATTGGCTCGGAGCGCCATTAGGCTTGCTTCAATCAGCCGTGACGTGGACCAGCCACGCGCGGCAGAAAGAATTTGGCTGTCGCTTGAAACCTGCAGCGGGATGAGCAGATTATCGCGCCGACGGCGCAGCGCTTGTCTAGTCGGAAACTCTATGATCCATGCAGTGGACCTGCGGAGTAAGTGCATGGCCCAACTCAGGGCCAAGGGCAGGATCCTTTCTCGCTTTCTATGAAAAAGAAGCGCATCTGAGGGCTTCGACGCGAAATCTCGTACCAGATAGTAGGCTGCTGCCCAAAAACTCATGGTGGTAAAGGACGACGGTTGCGCGCCCGCAGCGGGGGCTGCATCTGATCGGCCACCCCGCGTCAGCAGCTTAGGGCGCCACTTCACCATCGGCGAATGCTGATTATTACCGCCCCGTTCGCAGCTTACATAGCCTGATCGAAGATAGCCTTCTTCCAGACTGAGCAACTCAATCCCGAAAAGATCCGCAAGACGGCGCGCGACCTTGTGCACTGGTCGGTTCGAGCCGAACAGGACGATGGCATCTGGTGCATTCTGCGCCAACTCAAAGCGCAGCCAAGTTTCCCATTCGCACAGGGTTCCGGTAAAATATGCGCAGTTTCGTTGAGGTGCGAACAATTTGTCGCCGGCATTGAATACAACGCGGCGCGTCACAAAACCGGCAACCGAGAGGGCCTCCTGCAACTCAGAGAAGAACGGACCCACGGGCCCCTGCAAAAGAAGAATACTCTTCTTTGGCTTTGACTGAACGAATGCAAGGCTGCTCTGTGGCTTCAATGGCTCAACAAGCCCGCTAATGCGCCCGCCACTAAATGACCTTACGGCGTTCATGATCTTCCCCCCAACCACAAAAGAGGCGCTGAAAGATAATCTGCCGTAAGATTGCCGCTCGCGGACATCGCGAGCAGGCAACCATTCGCCGGTGTGTGTGTGTGGGGGGGGGGGGGGGGGTCATTCTTGCAAACCACCGTAGTGCCGAGCAGCAAGAACAGGGTATATATCGCGCATTAATTTCTCGGATGGAACGAGACAAACCTGAGACTTCTTTGCTCCAGATTTCTCCTCGAGAAGACCCAAGCTGCGAAGGGTCTTCAGCCGATTGATTATGCCTGCCGGACCAGAAAATGGCGTACGTACATTCGCAACAGCCTGATAGACCGGTAAGCCATGTTTACCATTCTGAATAATGATTAGCAGCGCTTCAAAGGCGCCCAAGTTAGCACTGGCAAAGGCTAGGTTTTCATTTGCTCCAAGCTGCCTGAGATAAGCCAACTCAGCAGCGACAGCTTCCTGAATCAGCTGATTTCCAGATGCACGAAAATCCTCTGCCATTTCCATCAGCTCCCCAGCCCCACACACCGCGCGTGCGATACGTAAGCCATAGATTTCAAATAATAAAAGCCAATAAAATAATCTAACAATTTATTCGGCGATTGGACGCCATAAGCGGGCCCATTTTGCTCTCTGCTCGACCCATCGAAATAGTAGCAACTATAGCTATAAGTATAAAGTTGTATATCTTTCGATGTAATATTATATAAATAGAACTTTATAAACCCCCAAGAGGCACGGCCGTCGCGTTCATACTGGGTTCCCACGACATCGGATAAAATGAGAAAGAACGCCGTTGTTGCCATGTGCCGTATGCCCTCATGATGGAATCGTCGTGTTCCTTGATCTAGAAGGTTCGCATGACAAAACGTGTCAGGGGGGTCTCATGTCATTTGGAAAAGCCGAGGATTTGCTGAAGTTGGCGGAGATGGCAGCAGCGAGGCATATCGGTGTGTCGCTGACAGATATTGCTGAAGAGTTCGGCTGCACCTACCGCACGGCCCAACGGATGACGCGCGCATTGGAACAGACCTTCATGGGAGTGGTCACTCACACGGACAACGAACAGCGCAAGTACTGGGTGCTCGGGCAGCGAGACATCCGTCTTCTGGCGGCGCAAGGCCTTCGGGACAATGAGTTGGTGGCCTTGGAGATGAGTATCCGCCGGGGCGAGCGTGACGGCGCGACCAATGAGGTGGAAGCTCTCCGACGGGTTCGAGACAGGCTATTGGCTACCATGCCAAAGTCACATGCGCGACGGACCGAGAGCGATGCCGAGGCCATACTCGAGGCCCTTGGGTTTGCCTGCAGGCCTGGGCCGAAGGTTGCCGCGCATGAACGTTTGCTCTCGACCATCGCAGCAGCCCTACGCGGCCCGTTTTTGATATCAATGATCTATAGACCAGACGCGGCATCCGCCGGAGCCGCACGACTGGTTGAGCCCTACGGATTGCTGCTCGGAATCCGCAAATATCTCGTTGGCAAGATACAGGGGGAAAATGATCGGCTAAGGCATTTCAGGCTCGATCGCATTCACGCCATCCAAGTCGAAGCCCAGTCGTTTATCCGTGATCCGGAGTTCAGCCTCGAAACCCACGCAGCCCGGGCGTTCGGGTCGTTTCAATCGGATGACGAGTATAGCGAGGTCATCTGGCGCTTCTCGCCTACCGCAGCGCCGACGGCTCGAGAATTCCTGTTCCATCCCGCTCAGAAGATGACCGAGGAGGAAGACGGCAGCCTTACTGTCCGCTTCACCGCGTCGGGCCATCTGGAGATGGCTTGGCACCTCTACATGTGGGGCGATGGCGTCGAGGTTCTGGCGCCGGACACCCTGCGCGGGATGGTCGCAATGCACCGACGCACCGATTTTCCGGCTCTGCCATAGGCAGCCAAGGCTGACATTGAGTTTCAAGGAGGAACCAGTTGCTCTTCAATCGGCTTTTATCCCTATCCCAATCACCACCATCCCCGTCAAATGCCAGACGGCCGCCATCATGATCCCCACATTGAAGGCAAACTCGTTGGCGCAGCTCTGCTTGAAGAAGTCCCCCTCAAGGAACATGCAGGATCCCTTGCAGAGCTGAACGGCTGCAAGCATGGTGACCTTCCCCCTACCCCACCGCCAGCCAAACGGCAAACGCCCCACTCTCATCCCTAATCTGACGCACAATCTGCGCCGCAGCTTCAGCAGCGTCGATCTGCTTTAGGACCCTCGCCTGTTCAGCATCGAACGCGATGGCCTCCTCCAGGCTCTCCGTCCGATGGTTCAGCCCGGTGGTGCTGTCATGCCAGACAAAGGCATCGTAACCGGCAAAATCTCCCTGTGCGGGATCAACCACCTCCCAGGTTTCAGCACCGCCCTCGCCAATCCGCACCCCATTGATCACGCGCGCCGCCGCATGGTCCTGACGCAATTCAGCAAAGCTGCGCCGGCGGTGATCTTGGGCGGCGGCTAAGGTTTCGTGGAGATGCCCATCCGCCGTACGGAACAGGTTCTCTTCGATGTGATCGCCAAAATACATGATGGCCTCGGGGCGAGTGCGCAGCTCATAGCACCATTTCAGCCAGCCTTGGGCTGTGTCATGGCCGAGCTCGCCGCTTTCGGCCGCTGCCACCTCCAGCTGATCCATCATGCCCAGCATCATCTCGTAGCCCGTGGCGTAATCGAACTCAGTCACGCCCGCGCTCTGGAATACCCGCTCCAGCACCGCATAGGCGCCATCGCAGACGCCCATATCCTTGAAGAACTGCAACGAGGTTTTCATCCGACGGCTCCATAGGCTCGGTTGGCGCCACCCAGCCAGGTGACCGCATGACCATTGGTATTGATGGCTTTGCCGCCCGCACCGCCCGGGTTTGCGTTGTTGACCCGTGTCTCAAAGCCGCTGGCGTTGTCGAAGACGAGTGCTGCCGCAGCGCCCCCAGCCGCGCCCCAGCCACCGCCACCGCCGCCCATGCCACTCTCTAGGACGAGCCCGTTGCCACCATCCCAGGCCCAGATTGGAAAGTCCGAGCTTTTCCCTACTGCACCCGGTCCGCCACCCGGTTGGCACCATGCGGTATCCAAGTTCCAACCAAGCGGAGCGTTTGGCCTGAGGTCCGGGTATCCGCCATTGATTGCGACGCCTGGTATACTGCGCGGTGAGGCTACAAAGACTTCACCCACACCGCCAGCCGTGCCGGGAAGGATGCGCCCGCCGCCTTGGCCGGACAGCCCGCCGACTGGCACAGTTTGTACTGATCCGCCACCACCCATCATGTGTTTCCTTTTTGCTAGATACCGCCCGATGCGCCGTGGATCACGGCACCAGCTGCCCCGCCTGCTCCACCATGGGTGGCGATAGTTTGACCCGGCCATGGATTGCCTGATGCGACCGACCCGATCTGGCCGATCGCACCGCCTTCCCCGAAGGCACCGAGCGTGGTTCCGCCGGTATTCGTGCCGTTGTTGGCGGGGCCACCTCGTCCACCGCCTGCGCCGCCGCCGCCGGGAGAGAACATCTCTGTGGAGTTGAAGAAGAGGCTATAGGCGCCCGTCGCCCCGGCCCCGCCTCCACCGCCCCCGCCGATATAGCCATTGGCGTTGTTGATGATGATCGGGCCCGTAAGTGCGATCGCAGGCCCGCCGGAGGTCGGGGCCATGTAGGAGGCGCGGCCTGAGGTAAGGTAACCACCGTCTCCCCCCTTCCCCATGATGAAGCCGTTGTTGATGAGGGTAAGCCCACTGGGGAAGGCGCCGCCCATATCGAGGGCGGGCACCGAGGTGTTGTCCGACCAGATGTAGACACCGGATGCGATGGTCACTGTGGCAGCACTCACCCCATCCCAGCCTTGGCCCAGCAGATAGCTCCGCAGGTTCAGATGCAGCTGATGGGCGCCGATCGTATGGGAGAACTGCGCCGACTTCCCCCTGAGACTGGCCTTGCCGATCGGACCGCTTGGCACGCCGGCCAGATTGCGCACGGCGGCCTCGCCAAGCGAGATCGTGGCGGTGGCGGGGCGGCCCAGCTCGGTGTTCACTTGGCTGAGCGACAGCGGCCCTGTTGTGGGGAGCGGCATGGGTCACGGGCTCCCAAAGGCTGTGACATTGCCCAGCACAGTCAGATTGCCCGAGGCATCGATCACCATGATGTTGGTGCCGTTGTGGCGGAAGGTCAGGGTCGTGCCTGTGGCATGGGCGGTAAAGCCGCCCCAGCGTGCGCCCACCTCGACGATCTCTTCACTGCCGTCTACGCGCTTGAGGAAGAGCTTTCCGTCGCGGGTGTTGATCGCAAGCTCGCCCAGATCAAGCTGGGCCGTGGTTGGGACCTTGGTCGCGACTGAGGACCGCTTCATGCGGATGATACTGGCCATCTGGCCGTCTCCTTCATTGCCTCATGTGAGGGGAGTGGGGGATTGGGATTACGCGCAGCCGGGCGGGCCGCACGGAAAGACAGGCGCGCTGACGGCTGCGCCTGAGTAAGGCGGCCGACCGCAGCCAGCCTTTGGTACCTGTGTCCCTGTGACCTGCATCTACGTTGGTGTCAGAAGGTCCCGCCATCGAGCGTCACGCCGGTGATACTGCCGCCAGCAATCGCCACATTACTCGCCGCTTGCGTAGCCATGGAGCCAAGCCCGAGATTGCTGCGGGCCGTGGCCTTGTTCGGCAGGTCGGACAGGTTGGAGGCAGCAGCAAGCTTGCCTGCGAGCCCATTGGTGACGGTCGTCGCAAAACTCGGATCATCGCCCAGGGCGGCTGCCAACTCATTGAGCGTATCAAGCGCCCCGGGGGCAGCATCCACGAGCGCCGCGATTGCGGCCTGCACAAAGGCGGTGCTCGCGATCTGGGTCGTGTTGGTCCCCGTCGTCGCCGTCGGCGCTGTGGGTGTTCCAGTCAGCGCCGGCGACGCGAGACCTGCCTTCGCATCAAGTGCCGCCTGCAACCCCGTCACCTGCGAGATCGCATGGCTGTGTGTGGCAGGCGTAAAGCTTGTGGGTTTGCCGGTCACGCCTGTCCAAGGCACGCTGTCCGCAGCCTCTGCCGCATCCACCTTGCCGTTGTTGTTTGTGTCATAGGTGGCCTTGGCCATATCGCCCGCACCAAAGCCCGTGATGGCAGTTTGTACAAAGGCCGTGGTGGCGATCTGGGTATTGCTGGTCCCGGCCGTTGCCGTCGGCGCGGTCGGGGTGCCGGTAAAGCTCGGAGAGGCAAGGGCCGCTTTGCCGTTCAGCGCTGTCTGTAACCCGGTTACATCCGCAATGGCATGGCTATGCGAGGCCGACGCCTTGCCATCGAGCGCCGTCTGCAGGCCACTGACCTCAGAGATTGCATGGCTGTGGCTGCTGGCGGCTTTGCCCGCAAGCGCTGCATCGAACTGCGACTTGCGCACAAGATCGGTACTGGCACTCGCGTCTTGGCTCGACTTGGGCACCACGGAGAAGGTCTTGGCGCCCGCGACCACCTGCGTGCCCGTCAGATCCACGAAGGCCCCACGGCCTGAGAGCTGGATGATGGAGGTGGCATTGCCCGCGCCATCATCGCCCTTGCCCACATAAAGCGTGTCATCGACCTCGTTATGGGCAAGCTCGCCAGATTTGAGCGCAGCGGGTGCACCGGCATTGCCTGAGACGCGGCGCTTCACTTGGATCGTATTGGCCATCAGAAGAAGCCTCCGTTGATGGGGGTGTCGGTGGGAAGAATGGTGATGCCGGGATCGCCCTGATCCCCCTTGTCACCTTGGGGGCCCGTGGCACCCTGCGGCCCCGGCTGGCCCGCAATCTTGATGCGGTAGGGACCGGTCGCGATGCGGACCGCGACAGGCGCCCGGATGGTGATGGGTCCGGTCTGGGAGGGCGTGAGGCTCATGGTGCAAGCCCCCGGGTCACAGGCAGCATGACGGGGATCTCGAGGAAGAAGCCCAGATGCAGATCGGGATCGAGATCGACGCGCACGAGATCAAGAACCACCCGGCCTGGCGCGAGGCCAACCGTCTGATCCGGGCGCAGGGCCAGCTCTAGGACCGTATCGCTCACGCGCAGCACGCCGCCGGCGTCACTGCTGATCGTAGTCAACACAGCGGGGTCGCTTGCCCGCGCCCGCAATTGGCCAGCATAGGCCGCGCCCTCGACAAAGACGGGGGCCGCGGCCTCAAGCTGCAGACGCCAAGGATAGCCAATGAGAACCGCCGGGCCCTCGGTCATGGATGTGATGCTCATGGGCGCCACCCGCAAAGCCGCGCCCCGATCTCGTTATGCGCGACAATCTGGGAAAGTGTTCCTTCGCTCAGCACATCGTGACGGGACGGGCGGATGGGTTCGACCCAATCGCAGTCTTCACGCAAGGCGCGCGGATCAATCCCGCATCCAGCGGTCAGCACGGCGCTCAAGATCAGACCGATCAGAGCTTTGGATGTCATGGCGGAGTTCCTTGGCGGTTTGCATGGATCTGATGCGGGCATCGGCGCGGCGGATGGCATAGCTTGCCTCAGCCGCTCTGCGCCCCTGCCGCATGGCGATCCCAAGGGCGGCGATGAGGGCCAGGGCGAGGCTGCCATAAAGCGCGGCGCGCCTGCCAAGACGGGCGATGAGCGGTGTGATGAGCCCGATCATGGCGTGCGCCCCGTGCGGTGATCCTCGATCCGGGCGGCGCGGGCGCGGAGGGCATAAAGGATGACACCGATAAAGACGGCGAGACCCAGCCAGGGCAGGACTGCTGGCAACCAGCTTTGTATGCCAAAGATGGCGACCATGCGTGCCGCCAGAGCCTGCGCCTGCTCTGCCTCGGCCAAGGCGGGGGCGATTTGGCTCCCAAGCGTACCGGCAGCCCCCATGACGCCGAGCCCGATCTGGGCATTGGCGGAAGCGATGATGCGGCTTTTCTCAGGGCTGCCTGCGGCACGTGTAGTGGTCACCGCGCGCGGGGCCGCCCGTTCCAACGCCTCCGTCAGCGCGACATCGATGATCGGCACCAGCGGCAGCGCGTTGTCATCGCGGAAGGCGAGGATGGCTGCGCGGGTGCGAGGGCCGATCACCCCGTCGATTGTACCCACCTCGTGATAGCCAAGCTCACGCAAGCGCATCTGCACATCGCGGATGCTCAGGTTGACTGCAGGCGCCACATTCCCCGCCCGACGCACACCCAAGAGCTTCGAGACCGGATAGCGCTTCACATTGACAGCGTCAGACTGGTTGCCGCCGAGACCCCAGACCCAAGGACCTTCGATCCGGTCAATAAAGAACACATGGCCCTGCCAGCTCGAGGCGCCCCGCGGTATCACCCCGATATCGCCGGGTTCTGCGTCGGCAATATCGACCGGGATGCCCCAGTCGAGATATGAGCGCGCGGTAAGCTTCCGGGTCGAGCGGATGGCGGCCTGCTCAAGGCAATGGCCAACAAAGGCCGCGCACCAGGCAACGCTGTCATGCTCAACCCAGTCATGCCCCACCGAGGCATACATCTCCATGATGACCGGGTTGTTCTCGGGGCCCGGACCCTCGGTCGTGCCGATATAGCCCCGGGCAATTTCAAAAGGCGTCATGGTCGTCTCCCCATACAAAAGGAAACGCCGCCCCGAAGGGCGGCGCGTGAGGGTTCGGTCGTGTGGAGGTCGGGGTTATTTCTTTTTGCCCAGCCAAGCGGCCAGCAATGTTTCGGCTCCCCTTGGCCCAAGATACGCAAGCGTCGCCACGAAGCCGGTGCTGACGGGCTGGGTCAGCCCCATATAGCTGGCCGCCGCATCGCCAATGAGCGCCATGCCAACGGCAACTGGGATCTCCCACAGAAGCTCTTTGCCAAAGAAGCGTCGCCTGCCCAATTTAACCTCCCCCGAATGATACATCAGCCGTCCCGTAAATGCCCCGATCAGCGTGGTGACCGCCCCGCCAAAGAGGTTGTTGATCATCTCGATAAAGCTCTGGTCCTGCATGGCCGCCGTCTTTCGTCATGGGTGGTCTCGGGCCGTTTGGGCGACCCGGCTTAGTATTCCCCGCCATCGAGCAGCGCGCTGAAGGCGCTGTCGGCGGCATCGCGGATCTTGAGCGTCGGCGGGGTTGTGCTGGTATCAAGCCAGAGCATGCCTGGCGCTGTTGCCGTTGGGGTGGTCGCGCCGCTGCTCGTCGATCTCAGCGCTGCGATCACCTGGTTGATCTGCGCGCGGACGGCTGCGCCATTGTCGTTGACGATCACAAAGCTCGGAACTTGGGGCATTGATGGATATCCCGTTTCTCTTGGCAAAAGTTATGCGCGCCTTCGCGTTGGAGACGAAGTCGACAGGCAGCGAAGGGGCGCGCCGCATAAACGGGATGTCCCTTAGGCCACCTCATCGGCAATGAGCCGCAACTCCGAGACGATCGGCGTAAAGGCCGGGTCATTCGTCCGAAGCCAGGCCCGCGCTTCGACGGCACGCGCCTCGATCTCGCTGTTATCGATCCGGCCCCAGGGTCCCCAGACAGGGTTGGCGCCTGCCGGATCGTCATCGGTTTCCCGGACCTCAAGCACCACATCGATATCGGCGCCTTCCGAGCCATCGAAGTCGGCCCAAGCGTCGATCGGGGTCATGCGGTCGTCGATGTAGTCAGAGAGCGCCGAGGCCCCAACGAGGATATCTGAGCGCAGACGCACCAGCTTCAGCGCGCCAAAGTCGAGCCGTGTCCCGAACTGGTAAAGCCCCTCAGTCGCGAGGACGACCGGGCTGCCTGCGGTGTCGGTGCCGGTTTCAAGCCTGAGCGTCCCGGCCGTTGCCTCAAGCCCAGTTTTGGGCCCGGGGAATGCCGGATCCGCCGCCAGCGTGTTCAGCTGTGCAAAGCTCAGGATCTGCACGCCTTTCGTCGTGACCGTGCTGACCGGGCCGATGCGCCCCTCGCTATCCTCGGCGCGCAGAAGATAGGTGCCAGGCTTAAGGGGCACGACCGCAATGGCTTCCCCGCCGGAGACCCGGTCCATCAGCGTGGAGTTCGCCCAGGAGGCATTCGGGTCCTTGCTGTGGCGGATGATGACGCTACCACCGACCCGCACATCCACATCGACCGCGCGTTGCCATTTGAGGACCGCCAATCCGCCCGCAGACTGGATGGTCAGACCTTCCAAAGCAGCCGGCGGGGCCGTCAGCCCCACCACCTCTCGCGTGCCCTCGCGCCAGGGGGAGGAGACGCCCAGCACTGAGATTGCTTTGACGCGGAAGTCCCACTGGCCCGGGGCAATGTCGCGCAGCTCCATCAGCGTGCCACTTGTTCGCCCATAATCCTGCCAATCCCCCCCATCGCGGCGCGCCTCGAACTGGTAGGTATCGACAAAGCCGCTCTGCGCTCCCGTCCAGCGCACGCGCAGGAGCACCTTAACGGCTGAGCCATCCCGCGTGACGTAGAGCTCCTCCTCGCCCTGCGGCGCACCCGGCGGCACAATGTCAAAGGCCGAGGGCAGCGTGGTCCGCGGGGCGGCGGCATAGATCTGTTCCTCGCTGGCATACCAGTCATAGACCAAGGGTGAGGTCTCGCGCAGCAAAAGCTCAGCTGCTAACCGCGGGCCTGACCCGATCTGGGTCAGATCCAGCCGGACAGCCTCAACCTCGAAGGGTTTGCCCGCCGCAAGCGTGCCCGCTCCAAACCCCCAGCGGTCATAGTGCAGTTGCACGGTCTCACCGGCCGCCACGCGCCAGGCTTTCAGCTTGCCCGAGAGCCGCACACTCATTTGCCGCCGCGCGCGCTCAAGCTCGATCTTGGCCAACCGCTGCGCCATGGCGGCCGAGATCGTGAAGGGTAGCGCAATGTCGCGCCAGACCTGCTCGCCGCCATCCTCCAGCCGATAGGCCTCGGAGGCATAGGCCGGGAAGTCATCGGGCTGCCAGCTGTTCTCCGGGCTCACGAACTGGCCGCGGACCGCATTGAAGTTGCTGCTGCGGCTTTGGCGCGTGGTGAGCGCAATCCCGCCTTCGCGCACATCATCGCTGGTCAGCACCTCGGCCGGGATGCGGTAGGCGCCCGCGCGCATCCGCCACTGGCCCGCCTGCCAGATGCAGCGCCCGGCCATCGAGGTCAGCATCGCCTCGATGATGGTTTTCGGGGTTTCGGAGAGCGAGACCACGCCATTGCAGCTATAGCGCGGCTCGGTGCCGCCCCCAGCCAAGGCGACTGGCTCATCGCAGATATTGGCAGCCTCAATCAGGCTATCGGTCTCGATGCCATCCGCAGCACCGATACCCGCGCCAATCCCGTAGATCGGATGGGCCATGTAATCGGCAACGCACAGCGCGGCGTTCTCGGTGTAGCCGCGCGCACCGATGCGCGGATCAAAGATGTCATCCTTCCCCTCCATATCAACGGTGATGTTCGGGATGCCACCCGGGAAGGCGTCCGGGTCATAGGTCATCCGCAGATAGATCGCGGCGCAGCTGGCAAGCCGATGTGCGGCCGTCCAGAGTTCTGGCGCGGCTGTGATCAATCCTACGAAGGCTGTCTGGTCGTCATGACCGAGGCGCTTTTCAACTGCGAGCTTGCCGGCCCATCGGCCTTGGGCAACGCCGGCGGCGTCGAGCGCCATCTCGCCCTCGAAGTAGATAGCGCCGATCGACTTCACACGGTGGGCGGCGAGCACCACGACGAGGTGGAGGTCTTTGTCTTTCTCTCCTGTGGAATGCAGGAAGGTGATCACCCCGCCCTTGCGCGTCCGCCCATAGACCATCTGACGCGGCATCACCGGCTCGCGCACCGTCACCGTCCGGGCCTGCAACTCGATCTGGCCCATCGAGGGCTTCGGCATCATCGATTGCGCTGCCCCCGAAAGCAGCATCGAGGCCCCGAAGTTGGCGGCGAAGCCGATAAGCCCGCCTGCTGCAAAGGCAGCCGTGATACCACCAGCCGCAATCGCCGCACCGCCGAGAGCGACGGCACCCAAGATCACTGGCGGCATGGATCACGTTCTCCAAGCGAGACGACAAGACGAGAGCGGCAAGGTCACCAGACCCTCGGGTGAGACGAAGGCTGCACGTGCGCCGACGCAGACCCCGAAGGCATCGGGCTCCCCGCCCAGAACCAGATCACCGCGTTGCGCCAACCGTGGATCTGCAAGGGGATCGCCCAAGAGCGCCCGTCCGCCCTCTTCGAGTGTCTTCCAGCCTAACCGGCGTAGCACCCGCTGGCAGCCGCCGGGTGTTCGGTACCGCCCTCGCCAAAGTGCTGCATGATCCGAGCCGCCCGTCAGATCCCGGCGCAGATCAAAGGCCCAAGTTGCACAGTCGTGGCGGCCCCAGGTGAAGGGTGCCCCACGCGCCGCGACAATGGCATCGGCAAGGCGGTGTTCCCAATTTACAACGCGAAGATGCGGGTGAATAGATGAGTTGCCTCGGGTTGAGGTTTGAAATTCGATTTCTGGGGATATGATCATGTTCAAATGGGCAGCCCGTATTTGGGTCATTGTCTTGACGATCGCGTTTGTTACTTCGCTTTCGTTCAACGTGGCTGTTGTGGGCTTCGCATCGTTCAGTTCCATGGTGGCCAGCGCTTATGATGCCCTGACCGGCACTGCTTCAGCCTATTCAACACTGCGCAACAGAGCCCAAACTGCTGAAGTTAAGGTTGAAGAACTTGTTGTGGAAAAAGATCGCCTTGTTCGCGAAGCTAACGTTCTCGATCGGCAACTCGAATTGCGGAACGCTCAAAATAGTCGGCTTACAGACGAAATCGCAGCCCGGGATGCTCAGATCGCGCGCTTATCGGATGATCTTACTCGTCGGAGTGATGATGTTTTACGAAGCACAGATACGGTCATTTATCGCGGCGCTCGCACTAATTTAGCGGAAGCAGTCACGGATACGAGTGGCCGCATCGCCCGCCGTACTGCGGTAGCTGCGACACGCAACTCCTCTTCAGTTGTAGCCGAAGCCATCCCCTATCTCGGCATTGCGGCAATGCTTGCTGTTACAGCCTATGATTTGAAGGATAGTTGCGACACCATCAAAGACCTGCATGAGTTGGATGTTGCAATCGATCCAAACAAAGAGTTCGGCGAAGATGAAGCTGTGATTTGTGGATTAAGTGTACCAACTACAGATGAGGTCTGGGAGTCGGTCAAAAACGGTTCGGTCGATGCTTGGCGGAACGCGGCGGAATATCTGCCTGCATTGCCCGAGTATAGATTGCCATCATTGCGTGATCTTGCGTTTTGGCCCTAACTTACGTCACCCCCGCCCCCAAGTGATCTCACGGTCCTGAATGGCCGTGACATGTACAAAGCCCAGATCACCCGGAAAGAGCACCTGCTGGCTCTCATGGGTGTAGCGCCAGTTCCTGGGCACGTTCAGATCGATGAGGCGGCTCTCATAGCTGATGGTGATTGTGCAGCTTGATCCGTCCTCCGCGATCTCGGGCACATCTAGGCGACCTGAGAAGGCCTGCACCGGATCGGCAATGATCTGGCGGTCCTCGGTCAGAAGCGCGAGCCAGATCCGGCCGGGGCTTCCCTGCTGGGCCTCGTCGATCGCAAGGCTGATGAGATCAAGCGGCACGCCCGAAAGCGAGACTGTTGTGCCAGCGGCCACCACATCCGAGGTCTCTTCCAAAGCGCCAAGCCCGAGAAGCACGCCGACGCCGGTCCAGGTTTTGCCATCCCAGTCGATGGCCCCGGCCCCGGTCCAGATACGCACCATGCCCGAGGGGAAGGCCCCCTCGAACAAGATCGCGGGCCTCAGCTCTTGCTCTGCAAGCGCATCCGCAACAGCAGGGGTCAGGTCACGGCTCATATGGCCTCCCGGGCCGAAAGGGTAAACTGGTGGCGGGCCACGCGCTCGATGCGGGTTGGAACGGAACTGGTGGGGCGCAGCAGCACCTTCGGTTGGTTCACCTCCAAGACTGTGCCAGCAGGCAGGCTGCTTCGGATTGCCGGGAAGATCGTGAGGGCCGCCTGACCATTGGCATTGGCCACCACATCAAAGCCGATTTGATGCAACCGCGTGTCGCGCCCTGTGCCGATCGAGATGAAGTCTCCGGAGAGGATCGCCGGCAAGCCCGGTGGCCATCCTTGGGTCTGCAAGAGATTGCCGCCTGACACAGCAAGCCGCAGCGTGATAGCCTGGGTCAAAGTCTTTGGCGGGATCGAGGGGTCGGCAAAGAGCAAGAGGCCCCGCCCCGAGCCGAGCGCTGTCAGTGCTGCCCCAACCGAGCGGGCAATGTGCCCATTTTGCGCCGCGAACGCGATGTCGTATTCCCACCATTCGCCGCCCCAGTCTTGGACCTCTGTGGTTCCCGTGAAGGGAGACGGGGTCTGGCTTGTGGCGGTTTCCAGCCGACGCTCGAGACTTGCCACCCAAATGCGCGGCAGTTCCACGATCACGCTCATGCCAGACGCCCCCGGCGCATGGCCGTGCCAACTGCGGATACCGCCATCCGCTCAAGCTCCGGCTGGACATTGCGCAGCACGGTGGCCAGCTGCTCGGCCACGCCCATCTGGGCACCCCGGGCATCCACATTGAGGTGGACCGCCACAGGAATGCTGCTGCCCCCCATACCGCGCGCGACCTCGGCGCGTGCCAGCACCCGTTCGCCCCGTTGCAAAATCGTGGGGACCTCATCGGGGCGCAGGCCCGCCCAGCCACCGCCATGCATGCGCGGTGCCCCAGCGAAGACAGCGGCGGGGACGGAGCGGCTATGGCCGGAGACCCCAACCATGCCGCCGGCATGAGAGACAGCGGCTGCGACCGTTCCGCCGCCGCCAAAAATACCCGATAGCGCATTGGCGATAGGACCAAGCACCGCGCGCCGAAAGGACAGCACGGCAAGATCTGCCAGGATCGACCGGACCATGCCGCGGAAGTCGAGCTTGCCGGTCTCGACAAAGCTACGGAAGGCGCTCTCGGCACCTGAGAAGGCTTGGGTCAGCGTCTGGCCGAGACCCTTGCCCCAGTTGAGCGCATCTGTCGCATAGGCGCGCAACGCGTCAGAGACGGCGCGCCAGCCGGTGACAATCCGCTCGCCTGCGCCAGCAGAGGCGCCGCCCGCAGCGGTAACGGCTTGGTTCAGGCGGTCAGCGGATGCTGTAGCTTCTTCGAGGGCCGCTGCGCCCTCCTCGCCGGTGCCCGCCACGGCCTCCCGCAACGCGCCCCAGGAGGTGAGTGGGGCGGTAGCGCCATTGGCGAGATCCGTCGCTGCCTCTCGGTAGGTGTTGGCCGTGGCCAGCGCCTCAGCGGCGATCGCGTCGAGGCCGAGGTCGGGCGCCGTGAGAGGGTTATTCGCGAAGGCGCGGCGGAAGGCATCTGCCGCAGCTGTCCCGGCGTCTGCTGAGGCCCCGGCAAAAGGGTTGGCAATATCGCCGAGGCGGATTTCGCCGATCTCGCCGAAGGTCGTCTCGATGCCGACTGCGGAAAGAGCATCGCGGATACGGCCCGTGAAGGCATCGATCCGGGCAATCGCGCCATTCAGCATCGCCTCGATCCCATCGAGCATGCGGTTGGCGGCCGAGAAGACGAGATCGCCGATCACCGTTGGCAGGCGCGACCAGATCTCGCGGACGGCCAAAAGGGCGCCCTCGAAGGTGTTGGCAGTGGTGTTGCCGAAGGCGACCACGCTCTCTATCGCTCCAGCCATCCCGGTCGCAGCATCAGCTTTGAGATCAAAGAACATGGCCGTGGCGCGCGACCCGGCCGCGTTGGCCCCCATTTTGATCCGGTCCCAGACCTCGACGGCCACGTCCTTCAACAGAGCCATGGCTTCGCCGAAGCCGCCTGCGCCAGATGCCAGCCGGGTGAACCAGTAGACCAGTTCTCCTGCACCCACGATCAGGGCGCCGATGCCGGTGCGGATCAGGGCACCTCTGAGTACCACCAACGTGGTGGCCAATCCCCGTATAGACAGAGCAGCGACGGCCATTGCGGCCACCCAGCGGCCGGCGAGGAAGGTGGCAAAGGTTCCTGCGTATATTGCCAGCCGGTCGAGGTTGGTTAGGACTGCGTCGAAAGCTCGGCTGATCGGGCTGGTGGAAGAGGCCAGTGCCACAAAGGCATTGGCCGCAGCCTCCAGCGTAGGCGCTAGTGCGACAGCGATCCGGTTGCGCACGCCGGTGAAGACCTGACCGATGCTCACCAGCGCCAGTTCCGAGCGGCGCATCGCGGCAATCGCGTCCGCATCCAAAACAGCACCCAATGCCTGCGCCTGCGCCCCAAGACGGTTCATCTCCGCTCCGCCGTTTTGCAGAAGTGGGATGAGGCGCGTCGTATCGGAGGCCATGGCCTCGAGATAAAAGGTCATCTCCTGTTGGCTGACGCCCGCGCGCTCGAGGCTGTCGACATAGAGTTGCAGCGCCTCCGGCCCCGAAAGCCGGGCGAACTGGTCCGCCGTCACCCCCACCCGTGGCGCGATGTTCTCGAAGAAATCCGCCATCGGCCCGCCGCCCGTCTGCAGGAAGTCGCCCACGCGGTCGTTCACGTCCTTGAGAATATCGGCGAGTTTTTCCTGCTCTATCCCCACCGTGGCGGAGGCCGCCGACCAGCGCTGGAACAACTCTGGATTGGCATTTGCCACTTGGCTGAGCTGGTCGATCTCGTTTGCGGCGGCAACGGTCGAGCGGGTCATGGCAACGACAGCGGTCGCGAGCGCCGTGGCAGCAGCCGTCGCGGCGATCCGCGCCCGGCGCGCAAAGGCCGCCATGCGCGCATTGGCCTGGTCCAACTCGCGGGAAAGACGCCCCATGCCGCGAGACCCGGCTTCGCCGACACCTTCCAACTCGGCGCGTACTTGGCGGCCGCCGGTCGCGGACAGGCGGACGGAGACTTTCTTTTCAGCCATGTCGGTGTTCGATCTCTTCGTTTGTCTTGCGCACCATCACCGCCTCGATGGACGGCAGCAGTTCTGCGATGATGAGAGGTGAGAGCCCAAGGGCCGCGCCGAGTTGCAGGGCGGCGGCCATGTCCCAGCCAAGGATAGCGCCGCCGCTCATGCCGCCGGCAACGCGAACCTGTCCGCCGAGGCGCTGCACCAGATCCCAGACCTGCCAGCCTTCCAGGGTGCGAAGTTTGTGCAGGGTCCGTGGGCATTCCGCGCACATAGAGGGGCACGCCGCGCAATAGTCACCGCCCCCGCCGAACTCCCAGTCGGCGAGAGCGGTCAGACGTTTTTTTCTGCGTCCAGAATGAGCGCGCCTGCGATGTAGCGGGTCTGGAAAGCCTCGAAGATGGGCCAGAGCTCCAGAAGGGCGTCGATGCCTTCAGGGGTCAGCGGCAGCGTTTCACCTTCTTCATCACCGACACCATCCCAGTCTTTCACGACGATGCGCGCGACGGCCTTTGCGACGATGCGGGCAAGGTCGTCGTTGGTGGCGCTGCCTTCATTATCAGTTGCGGCTGCGACAATCGTCGGATCGCTCCGCGCAGCCAGCATGATGGCGGTGGTCAGCGGCTCGACCAGCAGCCGCACCCCATGGCCAAGATCAAGCCAGCGTGGCTCGGCAGAGAGGTTCAATCGCAGCATGATCAGTACACCTCGCGGTCATTTGTCAGGGTGACGGTGCACATACGCCCCACCACCGCGTCGCTCGCCGCCTGCCAGTCGAAGGTTGCCTGCACACCCTGCGGGCCTGAGATCTCGATCCGGGGGCGTGGGAGATAAACGGCATGCGCGGTGACGGTCAAACCCTCGCCCGTTGGCAGCGTGTAGGAGAACTCAAGCTCGCAGGCCTCGCCGTTGATCGCCTGTTGCACCAGCGTCTGATCGGCGAAGCGGACAACGACATTGCCGGTCAGGGCCGCAATGGACGGATCCGCGCCGTCGATTTTGCCATCGGCACGGATCGTTTCGATGCGGTCGAGATTGTTGGCATAGGTCAGGTCGGCGGAGACGACGTTGCCGATATTGACCCCGTTCCGCGTGATCGACCCGTTGAAATGACCGAAGCGTTTCAGCGCGATATTGGCGGGCGCCCCTGCCGCGCTGGTCGTGGCGATGGCCTCGCCTTGTGCCACGATGCTGGCCGTTGCCGTCAACAGCCCGGAGCGCGCCATCTGCCAGTTGAGGCTGTCCACCATGCAGCCGGAATACATCGCATAGCGCGGAACCTCTGGCATGCCGGTCTCGACTGAGAACGATGGTAGCGACCAGTTTCCGGAGCGGAACTCGTGCGTGTAAGGTGCGTCTGCACCGGTTGTGGTGGGCGCACCAAAAGCGGCCTTCAGCCAGAAGCCAAAGGCCTCCGTGTCGATTGGGATGACGACATTGCCATCCGCCGTCACCGCATCCTTGATGGGGGCCTGCGGATCGCGGCCGTAACCGAGTAGTTCCGAGGTCTGCAGAGGTTGCTCTGCCCCCAGCGTCGTGCTGGCAAAAGGCATCTTGGTATAGCCGCTCATCGGCGGCGTGCCGTATGTCGTCTCGAACGCAAGCGCCATTTGCGCCCGCGCCCCCTGGGCTCGTGCCATGGTATTGTTCCCTCATAGGTTGCAAAAGAAGCTAATGCCGCTTGACCAAAGCGCCACAGGCCGCCTACCTGCTGCGCACTGCCCCAAGGATTACGCGCATGTTTAATTCAAAGCCCACGACTAGCTCCAATACGGCCACCACGACCGACCGGAAGCGGTCTGTGATCGCCGAAGACATCGTGATCGAGGGCAACATCATCTCACAAGGCATCCTCGAGTTTGGCGGTCAGATTACTGGCGATGTCACAGCTGACGCCGTCGTGCTCACCTCTACTGCGCGCGTCCGTGGACGGGTTCGGGCACGCCAACTGACCATCGAGGGCGAATTGCAGGGTGCTGCTACCGCTCTGAATGTTAGCATCAAGAATGGCGCCCGCGTGAAAGCGAACTTCGCCTATGAAACCCTTGAGGCCGCCTCAGGCGCTCAAGTCGACGGCGAGTACAAGCGGATCAGCGCGGAAACCTTCAAGCTCTAAATTGGCTCGTCACTTCCATCCGTTGACCTTCATCTAAGCGGGTCGGCGCTGGAATAGTGCAGCACCACCGGGATCAGAGCGGCTTTCAGGCTGGCGGCGCCCTCAACGGGCAGATCGACCGGCTGTGGGGCCTCAGCTTCAACCCAGTCACAAAGCCCACCCAAGATCTGATCAGCTGAAATCACCGCAGCGATGCTTTCGCAGAGGATGTCGAACGCCAAATCCCGATCGACACCTTGCACAATGGCCTCCACCTCGGCGCGGTGCTGGTAATGGTAGGTCAGCGGCGACAGGGTAACCTCGGGCGGGCCAGGCTCCCCGTCCCGTAAGATCAGCAGACCCTCGGCCGGAATGCGTTCGGGCAGAACTTCACCGCGCAACGTTGTGGCGGGCAGCGCCGAGAGCCGCGCATGCAGCGCGGTAAGGATGGTTTCGCGGACCGTCATACGGTTGAACTCCGGAGCAAAATCCGCCAAGTGAAACGCGAGTGGGCCTGTAGCTCAATTGGTTAGAGCAGAGCGCTCATAACGCTTTGGTTGCGGGTTCAAGTCCTGCCGGGCCTACCAAAGCCCCCTTGGCGGAATGGTAGACGCTGAAGACTTAAAATCTTTTGCCTTCGGGCGTGCCGGTTCGAGTCCGGCAGGGGGCACCAAAGGAAGTGTGGCCGAGTGGTTGAAGGCTCTGGTCTTGAAAACCAGCGTAGGTGAAAGCCTACCTTGGGTTCGAATCCCACCGCTTCCGCCAGCTCTTTCATTAGGTTCGCGCCTCCACCCAGTTCGCCACGATCAAACCCGGTATCGCCGCCCGAGCCCGTTCGGCGTCCCGCGCCAGATCGAGCCGTTTCGACAGCTTGACCTGCGGCACCAACAAGAAGATCGGCACAGTGCTTTGCCCGCGCCCTGTCTTGGACCGCGAGGCCACGCCCAAGCCCCGGCTGTTCAGCCGTCCGTCTGCCACAAGAAGGCTCGGACCACTCCGCCGATAGACAAACCGCAATCGCAACCCGCGCCGCTGCTCCCACTCGCCCGGCGTGATCCGGCGCCCCTTCGGGCCCTTTCCAGCGGCCGCGGTCGGGATCGCCAGCCAAAAACCTGCGCGTGACCGAATCATCAGGCCAGCATCATGCGCGCTGATAATCTGCGGTGCCTTCGACCAAACCAAAGCTGCAGCGCTGAGGCTCTCGCCAACCTTGGGATAGGTCTGGCTGCGGATTGAGTTCGCTAACCGCTGCCCGAGCCCTGCCCCAGTGATCTGGCCCCGCCAAGCAGCCTTGAGGCCAGACCCCGCCTCACGCATTGCAACGCTGACGGCCTTTTCCCCAGCCGTGATCTCGGCTGCCATGACAGCAACGAGGTCCGGGCTGATGTCGAGGCCGAGTTTCATGCAGGGGCAAGCTCAAGGGTCCAGATCAGCCGCTCGCGGTCCCGTCGCGGCTCACCCTGGATCAGGAAGGTGTCCTCGCCGATCAGGATCTGCTCCTGCGGGCGAGGATCAGGGAAATCCGCCACCCGGACGTCAATCCGGGTGGTCTCCGACATCAGCCGCGCCGACCCGAACTCTGTGATCTCGTCAGGCCGGCGCAGAATGCCGCCAGCGCGCGTGAACTGCCCTTCAGCATCACGGTGCCAGATTTCCACCGCGACGTTCGGGTCGGCAAACAGCACCGCAAGCGCTTCAGCAAAGGCGGTCATCAGGTCCGCTTGGCCGAGCGCAGCACCTGCGGCCGGGTGCAGATCGGCAGCGGGTTGCTCTCGATCTCAAGACGCACCCATTCGTCCCGGTCGCGGTCGGGGATCATGCGCGCATAGAGCGGCAGGCCGAGGGTATTGACCGTCTCGAATGTGTCGGCAGGCGCATAGTAAATTTCGAAGAGCCCTTCGACGCCTTCCGGGTAGAAATACGCCTTGTCGGTCGGCACGCCGAAGCCAAGCCCGCCCCGGTAGCGGCGGAAGGTGATGCCGCCAAAGCTGACCTCTTCCCCGACGCGGCCGCGCAGATCTGCCGCTGCGGCAGTGTTGAGATAGGTCTCGCGCACCTCCTTGTGGGCGACAAGGTCGGCGAAGAATGCGGAGCCGCATTCGGCGCGCAATTGCACCTGGCCGGCCGCCAGCCCACCAAGGCTGTCCTCGACGCTTTCGATCATGGCCTGGCAGCGCTTCCGGAGCGCACCCGAGGCCGGGGTTGCATTGTCGAGATCGAAGTCGACCTCCGCAGCCGGGGTGATGCCGAACTCGGTGTAGTAGTTGATGACCGTGGCGCCGTCCTTGGGGTCCTTCACCACGCCCTGGATGCCGTTGAAGAGGTGGAACTCGAAGGTGGCCTCGGCATCGTTGCGCAGCCGTCCCATCTTGCGGGCTACTTCGGTCTGGACCTGCTGGGTGGCGGTTTCCGAGCCGAAATCGCGGATCGCCTGGATTTCAGAGGCCCAAAGCACGTCCTGCTTCTTGAACTGACGGCAGACGAAAGCGCGCATGTCGCGCCGTTCCGGCACCTGTTGTTCATAGGCCGAGCCACGTTCCGAGAACGGGATCAGCGACAGCGTGCCATCGCGGCTTTCGATCATGACGGTGCGTTGGCGCACGCCACGCGATCCGAAGAGGCCGGCACCCGACAGGATCGCCGGTTTGAAGGGGATGTTTTCCAGAGCCCGGGTGAGCTCGATGATGCTGAAGGCGTCGCCCTCAAAGATGTCCATGCTGGCCATTGCGCCAACCTCCTAAATTTCGATGAAACGGATGCGCGCCGGGGCTCAGCGCAGGATGATGCCGAGCGCAGCAAGCGCCGTGGTGGCCGCAGTGATCTGCGCCTCGGTCGCACCCTCGGGCCAAACGATCTCGTGGCGGTTGACGATGGCGGGGCCGCGCAGGAGCACGACGCCAGGCGCATCGGCGGCTGACGCGTCAACGCCCGCCCAGAGAATGCCAGCGGCATTCTGGCTGCCGTTCGTGGCCGCAGGCGCGAGCACAGTGTATTTGCCGCCCGTGGTGATCTTGCCGAGCACCGTGCCGGACTCAAGCTTGCCCGCGCCTGACGCGACGGTGACGGTTTCTCGGGTGTAATCGCGCAGGACTTCCCAGACGAGGAAGCCGCCCGCGTGTTTGCCTTCAGTGAGCGTGGTCATGGACGCTTATCCTTTCGTCTTGAATGTGCGGGCGATGACCTCGCCCCAGGGATTTGTGGTGGCCGCCCACCCGGGCTGGGCATGCGCAGCGGTGATGTCGGGAGTTGCCTCTGCCTTGGCCGCCAGAAGCCGGTTACGGACCTCGTCGAGACCCAAGTCCTCTTCAAGAAAGCGCCCGGCCATCTGCGGCTGGCCTGCAAGGCGACAGAGATCGATCACGGCCCGTGCATGGGCGATTGCCTCGGCACGGATCGCGACGACATCCGAGTTCATTGGATTATCGTCGCCCGAACGCGGTTCTTCAGGTTCAACCTGTGCGAGGTCGGATTCGGTGTTGGAGTCTGCGACACCCTCGATCTGCGGCTCCGTAGCCACAGGCTCTTCTGCTTCACTTGCCGCTTCCACCACTTCCGGGGGAGCGTTGCGAAACCGGGCAACATCGAAAGACGCCGCGAGTTTCACCGGCTCGGCGATGCGATCGATAAACCCGATATCCAGTGCGTCCTTTGCGTCGAGCCAGGTTTCAGCTTCCATCAGGGCGGCAATCTCTTCGTCAGGCTTGCCGGATTTCGCGGCGTAGCCTTGGATCAGGCTGCCCTTCACCTTGTCGAGCGCCTCGGCGGTGGACCGCATATCCTCGGCCGTGCCCA
>Ga0102812_10000715_pt1 | contig 23568 bp, 16 predicted proteins | sample ColrivemetaGS713_FD_79334 | JGI IMG/M metagenome (GOLD analysis project Ga0102812, IMG submission 79334) | Estuarine microbial communities from the Columbia River estuary - Flood tide ETM metaG S.713 | ecosystem: Environmental > Aquatic > Marine > Intertidal zone > Estuary | place: USA...
AACGCGAACTGGCCGATCTGCATGGGAAAGAGGCGGCGCTGCTGTTCACCTCGGGTTATGTGTCGAACTGGGCCGCGCTGGGAACACTTGGGGCAAAGATCCCCGGCCTAGTGATCCTGTCAGATGCCTTGAACCATGCCAGCATGATCGAAGGCATCCGCCATTCCAAAGCCCAGAGGGTTATCTGGAAACACAACGATCTGGTCGATCTCGAGGAAAAACTGGCAGCACTGCCTGCCAACCAGCCCAAAATGATCGCTTTTGAATCGGTCTATTCGATGGATGGCGATATCGCACCCATCAAGGAAATCTGCGATCTGGCCGACAAATACGGCACCATGACCTATCTGGACGAAGTGCACGCGGTCGGCATGTATGGCCCGCGCGGCGGCGGCATTGCAGAACGTGAAGGATTGATGGACCGCCTCACGGTGATCGAAGGCACGCTGGGCAAGGCTTTTGGCGTGGTCGGCGGTTATATCGCGGCCTCGGCCGATCTGGTCGATTTCGTCCGGTCTTTTGCCAGCGGATTTATCTTTACGACCGCTCTGCCACCGGCCGTTGCTGCAGGCGCCTGCGCGTCGATCCGGCATCTCAAGCAGTCGTCCGTTGAGCGCGAGGGGCAGCAGGCCCGCGTGGCCGAGGTGCGTGCGGCGCTCGATGCGGCAGGCATTCCACATACCGAGAACCCGAGCCATATCATCCCCGTGATGGTCGGTGACGCGGCTAAATGCAAATACCTGTCCGATATCCTGATGGACCGCTACGGCATCTATATCCAGCCGATCAACTATCCCACCGTGCCCAAGGGGACGGAACGGTTGCGGATCACGCCGTCGCCGGTGCATAGCGCGGCGGACGTGGCGCATCTCGTGCAAGCCCTGTCTGACCTCTGGTCGCATTGCCAACTCGCACGTCAGCCTGTCGCGGCGCAATAAGTCGGTTTCAAAAAGACGCGAGCGGCCCCCTTTGCGGGGCCGTTATGCTTGGCGTCGGGCCCCGCGATAGGCGATCCATGCACCGGCGCCAGCGACCATCGCCATGCCGATTAGGCTGGTCGTGGTGGGGAGATGGCCGAAAACCAACCATCCTAATCCACCTGCCCAGACCAGATGCAGATAGTTCACGGGTGCCAGCATTGATGCTGGGGCCTCGCGGTAGGCTGCTGTGAACAGGAAATGCCCCAGCGTCGCCAAGACGCCTAAAGCTGCAGCAAGCCCGAAATCCCGTGCGCCAAGGTTCAATGCGTCGAGATGGGGCAGGGACAAGAGGCAGAAATAGATGGTGCCGACCAAAGCCACAAAGAACAACATCGCCTGTGTGGTCTCGGTTCGCGCCAGATAACGGGTCAAGAGCCCGTAGGCCGTTGCACAGCAGGCGTTCAAAAGCGCCATCACGACGCCCCAAAAGGCCAGACCGCTCCCCGGCTTCAAGATCAACATGACCCCGGCGAACCCAACACAGGCCCCAATCCAGCGGGCCAATCCAACCTTTTCGCCCAAGAGGGGAACGGCCAGTGCCATCACAAGGAATGGATGGAGATAGACAATCGCGACTGTCTCGCCTACCGGCATCCAGCGCAAGGCATAGCCCATGGTCAGCGATGCAAAGGCCAGGCAGAGGGCCCGCAATATGACAAGCCAGCGCCGATTGACTGCCCAAAGTTTCGCGCCCTGTTTCGGATAGAGCAGCACGACCAAAAGGCCGAGGCTGACCAGATAACGCACGGCGACAACCACGGCCACGGGGTGGCGTTCTGCCAGTATCTTTGTGAGGACGTCCGACCCCGCAAAGGCCAAGACTGCAAGGATAACCAGGACGACACCTTTGAGCGGTACCCCCTGCGCATCTGTCTGGGTCATGCGCGTGCAGTTCCTTTGGTGCGAGACGTTGCCACGGGTATCGTCGTCATTCGCCGACATTGGATACGCAGAGGTCCAGTCTTACGCCCATAGCCCGCCAACACAAGGGTCGTCAGGCAGCAACGAACCGATAAGATTTGTCGCCGATCTTTTCCGCCCGCCCGACACCGGGGAAGGGTAGGTGATAGCCGATCATCATCATCTGTTCGGCGGCCAACTGATCCAGCAGCATCGCGCGGCTTTCCGCGCCACGGTCGGCGTCCTGATCTGATCCGGATTTCCAATCGGGCCGTTCGAAACCTACGTGGTGGTTCCCGATGGCGTCGCCCGTGATCATGACCGCTTCGGTCCCGTTCTGGACGTGGAACGCCATATGGCCGGGGGTGTGCCCATCAACCATACGGGCGGCGATGCCGGGCAGAACCTCTGCCCCGTCGGCAAAGGTTTCTATCCCATAGTCATCGGCCAACATGGTCAGCATCCGCAATGCACCCGCCGCAAAGGATTGGCGTTCAGCCCCGATGCTGTCGGCAGTGTTCGAGTCCATCCAGTAATCGAATTCCGCCTGTCCGATCATATGCGTGGCATTCATGAACAGTGGTTCGTCAAAGTCGTCGAAAACCCCCCAAAGGTGGTCGGGATGCGCGTGGGTGAATAGCACATGGGTGATTTCGTCGGGCGCGACGCCCAGCGTCTCCAGCGCTTCCAGCAGTTTACCCGCCGTGGGCATGAAATTCGGACCTGCACCCACATCGAACAGCACGGTGTTGGTGCCGTCGCGCAAAAGGGTCACGTTGCAGTCAGGGGTGAATTGATCTGTGGGCAGGCCATAGCGGGCGACAATCTCGGCGGCCTCGGCAGGCATCTGGCCAATGGTCATGGCTCCCGGCAAGACAAGATTTCCGTCACTGAGCGTGTCGATCTGCAGGCTGCCGAGTGTAACCTGTGCCCGTGCCCAGACTGGGGTCAACAATCCGCCTGCGGTCGCCGCGCAGGTGTTCCGGATAAAGCTCCGTCGTGTCAGTGCCATGTCGGGATCCTCTGAGTATGTTCATATTCGCATATATGTAGAGGATGGGGCGCCGAGTCCCTAGTGCAAACTTTCACGGCCCAGCTTTTTTGCGGTCGTTTTCGGATTGTATGCGGTCGTATCCAGATTCTTCTGGACAGGGTTTGAAAAATTTCCTATCGGAAACCTACAAGTCGGGAGAACGGGATCGACCCGTGCCGAAGGAGCAACCGCCCCGGTAATCTCTCAGGCAAATGGACCGACTTGTAGCTGAAGATTCTGGAGAGTGGTGCATGCACCCGCCGAAGGGATAACGATCTCAGGCGTCCGATTGCGGACAAGGACAGATGGGGCATCAAACTGCGGGACCGAAAGGCCCGAATGATGCCATTCCGGCTGGGGGATAGAATTTGTCAGAGCTTGCGAAAACCGTATTTTGGGACCTTCATGTGGAACTGGGGGCCAAACTGGTTCCCTTCGCCGGATATGACATGCCCGTCCAGTATCCGATGGGGGTGCTCAAGGAGCATTTGCATACTCGGACCCAAGCAGGGCTGTTCGATGTCAGCCACATGGGGCAGGTTCTTTTGGTTCCGCGTTCGGGGGATGTGGCCGAAGCAGCACTTGCACTGGAACGGTTGGTGCCGGTGGACATTCTGGGCCTTGGTGTGGGCCGGCAAAGGTATGCTTTGTTCACCAACGACGCTGGCGGCATTTCGGATGATCTGATGGTGGCCAATCGCGGCGACCATTTGTTCGTGGTGGTCAACGCCGCCTGCAAGGACGCCGATATTGCCCATATGGCCGCCAATCTGTCCGACGTCTGCGAGGTCGTCCCGGTCACCGACCGCGCCTTGATCGCCCTGCAGGGCCCAAAGGCAGAAAGCGCGCTTGCCGCACTCAATCCAGATGTTGCTGCCATGCGGTTTATGGATTTCGGAGCTTTCAGCCTTTTGGGGGTGGAATGCTGGATCAGCCGGTCGGGCTATTCCGGTGAGGACGGATACGAGATTTCGGTGCCAAACGCCAATGCGGTCGACCTTGCCCGCGCACTCTTGGCACAAGAAGGCGTCGCCCCCATCGGCTTGGGCGCGCGGGATTCCCTGCGGCTCGAGGCTGGGCTTTGTCTGTATGGCAACGATCTGGACCCGACCACGACCCCGGTCGAGGCGAACCTGTCCTGGGCGATGCAAAAGGCGCGGCGGGCAGGTGGTGCGCGTCAGGGCGGATTCCCCGGTGCGGACCGGATATTGGCCGAACTCGCCAATGGCCCCGCGCGTTTGCGGGTGGGTCTGCGCCCCGAGGGCCGCGCGCCAATGCGCGCCGGAACAGCACTTTTCGCAGATCCCGAAGGCGGCGCGCAGATCGGGACGGTGACCTCGGGTGCTTTTGGTCCGTCGATCGAGGCACCGATGTCGATGGGCTATGTCGGTTCGGGCTTTTCCGAAATCGGCACTGTGCTTTACGGTGATCTGCGCGGCAAACGGCACCCAGTGGTGGTGGCCGAGATGCCCTTTAGACCCTCTACTTACAAACGCTAATCCAACAGGGAGCCAAAATATGAAATTTACCGAAGAACACGAATGGCTGCGGGTCGAAGGCGATGTGGTTGTCGTCGGGATCACCGAACACGCCAGCGAACAGCTTGGCGATATTGTGTTCGTTGAATTGCCCGAAGAAGGGACAACGGTCGCCAAGGACGACGAGGTCGTCGTGATCGAAAGCGTCAAGGCTGCCTCGGACATCCTTGCGCCGCTGGATGGCGAGATCGTCGAGGTCAATTCCGTTCTCGCCGATACCCCCGGTATGGTGAACGACGACCCCACCGGCGATGGCTGGTTCTTCAAGATGAAGATCGAGGACCTGTCGGTTCTGGACGACCTGATGGATGAAGCCGCTTACAAAGACTACATCGGCTGATTTTCGACCCCGCTTTGCGGGGCCGATGCCTCCGGCGGAGGTATTTTTGACGAAATGAAGGTGGGGCGTGCAGCCCCTCCCATCTGGAATGAGCCCGATCAGCAGGAGCCCTGAGATGCCTTTTACCCCGACCGATTACCTCCCCTATGATTTTGCCAATCGCCGCCATATCGGCCCGTCCCCTGCCGAGATGCAGGAAATGCTGGCAGTGGTCGGAGCGGAGAGCCTGGATGATCTGATTGACCAGACAGTTCCCAAGAGCCTGCGCCAGTCTGAACCGCTGGATTTTGGCAAACCCAAGTCCGAAGGGGAACTGCTGTATTTCTTGGGGAACGTGGCCAAGAAAAATCAGGTCCTGTCATCGCTGATCGGACAAGGGTTCTATGGCACGGTCACCCCACCGGCGATCCAGCGCAATATTCTGGAAAACCCAGCTTGGTATACCGCCTATACCCCCTATCAGCCGGAAATCAGCCAGGGCCGGCTTGAGGCTTTGCTGAATTACCAGACTATGATCTGTGATCTGACCGGGCTCGAGATTGCCAATGCGTCCCTTCTGGACGAAGCCACCGCAGCGGCCGAGGCCATGACCATGGCGCAGCGCGTTGCCAAGTCAAAAGCGACCGCCTTTTTTGTCGATCAGGATTGTCACCCGCAGAACATCGCGGTCATCAAGACCCGCGCAGAACCGCTGGGGATCGAAGTGATTGTTGGCGACCCTGCCAACATGGACCCTGAAAAGGTCTTTGGCGCCGTGTTCCAATATCCGGGCACCTATGGGCATGTCCGCGATTTCACTGATCATATCGCCGCGCTACATGCCGCCAAAGCGATTGGTATTGTCATTGCAGATCCTCTGGCCCTGACCCTGTTGAAAGAGCCTGGTGCGATGGGGGCCGATATCGCTGTCGGTTCGACACAGCGCTTTGGGGTGCCCTTGGGTTATGGCGGTCCGCATGCCGCCTATTTCGCCTGCAAGGATGAATATAAGCGGTCGATGCCGGGCCGGATCGTCGGTGTGTCGATCGACAGCCACGGGCACCGCGCCTATCGTCTGTCTCTCCAGACCCGCGAACAGCATATCCGCCGCGAAAAGGCGACGTCGAATGTCTGCACCGCACAGGCGCTGCTGGCCGTGATGGCGTCGATGTATGCCGTGTTTCATGGCCCCGAGGGGCTGAAAGCCATTGCGCAGCGGATCCACCGCAAGACTGTCCGGCTGGCCCGCGGGCTGGAAGAGGCAGGGTTCACCGTGTCGCCGGATGTGTTTTTTGACACCATCACGGTCGAGGTTGGCCCGCTTCAGGGGGCGGTCCTGCAATTGGCGGTCGAGAATGGCATCAACCTGCGCAAGGTCGGAACGACGAAGGTCGGGATATCGCTGGACGAACGGACCCGCAGATCGACGATCGAGGCGGTCTGGCGTGCCTTCGGGCTCGATCGCAAGGACGAGGATCTGACACATCGTTACCGTGTCCCCGATGCTTTGCACCGCACATCCGACTATCTGACCCACCCGATTTTCCACATGAACCGCGCCGAGACCGAGATGATGCGCTATATGCGCCGTCTGTCGGATCGCGACCTAGCGTTGGATCGGGCGATGATCCCGCTCGGGTCCTGCACGATGAAGCTGAACGCCGCGGTCGAGATGATGCCGATCACCTGGCCGGAGTTTTCCATGCTCCACCCCTTTGCGCCGCTTGATCAGGCCGCAGGTTATCAGGAGATGATCGCGGATCTATCGGCCAAGCTCTGCACCATCACCGGATATGACGCCATGTCGATGCAGCCCAATTCGGGTGCGCAGGGCGAATATGCGGGTCTGTTGACCATTGCCGCCTATCACCGCGCGCGGGGCGAGGGGCATCGGAATATCTGTCTGATCCCTGTGTCGGCCCATGGCACCAACCCTGCCAGCGCCCAGATGGCCGGGATGGAGGTGGTTGTCGTCAAATCCCTTGAAAACGGCGATATCGATGTCGCGGATTTCCGTGCCAAGGCCGAAAAGGCGGGCGCGAACCTTGCCGCCTGTATGATCACCTATCCCAGCACCCACGGTGTGTTCGAGGAAACCGTGCGTGAAGTCTGCCAGATCACCCATGACTTCGGGGGCCAAGTCTATATCGATGGTGCCAACATGAATGCGATGGTCGGTCTGGTGAAGCCGGGCGAGATCGGCGGTGATGTGTCCCACCTGAACCTGCACAAGACCTTTGCCATTCCGCATGGCGGCGGCGGTCCCGGCATGGGGCCGATCGGGGTCAAGGCGCATCTTGCGCCCCATCTGCCCGGTCACCCCGAAACCGGCGGCGAAGCGGGGCCAGTTTCGGCGGCGCCTTGGGGGTCGGCCTCGATCCTCCTGATCTCTTGGGCCTATGTTCTCCTGTTGGGTGGCAAAGGGCTGACGCAGGCGACCAAGGTGGCGATCCTGAACGCGAACTACATCGCCAAACGGTTGGAAGGAGCCTATGACGTTTTGTTCAAAGGCCAGAATGGCCGCGTTGCGCATGAATGCATTCTTGATACCCGCCCCTTTGCGGACTCGGCCCATGTAACGGTCGATGACATCGCCAAGCGGTTGGTCGACAATGGGTTCCACGCGCCGACCATGTCCTGGCCCGTCGCAGGGACCTTGATGGTCGAGCCGACTGAATCAGAAACCAAGGCCGAATTGGACCGGTTCATCAACGCGATGCTGTCGATCCGCGACGAGATCGGTAAGGTCGAGGCCGGAGACTGGCCCGCTGACAACAACCCGTTGCATAATGCCCCACACACGGTCGAAGACCTGATCGGCGACTGGGACCGCCCCTATAGCCGCGAGGTCGGGTGCTATCCGCCGGGATCTTTCCGGGTTGATAAATACTGGTCGCCTGTGAACCGGATCGACAATGTCTGGGGGGATCGAAACCTGATGTGTATTTGTCCACCGCTCTCGGATTACGAATCCGAGTGAGGCCAAAGTTACATTTGCGCAACAATTTGGAATTGGCTGACTAAATCGTAGATTGTTGTCGTTTTGGCGACAATCGTACCGTCGCGGGTATATTAGACCCGCGACAAGTAGTGGCCGATGAAGTTACTCTTATTGCCGCACGAACCCTTTTCCTCAGGGGGGTCCGTGCGGTTTCGTTTTGTGGCGGTAGCCAGTGCAGGCAAAATGCTTGGCTGCGCGCCGGGTGAAGTGTGTTCTACGAATGGCAGGAATATCAGTGCAAAATTCCGAAAGGTTCTCGGCACTCTTGAAGTCCAAGTTTTGCAAAGAGTTGGGTCAGGATCTCGCGCGTGAACTCTTAAACAAATCGACCTTGATGATGACTACCGACGACAAGGAAGTCGTTCGTCAAAGTGAAGTTCCCAAGGGTCTGTATCTGATCGTTTCCGGCGCGGTTTATGTCAGTGCGCTGACACCGGAAGGGGATCGTGCCCAACTGAATATCCTGCGCGACGGTGATGTCTTTGGAGAGGCCGAGATTGTTGGGGATATGCCAGCGCTTGCCAGCTGCATCGCGGAAATCGGGTCGGTCCTGTTGTTCTGCCCAGCATCGGAAATGCGGCAGTTCGTCGACCACCCCGGTTTTCTAAGGGCAGTTGTGGTCATGAATTATGAACGCTGGAACCGCGAAAACCGTCGGCGTCTGGCGCAACAGTTCCAAAGTGTGGATCGGCGGCTGATTGCAACCTTGCTCGAATTGTCCAACTCCGACGGCATGATCACGCGCAATCAGGCGTTTTTGGCGGAAACGGTGGGCTGTTCGCGCCAGACCATCAACAAGGTTTTATCCTACCTTCGCACACGGCGGCTCGTTGCGGTCAGCAAGGGGTTGGTGCGGATCACCGATGTTCAGGGATTAGAAGCAGAATTGGAACGCGCTGGCGACTTGAACTGACTCATCCCTTGCCCCCGGGCGACGGAACCCCTATTGGAACGGTTCCTTTGTCTTGCCCCTGCAATCCGGGAGTAATCGATGATCCAGACGCCGTATTACCTGATCGACAAGACACGGCTTTTGCCGAATATGGAAAAGATCGCGTGGCTGCGTGAAAACTCCGGTGCGAAATCGCTTTTAGCGCTCAAGTGTTTCGCGACTTGGGATGTGTTCGACTTTATGTCGCAGTACATGGATGGCACCACGTCTTCGTCGCTATACGAGGTCCGGCTGGGCCGCGAAAAGTTTCCCGGTGAAACCCATGCCTATTCGGTTGCCTATGCCGATGACGAGATCGACGAGGTTCTGGGCCATTCGGACAAGATCATCTTCAACACCATTGGCCAGTTGACACGGTTCGAAGAAAAATCGCGCGGTCACAAGCGTGGTTTGCGCGTGAATCCCGGTGTCTCGACCAGCGAATTCGATCTGGCCGACCCCGCGCGCCCCTTTAGCCGGCTTGGGGAACACGACCCGGAACAGATTTCGCAAGTGATCGACCAGATCAGCGGCTTTATGTTTCATAACAATTGCGAAAACGCCGATTTTGAACGCTTTGACGCAATGCTGTCGCTGATCGAGCAGCGGTTCGGTTATCTCATCCGGCAAATGGACTGGATCAGCCTTGGCGGGGGCATTCACTTTACCGGCGAAGGCTATCCGCTGGATCGATTGGCCGACCGCCTGAAACGCTTTGCCGATGTTAACGGTGTCCAAGTCTATCTGGAACCGGGCGAGGCCGCGATCACCAAATCCGCCACGCTGGAAGTCACGGTTTTGGATACGCTGCACAACGGCAAGAACCTCGCCATCGTGGACAGCAGCATCGAGGCGCATATGCTCGACCTCCTGATCTATAGGACCAACGCCAAGATCGAACCCAACGCCGGACCAGAGGAATGGATGATCTGCGGGAAATCCTGCCTGGCTGGCGATATTTTCGGCGAATTCAACTTTCCAGCGCCGATCAAGGCCGGTGACCGTCTGTCGATTCAGGACGCGGCAGGTTACACAATGGTCAAGAAAAACTGGTTCAATGGGGTCAAGATGCCGGCAATTGCCGTGCGTGAACTTGATGGCACGGAACGGCTGGTCCGTGACTTTACCTATTCCGATTTTGCGGCTGCCCTATCCTAGGCATCGCGAAAAAGCGCCGCATGTCGGCATATTGTCTGCAACCAACGAAACGGGGTTTCATGGGTAAATGAAAAAGAACACTCTTATCATCGGCGCAGGTGGCGTCGCTCAGGTCGTCGCGCATAAGGCTGCGCAGAATAACGATGTGCTTGGTGATCTCCATATCGCCAGCCGGACGCTTGCAAAATGCCAAGCCATCCTTGAGTCGGTCCATGCCAAAGGCGCGATGAAACAAGAGGGTGTTTTTGATGCCCATGTCGTCGATGCGATGGATACCGCCGCCGTCGCGGCGCTGATCCGTCAGACGAACGCGCAAATCGTGATCAACGTCGGGTCGCCCTTTGTGAATATGTCAGTGCTGGATGCCTGCATCGAAACAGGTGCCGCCTATATCGACACGGCCATTCACGAAGACCCTGCCAAAATCTGCGAAACGCCGCCGTGGTATGGCAATTACGAATGGAAAAAGCGGGACCTTTGCGCAGAAAACGGCGTGACCGCGATCCTTGGGATCGGCTTTGATCCCGGTGTGGTGAATGCCTACGCACGTTTGGCCATCGACGAATATATGGACGAAGTGAAATCGATCGATATCGTCGACATCAATGCCGGATCCCACGGCAAATACTTCGCCACCAATTTCGACCCCGAGATCAACTTCCGCGAATTCACCGGAACGGTCTATTACTGGGAAGACCAGCAGTGGAAAGAAACCTCGATGTTTGCGTCGGGCCGCGATTGGGATCTGCCTGTCGTTGGCACCTGTCGCGCCTATCAGTCCGGCCATGACGAGGTTCACAGCCTTGCCGCCAATTATCCACAAGCCGACATCCGGTTCTGGATGGGCTTTGGCGACCACTATATCAACGTCTTTACTGTCCTGAAAAACCTTGGCCTTTTGTCGGAACAACCCGTCAAAACCGCCGAAGGTCTGGAAGTCGTGCCGCTAAAGGTGGTCAAGGCGGTTCTGCCCGACCCTGCCAGCCTTGCCCCGAACTACACCGGCAAGACCTGCATTGGCGATCTGGTCAAAGGCACCAAGGACGGCAAAGAGGTCGAGGTGTTTGTCTATAACGTCGCCGACCACAAGGAAGCCTATGAAGAGGTCGGCAGCCAAGGCATTTCCTATACAGCCGGTGTGCCGCCAGTCGCTGCGGCAATGCTGGTCGCCACAGGCGAATGGGACGCAAAGGGTATGCGCAATGTCGAGGAGCTCGACCCCAAGCCGTTCCTGACCCTGCTTGACCGGATCGGCCTACCGACCCGCGTGCAGTTCAATGGCAAGGACACGCCCTGGAACGCCTAGGCGTTCGGTCTGGACCTTTTGTAAAAATTCAGCCATTCTGTTGTAAATTCTTCTGAATTACAGGGTGGCTGAAATGGCAATCAAGCTGGAAATGCTGCGCTATTTTCGGGCTGCGGCTGAACTCGGGTCGCTGTCCGAGGCTGCGAATGCCGTTGGCCGCACCCCTTCGGCGGTGTCCATGATGCTGCGCCAGTTCGAGGATGAACTTGGCGCTGCCCTGTTCGAAACCGGCCGGAAATCACGCCTGACCCCACTGGGAGAGGCGGTCTATACCGAGGTCCGCCGCGAACTCGACCATTTTGACCGGACCGTTGACCGGATCACCGCGCTGTCGCGGGCCGAGATGGGGCTGGTCCGGATCGCCGCCACACCGTCCTTGGTTGCGATGGTCCTGCCGGACATCATCGCCAATTTTCTGCGAGAATATCCCGGTGTCAGGATCGACCTGCGTGACATGAACTCCGCTGCCGTTCTGACAGCATTGGAACAGGACGAAGCCGATATCGGGCTTGCGACGATGGCAACGGCCCCGACTTTGGATAGTTCGCCATTCCTGACCGACCGGTTTGGTCTGGTCTGCCGGACCGACCATCCGCTTGCGCGGGACTGGGATAGCCTGACCTGGGCGGACCTTGCCGAGGTGGATTTTATCGACAACGATCTGTGCGGGCTGATCCGGTCGCCCGATTTCATGTCGATCCGCGCGCGGTCACGGCTCAGCGCGCCCAATACGGCCTCGCTCCTTGCGCTTGTGCGGGCAGGGCTGGGGGTGACGGTCCTGCCCGAACTTGTCGCCCGCGCCAATCCGATCGGCGTGACCTTTCTACCGCTCGCCGACCCGCTCGCACGGCGCGACGTGTCGCTTATCTGTCAGCCCGCGCACCGGTTGGGACCGGTGGCTGCCGCCTTTGCTCGGCAATTGTTGGCAGTCGCGCCTGCGCGCGGGTAACCGGTTTTCAATTTGGCTGAACTGCCGTTGAATCCTTTGAATTTGCCTGAAATTTAAAATTTAGGCACACTCGGCCCGAACAGCAAAGGGCGGAACCGTGGCCGAGAATTTCAAGAATTATATCGCAGGGGAATGGTGCGACAGCCCCCAGACCATCGAGAACCGAAATCCGTCGGATATCAGCGATCTGATTGGTAATTTCGCGCAAGCCTCGGGCGATCAATTGGATGATGCGATAACATCCGCCGCCGCCGCCCAACGGATCTGGGCCCATTATGGTCTGGAACGCAAACAGGCCGTTCTGATGGCAATCGGAACCGAACTTATGGCGCGGGCGACCGAACTAGGCACGCTTCTAAGCCGTGAAGAGGGCAAGCCCCTGGCCGAAGGGCGGGGCGAGGTTTATCGGGCGGGGCAGTTCTTTACCTACTACGCGGCCGAGGTTTTGCGCCAGTTGGGCCAAACCGCCGAAAGCGTGCGGGCCGGCGTCGATGTGCAGGTCTATCGCGAACCGGTGGGGGTGGTGGCGGTCATCAGCCCGTGGAATTTCCCGACAGCAACCGCTTCGTGGAAAATCGCACCCGCGCTGGCCTATGGCAACGCGGTTATCTGGAAACCTGCGAACCTGACCCCCGCCAGCGCCCATGCCCTGACCGAAATCATTTCGCGGCAGGACATTCCCAAGGGCCTGTTCAATCTGGTGATGGGGGCAGGCGGCACCGTCGGGCAGGCCTTGGTCGAAGATCCGCGCGTGAACGCGATTTCCTTTACCGGATCGGTGCCGGTGGGGCAGGGGATTGCACGCTCTGCCGTGGGGAATTTCACCAAGTTGCAAATGGAAATGGGATCAAAGAACGCTTTGGTCGTGATGGATGACGCCGATCTTGATCTGGCAGTGACCCATGCGCTGGGCGGGGCCTTTGGCGGCACCGGGCAGAAATGCACGGCGTCCTCCCGCCTTGTCGTGCATCGGGCGGTCCATGACAGTTTCGTGGAAAAGCTGGTGGCAGGGGCCAAGGCCCTGCGGGTCGGGCACGCCTTGACCGAGGGCACCCAGATCGGTCCGGTGGTCAGTGAACAACAACTTGCCGAAAATCTGGCTTGGGTCGAAACCGGTCGCACCGAAGGCGCGGAACTGGTTTGCGGCGGCGCCCGCGTAGACTGCGAAACCCAAGGCTATTTCATGTCACCGGGTGTTTTTGTGAACACGCACAATGACATGGCGATCAACCGGCATGAACTTTTCGCCCCACTAACCGCCGTGATCCGCGTCGACAGCTATGACGAGGCGCTATCGGTGGTCAATGACACGCCCTTTGGTCTGACCTCGGGGATCATGACCCAAAGCCTTGCACGGGCGACCGATTTCCGGCGCAATGCCCGCACGGGCTGCGTGATGGTCAATCTGCCCACTGCGGGAACCGATTATCATGTCCCCTTTGGCGGGCGCGGCCAAAGTTCTTATGGGCCACGCGAACAGGGGCAATTGGCTGCTGAATTCTATACCACCGTCAAAACGGTCTATCTGTCGGCGGGGCTGCCATGACCGGATACCGTATCGACAATCTGCAATATGCCAAATGGTCAGAAAAGATATTCCGCCAGATGCGGCAGGGCGGGCTCGATGCTGTCCATGTGACAATCGCCTATCACGAAACCTTTCGCGAAACGGTCGCCAATGTCGAGGCTTGGAACCGTTGGTTCGAACGGTTCCCCGATCTGATCTTTCAGGGCAAGACGGGCGCGGACGTGCGCCTTGCCCGCGAAACCGGCCGCACCGCGATCTTTTTCGGGTTCCAGAACCCCAGCCCGATCGAGGATGACATCGGTCTGGTCGAGGTCTGGCACAGCCTTGGCGCGCGGTTCATGCAGCTAAGCTATAACAACCAATCCCTTCTCGCGACGGGTTGTTACGAGGCCGAAGACCCCGGCCTGACCCGCATGGGCCGCGCCGTTGTGGCTGAAATGAACCGCGTCGGCATGGTCATCGACATGAGCCATTCTGCCGAACGGTCCACCCTTGACGCGATTGAACAATCGTCCCGCCCGATTGCCATAACTCACGCCAATCCGCATAGCTGGCATCCGGCGCTGCGCAACAAATCCGATACCGTGCTAAAGGCCCTGGCCCAAAGCGGCGGGATGCTAGGGTTTTCATTGTATCCGCACCATCTGGCGCAAGGGTCGGGCTGCACCTTGACCAGCTTTTGCGAAATGATCGCGCGGACGGCTGACCTGATGGGCATTGCGGCACTCGGGATCGGAACCGACCTGTGTCAGGACCATCCTGACAGCGTAGTTGAATGGATGCGCACAGGCCGCTGGACCAAGACCGTCGATTACGGCGAAGGTTCGGCTGCGGCACCCGGTTTCCCGCCGATGCCCGAATTCTATACCGACAACCGCGATTTCGTGAATATCGCCGATGGCCTGCGTGCCGTCGGTATGGACGAGGCCGAAGTGAACGCTATTTTGGGGGACAACTGGTTGCGGTTCTACGACACCTCTTTTGGCCCTGTGAAATGACCCAAATTGCGCCACTTATCGTCCCGCCACGGGATCCGTCACAGGTGATGCGCCTGTCACGGATGGGGTCTTTTCACGCGCACCGTTTGTCGTTCATGCGCATCCTGTTGCGGCGCGCCAAGGCCGATGGCTGGCAATTCGACAAACGCCTGTTTGACATCGATGATCGTGGCGTGGGCCGTGCGGTCTATACGATGCACACCGGATCGCGCGCCTATTCCTTGGTCGCCTTTGCCCATGACTTGCCCGACCACATGCGGTCCGACCGTGTGATCGCAACCGCTTGGGATGCGACCTTTACCCTGTTCGACGGTATTCCGACCGCCGCCGATCTTGATCGACTGGCCGCCAATATCCCCTTGCAAGAGGCTGGGCGGGTGACGGAAACCGAATTATCCGTAAGCCGCGCCAATCGGTCAGTGCGGCTTTGGGCGCACTGCGTGGACCGTCTGGCGCAGGGGCTGCAACCTGATCCTGCCTTGATCGAGGATGTCGGTTACCTGATGCGCACAACGGCGGTCTATGGGTCCGGTAAACTGGGTGCTGCTGACCGCGAAGCAACCGCCGACCGCCCCGAATTTACCCCGCCGTTTCAGATAGAAATGCTGTCGGTCTGGCTGACCCGTGCCTTTGTGGCCGACCTTTGCGAACATATGGCCAAGGTCCGCAATCCTGCGGCAGTCCCCTTTTCCCCTAAGGTTCGGCGCAGGCTGGGCATCGGCAATTCGACGGGGCTGGGCATGGCGCCCTATCTGATCAACCACCCGATCCTGTTGAATAACTGGATCGCCGCCAAGGAAGAGGCTTTGGCGCGGGTCAGGTCAATAGCCGCCCCGACCGATCAAGACTGGATCCTGTTTTGTGATCTGTTGCTGCGTTCCATCACGCTGGTCGCTGGGTGGAAATCCGACCACCCCATCCAGATTGCCAAGGTGGCGCAACTGCAGACCGATCTGGACCGGTTGCAGGAAAAGACGACCCAATCGGGCACGCAGGCGCAGGGCTGGGACGCGCTCTATCTTTGGGCCGAACGAAATCTGGGCGAAGACGCGCAAGAACTGTTGGTTTCGCTGATGCTCGAACCCTATGGGGCGCTGGTCGACGGTCTGGCCGACTGTATGGCCGCAGACGAAAGCCACGGCGCACGGTTGAACGGGGTGATGACTGTCGGGGCTTTGCGGGACAACATCGCACGCATTTATGATTGGGCGCTGGCCATCAACTGGACGGATCCCAAATCCGACGCCCGTGTCTGGTATGTGTCCGAAGAAAAGCTGGAACCGCGACTGGGCGAACGACATGCAGAGCCTGTCTCGGCCTATGAACAACCCTTGCAGCCGGGGCGCGATGCTGCGCGACTATGGGCAGCGACCGAAGGTTGGGACCCTGACACCACGGTTGCCGCATTCGCCGTAGCCCATCCCGAATATCGTCACATCCTCCGCCGGGTGCAGACAGCGGCACGGTTCCCCTATGCCGAAATCCACGACAACACGATTGACGGAGGCATGCTCCCGATTGATCTTTTGCGGGCGAAACTGTCGTTTTTCGGGGCGCAGCTATTTGACCCGCGATCCGACCGCTGGGTGCGGATCACCATGTTCCGGGGCGCGCCTTATCCATCCGAAATCGCCAAAGCAGACGCTGAATTCTGGGGTTATCCCGCATGACCTGGTCGATGAACGAGGTCGAGGCTCTGGCCCGCAAGGCCGCTCGCGGCGCTGGCTTTGGCTGGGGACATGCCGAAGACGCTGGGCGCGCCACCCGCTGGCTATGCCAACACGGATTGGACGGCTCAGCCGCCTTGGCGCGTAATCTGGATGCTCTTTCGGGCGACCTCGCTTGTCCGATCCGCTTGGGCGCGGCCCTTTCCGATAGCCCACCGGATGAAACCAAAGTCGAACTGGGCACATTGGCAGAGCCGCTGTTGATTTTGCCGTTTGTGGCGGACTTGGCTAGGGCAAGTCAGACAGATTGGGTGCTGCGCTCTGCAACCGGATGGGCCTGTCTTGGCCCGGATGGCGGGGCGCGGATGTCGGGCGAACTTGGCGGGCCTTTGACCCTGATCCGGGAACAGGCGCAGGGCGGTGTCCTGACCCCTGTGCGCCGTGCCGTTGTGACAGAGGCTTCAGCTCAGATATTGCAACGCTTCGCCGCCCGCACCTATGCCCCTGCGACCGAAGAAAGCAGGCTGGCCGGCGCTGGTGCCGGTGTTTCCGACAACGACTAGGGCACCGCCAGTTTGCGGAGAGCGGCGCGGATGATCTTGCCCGTTGTGGTCGTCGGCATTTCGCTGACGAACCGGACCGCGCGGGGGTATTCATGCGCGGCAAGGCGCGTTTTGACGAAACCTGCGATGTCTTCGGCCAATTCGGGGCTTGGTTGCGTATCGGGTTTAAGCTGGACAAAGGCCACAACGATATGGCCGCGCACAGGATCGGGTTGGCCAACCACACCGGCCATTAGAACGGCGGGATGTTTGAGCAGGCAATCTTCGACCTCGGCTGGTCCGATCCTGTATCCGGCCGAGGTGATCACGTCATCCTCGCGGCCCACAAACCGGATCTTGCCATCAGGCGTGCAAAGGCCACGATCCCCCGTCAATAACAGCGGACCATCCGGCCCATCCCGGAATTTCGATTTGGTTGCGTCCGGGTTGTTCCAATAGCCCAAGAACATGACCGGATCGGGGGCCGCCACAGCGATATCGCCTTCGGTGTCGGGCAGGCATGGGGCGCCCAATGGGTCGACCACCACAACCCCATGACCGGGGACGGGGCGGCCCATGACGCCGGCTTCGCCGATTTCGATCGCGCCGCAGCTACTGACGATCATGTTGCATTCGGTCTGGCCATAAAATTCGTTGATCTCGACCCCCAAAACGGTCCGACCCCAATCCAGCAACTCTGCGCCCAAGGGCTCGCCCCCGGATGCCACGGAGCGCAGCCCCAGATCGCGGGCCTGTTCGGCAGGTGCCAGTCGCATGAGTTTGAGGGCGGTCGGCGGCAGGAATACGTTGCGGATGTTCTGCTGGCGGATCAGGTCGAATGCGGCATGGGCGGTGAATTTTTCAAACCTACGGGCAACCACGGGGACCCCGTGGTGCAGGCCGGGCATCAGCACATCCAGTAAGCCACCAATCCACGCCCAATCCGCAGGGGTCCACAGGATATCGTCGGGTTGCGGCAGGAAATCATGGCTCATCTCGACGCCCGGTAAATGCCCCAGCAACACACGATGGGCATGCAGCGCGCCCTTGGGGTTTCCGGTGGTGCCAGAGGTATAGATCAACAAGGCGGGATCATCAGCCGTAGTGTCGACCGGAGTGAATTCGGCGTCGGACCTTTCGATGGCGGCGCGAAAGCTTTCCGGCCCGTCCGGTTCATCCACACAAAGCAGGATTCTGAGGTCTGGCAAAGCCGCGCGCAGCGGGGCGAGTTTTGCCATGCCGGACCTATCGGTGATGACAGCCTTGGCGCCACTATCAGCCAATCGATGCATCAGGGCGTCTGCGCCAAAAAGCACGAACAGCGGCAGCGCAATCGCCCCCATGCGATAGGCCGTCAGATGGGCCACCGCCGTTTCAAACCGCTGCGGCAAAAGAACCGCGACGCGGTCCCCGCGTTCAACCCCCAATTCGATCAACGCGTTGGCCAACCGGTTCGAAGCGCGACGCAGATCGCCATAGCTGATCCGGCGGGTCGTGGCCCCATCGGCGCAGTCGATGATCGCGGTCCGGTCGGGGGATGCGTCCGCCCAACGGTCACAGCAATCTGTCCCGATGTTGTATTGCGCCGGAATATCCCAACGGAACGCGTCGCGCAGGGCGTTATAATCCTTGGCTGATTTCAACATGTCAGGCTCCTTTAGGGCGCTGCAGCACCTTTGTTGCAGCATATTGTCCCTTTATCGGATCACCGAGTCCGAATAAGGGAAGAAGGCAAAAGGACAAGAGGCGCATGCGCAGTTCGGTAACAGGAATTACGATCGGGTTTCTGATTGTCCATATGGGCATCGCGTTTTTCCTGCCGGTCTTTGATGACGAAGCCTATTACGCGCTTTGGTCCCGTGATCTGGCCCTTGGCTATTACGACCATCCGCCGATGATTGCCTACATGATCCGGGCGGGCACCGCGATGTTCGGGGAAACGGGTTTCGGGATACGGTTCTTTCCGATCATCTCGATGGCGGTGGCCGGGTATCTGGTCGGGCAGATCACCAAAGCGTTTGGGCCGGACAGCCGATCCGCCCCGCCGCTGGCGACCTTGCTGTTCAACCTCGGGCTTGCGGTTTTCGCACTTGGCAACTTTGCGACGCCAGATGCGCCGTCGGTTCTGTTCTGGGTCGCAGCGACATGGGCGGCGGTCAACGCCGTCCAAACCCCAGCAGGTGCGGCCCCCAAAACCGGCTGGTGGATTGTGACCGGCCTGTTGATCGGGTTCGGAGTTTTGTCGAAATTCACCAATGCTTTTGTCGGGATTGGGCTGCTGGGCTATCTGATCTTTTCAGGGACAGGGCGCCCCTATCTGCGGACGCGTTTGCCTTATCTTGCAGTCCTTGCGGCAGTGGTGCCCTTGATCCCCTATCTGGTCTGGAATGTTCAGTCAGATTGGCTCGGGGTTCAGCGGCAGGGATCGCGGCTGGCAGCCGATGGGTTTACCACGCGGTATCTGGTGGAATTCGCGATCTTTATGGTTCTCGCGCCGACGCCGCTTGTCACAATCTTTGCATTCCGTGGTATCTGCGTGCTGCGCGCCCGTGTCTCCCTGCTGTTGTGGAGCATCGGACCTGCGATCCTCTATTTTCTGTATCACGCGACCCATGCTGCGGTTCAGGCGAATTGGATTGTTCCGATCCAAGCAGCCGTGGCGATACTCGCGGCCTTTGGGATCAGCGCGGCCGCGCGCCAGTGGGTATGGCGGCCTGTCACTGTCCTGTCGGCGGTGGTTCTGACGCTGGGTCTATTCGCAATCGCGTTCAACCCTGTCACGCCCATCGGCACCGGGGACAATCCACCGAACCAGACCCGAGGCTGGCCAGATGCCCGCGCCGCGATGCAAGAGGTTATTGCCGCGACTGATGCAAAATGGATCGCGACGACGGATTATGCGGCGACAGGAATGTTGGCCCACCAATTCGCACAGATGCCCGTCTGGTCCGTAACCCAATTCGAACGCTACGGATTTCGCGGCGACTTTCCAGCCGAACTTTGTAACGCCAAAGGGATTCTGATCGAACGGGTCTCAGGGGCGACACCACCAGATTCGCCCCCCTTTACCACCCTTGGCACCCCGACCGAGGTCGAGAGGCACCTGAACGGCATCACGCTCAAACGCTATCGGCTGACACCGGTCGCAGGGGTCACATCGCGAGCCTTGTGCCCACAGCCTTGGCGCCGAACCTGATATGTCGCCAAGGGTCGCCACCGGTATCAAGCGGCACCGCTGAAAGTGTCGAGGGGCAGCAACGGCTTGCAGACAGGGCGCAGCACGTCGCTTGGCTTGCAGGGGCAGGACGGGCCCGATTTCCCCGCTGTAGCCATGCTGCGGGTCGCCGCAGGGGCCACCATGCGCCAAGCCTGCACCGCTGCGGGTATCGACCCCGACGGCGATATTGTGGGCATGCCCGAAGCCGCTTTTTGATCTTCCCAAGGCCACTAAGAAGCACCTGCCGTCCCTTCGGGGGCGGCTTTTTCGTTAAACGGTCCGTATTCGGGGTTCAATTCTGTCGGGGACATTGTATCCCTGAACTGTGATTAGTATTTCTCGATTTGCATCATCTTTATGTCCAAATAGGTAACTCCAACTTGTCTCTGATCTTTGACTAACAATTTTCTTGAAATTCGCGTGCTTCGGTGTGAACTCTGAAATTTTCTGCAAGACGGCGGAAAAGTCTTTCTTTCGGCTAAACACCAGAACCGCTGCCTTTGTGTCGCGCCAGCTAAGATATGACAAGACTTGATCCAACGTTTCTAGGTATCCTTGTTCACCTGTCCAGAATTTGCATTCCCCAATGAAGATGTTCTTTCCGTCTACTTTGATTAGAATGTCTGTCTTTCCCTCAAAGTTAAAAGTTTCCCCTGTTGCGCCTCCAGCGTAGTGACCATTAAGTTGAACGAGAAAATGCGTTCGAAGACTTTCTTCGTCAATCTTTTGGAACGCGCCGGGGCTTTGCTCCATAACCTTAACCATGTTCTCCAAAACCGACAGGATATGTTCATAGTCTGCGGTAAGAAGCGTCGGTTCCGGTTTGAACGGTTGACGGCTGCTTGCGGGTTTCGGGACTTCTGGTCGGATAACCCTTCGAACTGTAGGGGCAGCATAGGTGTCATTTGAGTTTGATCTGGTCTTCATTTTGAAGCCCAGACCTGCAACTAGACTTTGATCCTTAAGAAGCTTTTCCTTTCTTCTTTCAATTGTCTGCGTCGCAAGTGCGGGAAGGCTGGCGTTATACCCCTGAACGTCGTTTCGAAGCCAAGTTAGGTGCTGATTTATTGCGGAAATTCTGCTGTCTATATCGGCCTTCACTCGATCTGCTGTTAGCCCGGTGCCCGCTATGGAGAAGTGAAGGTGTCCGTTTCCAATTCTAGCGCGGGGATTGTTGAAATTTTGGGTGGTTGGTTGGATGTGAAATGCGTTTCCGTCTCCCGTGAAAGGAACATCAACATCTACGGAAGTCCCGGCGACGTAGTGTGGACCCGAACGGTCAGAAAAGTATCTGTCCCTTTGGTGGCTGACGTCAACTTGGGTTTCCCGTTGATCAACAACTAGGTCGTCGGGGTAAATAACAGGGACGTCAATTGTGAACTTTGAGGCGTAATGCTGTGCTAGGTCTGTGGTCGAAGTGTTCAGAAGTTCATTGCCATTCTGGCCTTCAATCTCTTGAACAAGTTTTTGCTTCTGCGCTTGGGCTGTCGCAAACCAGTCGCCTTTATGAAATAGGTGGTCTTCCGGTGCTGAATTGTATCCGCGCATCATTCGCTCATCTTGTGGGTAACGCTTCGTGAAATACTAGATGCAAGAATGCCTTCGCGCTAGCCCTCAAGCCTTCGCCGATGGCACGAGTGCGGACCCGCCGCCCAAACATGCGATGCAATCGTTCACGAATGCGTGAACAGTTCCGACGCTTCGGCAGGTCAAGAAGTGCTGATTTTTCGGGGAAATCCACTGGCAGCCCGTAGGGGAGTCGAACCCCTCTTTCCTGGTTGAAAACCAGATGTCCTAACCGATAGACGAACGGGCCACGCTGTGGTGAGGCGCTAATTAGGGGAAGCGCATGACAAGGGCAAGGGGGATTCTTTGGAAAAAACCATGTCATGCAAAGATTTTTTTGAAGGGGGCAAAAGGGGCAATTAGGCCGCCGCCGCATCCTCGAGCCTAAGCTGGACAGACTGCCGCCCTTGCCAGACATTGATCTCGAGCCGGCCAGCCAGATGGAACCGTTTGCCGCCGTGGCCTTCGATCGCGGCACCCAAAGGGCCGTCCATTGCGCCAAAGGCAATCGCGTCGATCTTGGCGCCCAGACCATCGCCAAAGGTGAATTTCAGATGCCCAGTGCCGACCCGTTTGGTGAACAGGATCTTCACATCCGGAAAGGCAAAACGTGGGGCCGGGGCACCGGCACCAAAGGGGCCTGCCGCCTCGATCTGCTGGACAAGTGCGACTGTTGCCGCGCCGGGCATCAATAAACCGTCCAATAAAAGGTCCTGCGGCCCGATTGCATCTGCCCCCTGCCGCGCAAGCAGTTCGCCCAGTCGCGCCATGGCATGTTCGAGTTTGTCCCGCATCACGGTCAGGCCCGCCGCCATTTTGTGCCCGCCGCCTTTGACCAAAAGACCTTCGGCCGCGACGCGGTGGATCGCGGCGCCAAGGTCGATGCCCGAAACCGACCGGCCCGACCCTTTGCCTTCGTCCCCGTCAAAGCCGATCACGACCGACGGGCGATTGACCGCTTCTTTCAGCCGCGATGCGACGATGCCTACGACACCGGGGTGCCAGCCTTCGCCTGCGGCCCAGACCAAGGGACCGTCGGTGCCGCGTTCTGCGGCTTGCTCGAGCGCTTTTTCGCGCACCTGCGCCTCGATCTCGCGGCGTTCGGTGTTCAACTGGTCCAGCCGTTCGGCCAGAGCGCGCGCCTCGTTCGGGTCCTGCGTCGCCAAAAGGCGGGCGCCAAGGTCTGCCTTGCCGATGCGGCCCCCCGCGTTCACGCGTGGCCCCAAAAGAAATCCAAGGTGATAGGTATTGGGCATGGCGTCCATGCCTGCGACATCGGCAAGTGCCACCAAACCGATCCGTTCGCGGCGGGCCATCACCATCAGGCCCTGCCGGACAAAGGCGCGGTTCACCCCGATCAGCGGGGCCACATCCGCCACGGTGGCCAAGGCCACAAGATCCAGCAGCGACATAAGGTCGGGGCCAGTGGCCCCATCCGCGCGCATCTGGCGGTTTGCTTCGACCAGCATCATGAATACGACACCGGCGGCGCAAAGATAGGACAGATCCCCGCTTTCGTCCTGCCGGTTCGGGTTCACGACGGCATGGGCGGGCGGCAGGGTTTCGCCGCCAAGGTGGTGATCCAAAACGACGACATCTGCCCCCACCGCCGCCGCAATCGGACCATGCGACAGGGTTCCGCAGTCGACGCAGATAATCAGGCTATGGGTTTTGGCCAAAGCCTCCATCGCGGGTTCGTTGGGGCCGTAGCCTTCGTCGATCCGGTCGGGGATATAAAGGGTGGGGTCGATCCCCAAGGCCCGAAGCCAGACGATCAGCAAGGCCGCCGACGACCCACCATCGACATCGTAGTCGGCAAAGATCGCGATTTTTTCGCGTGTTTTCACGGCCCTGAGGAACCGCGTCGCCGCCTTGCCCATATCGCGCAATGTCAGCGGATCAGGGAGCAGGTCCCGCAGTCGGGGGTCAAGAAAC
>Ga0102812_10000716_pt1 | contig 23568 bp, 17 predicted proteins | sample ColrivemetaGS713_FD_79334 | JGI IMG/M metagenome (GOLD analysis project Ga0102812, IMG submission 79334) | Estuarine microbial communities from the Columbia River estuary - Flood tide ETM metaG S.713 | ecosystem: Environmental > Aquatic > Marine > Intertidal zone > Estuary | place: USA...
AGACATAAAATGTTCATTTCACATTCCTATGATCATAGAGTTGTAAATGGAGCATTAGGTGGTATGTTTATAAAATCAATTAAAGAAAATTTGGAAGCTTGGGATGTAAATGCTGAGTTTTAAATTTAGGAATAATTATAAAATAAGTTTTTTAAAAAGTAAAATTTTCGTCAACCTGAACTTGATTCAGGTTCTTATTCTTTCTGATAATTAATACAATGAGATTCTGAATCAAGTTCAGAATGACGGGTTTAAACACTTCGACAAGCTCAGTGTGACATTTTCAGAATGACGGGTTTAAACACTTCGACAAGTTCAGTGTGACATTTTCAGAATGACGGGTTTAAACACTTTTTATTAAGCCTTTTTATTTAACCAAATTAAACACCATACTTAAGAATTATGTTTGAAGATTTAGATATATTAAAATTTACCAATTTCTTTAAAAATTATTTACTAGATGTTGGATTAACAATATTTTGGGCAGACACTATTAATATGTTTATTACACTTCTTGTAATTACTGTTATTGCATATTTCTTTGATAGGTTTTTGAGGTTTGTTATTGTTAAACTTTTTTATTTATTCTCCATAAAAACCAAAACTACTTTCGATGATTTTTTAGTTACAAGTAAGTTTCCAAGATATGTAGCACATATAATTCCATTATTTATATTAAAGTATATTGTTCCTTCTATATTATTGGGATTTCCATTTTTGTTAAAAGCTTTTGAGACTGTAATTAATATTTACGGAATTATATTAATTGTTAAAATAATTCGCAGTTTTATTAAATCTACCCAACGGTACTTGAGAACCAAAGAGCGGTTTAAGGACAAACCCTTAGAAAGTTATTCTCAAGTAATCATGATATTTTTATGGGGAGTTGCCATATTTTTTATAGTATATCAATTAACAGGAAAAGACGTTTTAAGTTTTGCTACACTTGGGGCAGCATCTGCAGTAATTTTATTAATTTTTAAAGATACTATTTTAGGTTTTGTAGCTTCAATTCAAGTTTCAGTGAATGATATAGTGAGAATTGGAGATTGGATTACCTATAATAAATTTGGTGCAGACGGAACTGTTACTGATATTAATTTAGCAACCGTTAGAGTTCAAAATTGGGACAATACGTACACTACAATTCCAACATATAGTTTAATATCAGATTCTTTTCAAAATTGGCGAGGAATGCAAGATTCTGGAGGGAGAAGAATTAAAAGAGCTGTTTTTATTAAACAAAATTCTATCAAATTTTTATCTAAAGAAAAGATAGAAGAATTTAAGAAAATACAATTAGTAAAAAAATATATTGAAGAAAAGCATGCTGAAATTAATTTGTACAATGAAAAAATTGGGGCAGATAAATCCGTGCTAATTAACGGTATAAATTTGACCAATTTTGGTGTATTCAGAAAATATATTGATACTTATTTACATCAAAACACAGAAGTTAGTAAAGAACTTTTTTTAATGGTAAGGCAGTTAGAGCCAACTTCAAAAGGAATACCGTTAGAAATTTATTGTTTTAGCAGTGATAAAAAATGGTCTAATTATGAGGTTATTATGGCTGATATTTTTGACCATATTATCGCTTCAGTTCCTTATTTTGATTTAGAAATATTTGAAGAACCTACAGGGAAAGACATTGCTATTTTAGGCCTAAGGGACAAATAGTAGGTTTTAACTTTGTTCAATTTTTGGATTAGGATAGTTATGTTATTTTTTTGATTTGTCAAGTTAAATAGAGATTGGCTCTGCTGGAGAGCAATCAATTAATGGATAGCATTGGAAACCTTTAAAAACTCATCAATAAATTTGATATTTTTGTCTATTAGTATTCAAATATCGCTTGTTGATTTTGAAGAAAGTTATACAATTTTATAACTAAAGTTGTACAACTTTCATTAAAAAGTTATATAACTTTTTTAGTAAGCTCTTAGTAGTTTTAAATAAAGGAAGTCAGATTATCAATGTGCTTATAATCAGTTAAATAGTTTAACTGTAAAGCGGTTGTTACAAACAATTTATTACAATTTACAAAAATTAGTGGAAATAGCATGTAATAGCAGTATAAAATTAATTATTTTATCAAAAGCAATATAATTTGTGGTCTAATTTACAAATAGTAATATTCTAACTATTAATTATGCACTTTCGTCATGCTGAATTTAATTCAGTATCTCATCACTGTCATACCTGTGTAGGCAGAAATCTACACGTTGAATGTATAGATTCCTGCATTCACAAGAATGATAAAAATGGGTTTTTAAGAATCGGCAATCAATTTAGTGTCCAAAATTTGGATTTTCTCTATCATATTTGCAGCAACTATGTAAATTATTATAAGCTTCATCTGTTGCCTTTATTTTTTGAGTATCATGACCAACTGCTGCAATATTAGTGTGAATTGTTATTTCATCTATTTTACGCTCATCAAATATTAATGAAAGCTGATGCGTTCCAATTGTCCAATTTGCAAATTTTACACCCTTCGTTTTTAAAGCTGCCATTTCAATTCTTTCTTTGCACATTTCGCAAATGCCATTAACTTCAAAAGTGATTTTTGCATTTTTATTTTTTTCTTGTGCTTCACTTGAAATCCCAATGCATAAAATTCCAATAAATAATAGTAATTTTCTCATAATAAACGTTTTATTCTATATTAAATCTAATTCCTGTATAATACATTGCTCCAATAACTGGTGAATACACCAAACTTGTATCAAAATTTGTTCCGAAAGGGTTATTCGCTCCTAATACCGGTACTTGTTGTTTTTCATTGGTTAAATTTTCTCCACCTAAATACCATTCAAATCTGGGTGAAAAAACCTTTGTTATTTGTGTATTTATGGCGCTGTGATTATCAGAATATAAAGGTAATTGATAATTTAAACTATAAATACTTGTATCTGGAATTCGCTGTTTGCTTTGCCAATTGTAAGTAAAATCGAATTTCCAATTTCCTCCTTTTTGTGTTTGGCGGGTTTGAAAAAATAAATTTGTAAAAAATCTATTTTTAGGTTGTAATAGTTCCTGCTTTTCTCCGGAAACAAAACTACTTGTAATGTCTTGATATTTATAGGCTGTTCTTATTGAAAAATGCGTTATAGGACTATAATTTAGTTCAATTTGAAAGCTATTTGCTTTGCCAGTAGTTGAACTATTGTAGAATGAAATTTCTGTTGGGTTTTCCCAATCTACAATAATTTGTTCATCAAAAATTGTTTTGTAAAAGTCAATGGTTACATCACCACTTCTATTAAATAATTTAAATTTTTGATTGAATGAGGTTCCGTAATTCCAGGCTATTTCTGGTTTTAATCCATAATATTCACCATTATTATTTGTAATATTTAAGTTTCTATTTGTTCCAAATAATTTTTGATTTTCAGCAAATATAGACGCTCCTCTTTTTCCTCTACCTGCAGAAAACCTAAATGTTCCCGTATTCCAAGCATTATATTTAACATGTAAACGCGGTGTAATAAAGGTTTCTAGTAAATTATGTGAATCAACTCTAACACCGGCCGACAGACTTAAATTGTCTAAATTATCATAATTATACTCAAAAAAAGCACCTATTGATTTTTCGTTTCGAGTGTAATTAGAATTTAAAACAAGTTCATCAAAATCATCAAAAGTTGAATTTAACCCAGTCACAATTTTATTTCTGGTATCTGAAATTATAGAGTTAAAAATTAAATTAGCATAAAAGCTTTTATGCTTAATGTTATAATCTTTTAATCCATAATAAGAATTTTGTTTGTGGTCACTATATGCAAATTGCAATCCAAAACTTTTATAAGGCATTTCGGGAAAAACATATCCTAGTTTTACTGAAGTTTCAAATCTTTCAGTTTCAATTTCACTTCCCCAAAATATACTACTTTTTTTATGTATATCTGGATTGTAATCTAGTTGGCCCGTTTGTTTATTATCGGTTAAATAGCGAAAATTAATAAAACTCACCCATCCTTTTTCAGTATCAGTATACTGCCATCTATTCATAATATTAATTTGATCAGAAAGAGGAGCATCTAAAAAACTATCGTTGTTTTCGTCTATTTTTTTATTTCTTAAATTTCCATGAACATATAATCCGGTGCTCCATTTGTCATTTAAAATTTTATTGAAATGCGTATTTAATTCAGATCTTCCATCAACGGATGTATAGATATTTACAAATAATTTTTTGTCAGATAGCGGTTTTACTAATTCAGCATTGATTTGGCCCGTAATACTCTCATAACCATTTACAACACTTCCTGCACCTTTAGTAACTTGAATGCTTTCTACCCAAGTTCCTGGAGTAAATGAAAGTCCAAATGTTTGAGCGGCCCCTCTAATATTAGGAACGTTTTCTTGAACAATTTGGATGTATGGGCTTGATAAGCCTAACATTTTAATTTGTTTTGTGCCAGTTAATGCATCAGAATAATTAACATCAATAGAAGGATTTGTTTCAAAACTCTCCGCTAAATTACAGCAGGCTGCTTTTAATAATTCTGCCTTATTTACATTAATTATATTTTTAATTTCATAAGAAGGTCTGTTGGAACTTTGTTTCACAGAATTAATACTAATTTCATTTAGTTCATTATCTGGAGTTAAATTCACGGTTATTTCAGATGATTCATTAACAGTAATGGATTGTGATTTATAACCAATATAGCTTACTATTAAAGTTTTATTATTTGATAAATTTTTAATTTCAAAGAGTCCATTTTCATTTGAAATAACTCCAATTGTAGAATTTTCCCAATAAATATTTGCGCCAATTATTGGGTTGTTAGTTGTGTCTAAAATTTTTCCTTTCGTACTATTTTGGCTTATTGCACCCAAAGGAAGTAGGATGAATAAATAGATGATATATTTTTTCATGAATAAAAATATTAATTGTAATAAATAGAATTTTTATTTTAATAGCATCTGCTATTCTTAAAAAGAACTATAAATCAAATTAAGAAGGATTGAAACAATATTTGTTTGTTTTGTAAAATTTTAGGAGGTGAAAAATCTTGATAGTCTAGCCTGTTAGCTTTAGTGAAATTCATTTTTTTTACAAAAATTGTGTAAAATGAAAAAGCTAAAACAGATTGAGATTTTATTAACTTTATAGAATTAGTATGCTGAAAAGAAATGTTAGTTTTCGTGTCAATTTCATTCTTGCAACAATCCTTTTTTGAAAATTTTATTGTTTTATAATTACTGGAAACAATGTTGGATTTACAACAAGAATCAACTTTTGAATAATTAGATATTTCAACCAAATTTTCATTGCAAAAATGTTTAAATATCGAAAAGGATGTAATGGACAGCAATAATATTGCCACCATAAACACCGCTGATATTTTTCGAAAAATAGTTTTCATTTTGCAAAATTACAATTTCAGTTAGAAATAAACCTTAAAATAATACTAATTTTAACCCTCTTGTGCTTTTAATAGTGTGGTTGAAACAATAGTTGTTTCAGAGCAATAAACTTATAAAGTAGATATTTTATGCATTTTTTAATAAACATTCATTATTAATGAAGTACGTAAAAGTGATTTTAGCTTCATTTTGTTGTTACTTAAATAACCGAAAAATTAAATTTTTAACAAGTTGATATTCAGTAATAAAAAGTGTTTAAAAAAGTATGCTGATACTTTTCCTAAAGTATGCTTACACTTTCTCTAAAGTATGCTGACACTTTCTCCAAAGTATGCTAATACTTATTATAGATACCTTTTTAATGTAAAAATTCTTTTATTTATATGCTAACCTTCTTGCACTTTTAGGCGCGCAGTTGCAACAGTTTTTGTTTCAGAAAAATCATTTTCTAAATATTTTAAATGACCAACAATTGCAATCATTGCTGCATTATCTGTTGTATATTGAAACTTAGGAATGTAAGTTGTCCAGCCATATTTTTCTTCAGTAGCTTTTAATCTTTTTCGTATTTCAGAATTAGCACTAACACCACCAGCAATAGCAATATGAGTTATCCCTGTTTGTTTTACAGCTTTTTTAATTTTATCGAATAAAATTTCTACAATAGTATATTGTATTGATGCACAAATATCGTTGAGGTTTTCTTCAATAAAATTTGGGTTTTCTTTTACATTTTTTTGAATAAAATATAAAATAGCTGTTTTTAAACCGCTAAAGCTAAAATCTAAATTTGGCATTTTTGGCTTTGTAAATTTAAATGCTTTTGGGTTACCAAGTTGGGCATATTTATCTACTAAAGGTCCGCCAGGATATGGCAATCCTAATATTTTAGCTGATTTATCATAAGCTTCACCTACAGCATCATCAGTAGTTTCGCCAATTACTTCCATAGTAAAATAATTGGTAATTTTTACAATTTGAGTATGTCCTCCACTAATAGTTAAACATAAAAAAGGAAAAGGCGGTTTTTGTTGTGTTTCGTCTTCAATAAAATGTGCTAAAACGTGTCCTTGCATATGATTTACTGCAATTAAAGGAATGTTTAAAGCCAATGAAAGTGACTTTGCAAAAGAGGTTCCAACTAAAAGTGAACCCATTAATCCAGGTCCGCGTGTAAAAGCTATGGCATGTAACTCTTTTTTGTCGATATTTGCTTGTTGAATTGCTTGTTGAATTACAGGAACAATATTTTGTTGATGTGCTCTCGATGCTAATTCAGGAACAACACCACCATATTTTGAGTGAATTTCCTGATTTGCAACAACATTTGAAAGTACTTTTCCGTTGCATAAAACAGCGGCACTTGTATCATCGCAAGAAGATTCAATACCAAGAATATAAATTGGTTTATTTTTAGTCATTTAATATAAATATAGGCACGAAAATTGCCGTTAATTTGCAAATTTAGCGCATATCAAACGAATTAAAAAAATAGTTGTAAATATTTTACTTGTACTGCTTGTTTCCTTAGCGGTTATAAGTGTATTGTTATCAATTCCTTCGGTACAAACAAAACTTGGTAAAAAAGCAACTAATTATTTGAACAATGAATTTAAGGTTGATATTAATGTAAATAAAGTTGATTTATCTTTTTTAGGGAAAGTTCAGCTGAAAGAAGTTTTTATTAAAAATCATCACACAGATACTTTAGTATATATTGAAAACTTAGCAACTTCAATCCTTAGTTTTAAAAAGTTGGTAGATGGAAAGCCAGAGTTTGGTCAAATTTCTTTAGATAATTTTATTTTAAATATTAGAACTTATAAAGGAGAAGTTGATGATGCTTTAACTGTTTTTGTTGATAAATTTGATGATGGAACAGTTAGTGATAAGCCTTCAGGATTTATTTTAACTTCAACCAGATTAAAATTAAATAAAGGGTATGTTGAAGTAGTAGATGATAATTTTGAAGATGATGAGCCTGTTTTTTTTAAAGATATAAAAGGAAGTGCTAAAAACTTTAAAATTGAAGGGCCTAATGTTTTTGCTGAGATTAAAAATTTGCATTTTATTGAAAATAGAGATATTGAAATTGAAAATTTAACAAGTGATTTTTCATACTCTAAAACAGCAATGAATTTTAATAATACATTGCTTGAAACGGCCGAATCATCTATTGAAGGAACTATTCGATTTAATTATAATAGAGAAGATTTTTCCGACTTTAATAATAAAGTAAATGTTTCAGCTGATATTGATAAGGCCAATATTTCATTGTTAGATTTAAAGCAATTTTATAATGAATTAGGAACAGATGATGAATTGCATTTTTCAACTAAAATAACAGGGACACTAAATAATTTTACTACATATAATTTAGATTTAAAATCTGATAATGGAGCAATTATTAAAGGTGATATTAATTTTAAAAATGTTTTTAATAGAGAAAGTGGATTTGCATTGGAGGGTGATATTGAAAATTTAACGTCAGATTATTATCATTTAAAAAAATTATTACCAAATGTTTTAGGTAATTCTTTGCCAACAGAATTTTCTAAATTAGGCCGTTTTACGTTAAAAGGTCAAACTTATATTACCGCTAGTTTAATAAATGCCAACATTGTTTTAAATTCAGATCTAGGAACAATTGTGTCAGATCTTGAATTGTCAAATATTAATAGTATTGATGATGCCACTTATATTGGCTACGTTAATATTATAAATTTTGATTTAGGGAAATTAATAAATAATGCAAAAGTTGGTTTAATTTCTGTTGAAGCAGATATTGATGGTGAAGGCTTTACGCTGGAAAAAATGAATACTGCAGTAAAAGGTATTATTTCAAAATATGAATACAATAATTATACATATGAAAGTATTAAACTTAATGGTGTTGTAAAAAATAAACATTTTAATGGTGAAACTGAAATTAATGATGCAAACATTAAATTGAATTTTAATGGATTGGCAAATTTTTCTAGAAAAATATATACATTTAATTTCAAAGCAATTGTAGACTATTGTGATTTAAATACAATTAACTTATTTAAACGCGATAGTATTTCAAATTTAAAAGGTGAAATAAATATCAATGTGAAAGGGAATTCAATTGATGACTTAGTTGGTAATTTGGTTTTTAAAGATATGTTATACACCAACCAAAAAGGTGATTATTTTTTTAAAGATTTTAATATTCAATCGTCATTTGAAGATAGTACAAGGACTATTACAATTAATTCACCCGAAATTATTACTGGTAGAATTAAAGGAAAATTTAAATTTGCTGAATTAGTTAAATTAACACAAAATTCAGTTGGTAGTATTTATTCTAATTATAAGCCGTATAAAGTTACGTCAGGCCAATATTTAGATTTCAGATTTAATATTTATAATAAAATTGTTGAAGTTTTTTATCCAGAAATTGTGTTAGATGCAAATTCTTCCGTAAGAGGAAATATTAGTTCTGATGATAACTTATTTAAATTAAATATAAAATCTCCAAGAGTTGAAGCTTATAAAACTGTAATTGAAGAATTAAACGTTCAAATAGATAATAAAAATCCGCTTTTTAACACACAACTTTCAATAGATAATGTAACCTCCAAATATTACAATATTAGCAAACTCCAGTTGGTAAATATTACTTTAAATGATACACTATATTTTAGAACTGAATTTGATGGAGGGATAGATAAAACCGAAAAATATAATTTAGCTTTTTATCACACTTTTAATAAAGAAAACAAATCAGTTTTTGGATTACAAAAATCAGACTTTACTTTTAAAAATAACAAATGGGTTATAAACCCTAAAAATAATTTAGAAAATAAAGTGGTGTATGATAATAAAACAAAAACGTATAATTTCAGTCCATTTTTAGTTGCTTCAAATAATGAGGAAATTGAATTTTATGGCACATTAAAAGATACCATTTCAAAAGATTTAAACTTTAAATTTAAAAATGTAAAACTTGCAAGTATTACACCTGAAATTGATAGTTTAAAGCTAAAGGGAATTGTTAATGGAAGTTTAAAATACGAGCAATTATCCGGTAGAATTAAGCCTACAGCAAATTTGTCCATAGCAAATTTTTATGTTAATAATTCTCATCAGGGAGATTTAAAAGTTGATATTGAAGGTAAAAATTCAGTTCGGAATTATGCAGTAGATATTTCACTAAAAAGAAATGGAAATATCAATTTTTCAGCACTTGGAGATTTAGATTTCACTTCAAAAAAACCAACTATAGATTTAATTGTTGATTTTGAAGAATTTAAGTTAGATGCTTTTAGCCCATTGGGTGAAGATGTTTTTACAAACATAAGAGGTTTTGTATATGGAAATGTGAACTTAACAGGTTTGCTTAGTAATCCAACTATGGATGGAAATTTATTTTTAGATAAAGCAGGAATGTATTTTCCATATTTAAATGTTGATTATGAATTTGACGGAACAAGTATTGTTGGGTTAACAAATCAAACTTTTACTTTTGAAGATGTAACAATTAAAGATAGCTTCAGAAAAACAAAAGGGAAATTATCAGGAACTTTAAAGCATACTAATTTTGATAATTGGAAATTAGATTTAAGTTTAAATACTAGAAATTTACTGGTTTTAAATACTATTGAAAAAGAAAATTCTTTGTACTATGGTACAGGTTTTTTAGAGGGAAATGCATTTATAAAAGGACCAACCGATAAGTTAGTAATTGATGTTGTTGGGAAAACCAGAAAAGGTACTCACTTTGTAATTCCTATAAGCGATGTAAAAACAGTTGAAACTTCTCAATTAATCAGATTTGTAAGTAAAAATAAATTTGATAATAACGAAGAAATTAGAAGGCAATTTATTTCAGATAAATTAAAAGGCTTATCAATGGTTTTCAATATAGATATTACCAAAGATGCTATTGTAGAAATGGTGCTAGATAAAGCAACAGGAAGTTATATAAAAGGAAGTGGAATTGGAAACTTACAAATAGATTTAGATACCAAAGATAAATTTGATATGTATGGCGATTTTATTGTTGATAATGGTATTTATAATTTTAAATATGGTGGCTTTATAAATAAACCATTTACTGTTAAAAAAGGAGGTAGTATTTCTTGGAGTGGAAACCCTTTTACAGCTGATATTAATATAGAAGCAGTATACAGAGTATCAGCCAACCCAAAATCTTTACTTGAAAATATTGTTGCAAATAGAAAAATTCCAATAGATTTGATAACTCGTTTTTCTGGAGAATTATTTAATTCACAGAGAGATTTTGATATTGAAATACCTAACTCAAGTTCTAATATAGCTTCAGAGTTAGCTTTTAAATTAAATAATAATGATAAAAATAGTAAAACTGTTCATTTTATTTCTTTACTGGTTTCAGGAAGTTTTTATAATGAAAGTGATTTAAGTGTGAATAGTAATGCTGCATTATACGGAACTAGTTTTGATATGTTGTCAAATGTTTTCGATAACATTCTAAATCAGGGAAATAATAGGTTTAAATTAAAACCAGTTTATACAGTTGGAGAAAAAAATAAAGTAGATAATTTAAATATAAATGATCAATTAGCAATTGCTTTAGATTATCAAATTAATGATAGAATAATTATAAACGGAAAAGTAGGAATGCCAATTGGCTCTAAAGATCAAACAAATGTGATAGGTGAAGTTAATGTTGAATTTTTAATGAATGAAGATGGCTCTTTAAGATCTTCAGTTTTCAATAGGCAAAATGAAATTCAATATACTGAAGAAGAAGAAGGTTATACTCAAGGAGTTGGTTTAACATATCAAATAGATTTTGATAATGGAAAGGAATTACTTCAAAAATTAGGATTAAAAAAGAAAAAACAGCAGGATTCAATTCCAGTTAAAACTTTAAAAGACACAATTATTACAGATAATAAAATATTAATATTTAAAAATAAAAAAACAATTCAAAAATGAAAAAACCAACCTTAGTAATTTTAGCAGCAGGAGTAGGAAGTAGATACGGAGGATTAAAACAATTAGATACCTTTTCAAAACAAGGAGACACCATTTTAGATTTTTCTATTTATGACGCCATTCAGGCAGGTTTTGGTAAAGTTGTATTCATAATTAGAAAAAGTATTGAAGATGATTTTAAATCTTTTTTTAATGAAAAACTGAAAGGTAAAATTGAAGTTGAATATGTATTTCAAGAATTGGATAAAATTCCTGAAAAATATAAGGATAATCAAAGAGAAAAACCTTGGGGAACAGGTCATGCCTTATTAATGACAAAAGATGTAGTTAAGGAAAATTTTGCGGTAATTAATGCCGATGATTTTTATGGACGTGAAGCATACCAAGTTATGGCAGACACATTAAAAAGAATTGATACAAACTCAAATGAATTCAATATGATGGGATATGTATTAAAAAATACGATATCTGATTTTGGTTTTGTTTCTAGAGGTGAGTGTAAAGTTGATGAAAAAGGATTTCTTATTGGATTAACTGAACGTACTCAAATTGAAAAAATTGATGGAGTTTTAAAGTATAAAGATGATGATGGTGAAATGAAACCAATTTCTGAAGACACAACTGTAGCAATGAATTTTTTCGGGTTTACACCAAAATATTTTGAGCTTTCAAATCAGTTATTCGAAGATTTTTTAGAAAAAAATTATAAAGAACCAAAAGCGGAATTTTTCATCCCTTCAGTTGTTAATCATCTTATTGTTAATAAATTAGGTGTTATGGAAGTGTTAAAATCTAATGCGCGTTGGTTTGGCGTTACATATAAAGAGGATAAAGAATATGTGACTTCAGAAATCCAGAAGTTAAAAGATAATGGTACATACCCAGTTAATCTTTGGTAGTTATTATTAGTGCGCTTTATCAATCTTTCTAGGATTACATTTAAAAAAGTATATTTTTGCGACAAGTAATTATGAATAATAAAATGAAAAAAATAGGAATACTAACTTCTGGTGGTGATGCACCTGGAATGAATGCAGCAATTAGGGCGGTGGTTAGAGCATGTAATTATTACAATACAGAATGTATAGGAGTTTATAGAGGTTATCAGGGATTGATAGAAGGTGATTTTATTCCATTAGGACCAAGAAATGTTAGTAATATCATAAATAGAGGAGGTACCATATTAAAATCTGCACGTTCTAAAGAGTTTATGACGAAAGAAGGAAGAGCCAAAGCATATGAAAATATAAAAAAGGCTGAAATAGATGGGCTTATATTAATTGGTGGTGATGGAACTTTTACTGGAGGAATGATATTTAATGAAGAATATAAATTTCCTTGTATAGGAATACCAGGAACTATTGATAATGATATTTTTGGCACAAATTACACTATTGGTTATGATACAGCTTTAAATACTGTTGTTGAAGCTATTGATAAAATTAGAGATACAGCAAGTTCTCATAATAGACTATTTTTTGTTGAAGTAATGGGAAGAGATGCAGGTTTTATTGCACTAAATGCGGGTGTTGGAGCTGGAGCTGAAGAAATTCTAATTCCAGAGGAAGATATGGGGCTTGATAGATTGTTAGAATCATTAAAAAGAACTAAGCGATCAGGAAAGTCATCAAGTATTGTGGTTATTGCTGAAGGTGATAAAATAGGAAAAAATGTTTCTGAATTGGCTAATTATGTAGAAGAAAACCTAAAGCAATATGAAGTAAGAGTGTCTGTTTTAGGTCATATGCAAAGAGGAGGTTCTCCAAGTTGTTTTGACAGAGTTTTAGCAAGTAGGTTAGGAGTAAAAGCAGTTGAATTATTGTTAGATGGTCAATCTAATTTAATGGTTGGTCTTATAAATAATAAAGTTGAAACTACTGAATTGGAAAATGCAGTAAAAGGTCATCATGAAATAAATAAAGAGTTGGTAAGAGTTAGCGATATGATGTCTATCTAACCTATTTTAACAAGAAAAAGACATGGTTTTAAATGATTAGAATAGGCATAAATGGTTTTGGTAGAATTGGTCGTTTGGCTTTTAGAATTGCAATAAAGAGACAAAATTTTAAAATAGTTGGTATTAATGACTTACTTGATATTCATCACATAGCATATCTTTTAAAATACGATTCAGTTCATGGAAAATTTGAAGGATCAATTGAAGTTACTGATAATCAGTTAATTGTTAATGGTCAACATATAAAGGTTACTTCAGAAAAAAGTCCAGAAAATATTCCGTGGAAAAGTTTAGATGTAGATTATGTAATAGAATCTACAGGGTTGTTTACAGATAAAAATAAAGCGAATCTTCATTTATTAGGAGGTGCTAAAAAAGTTGTTATATCTGCACCGTCAAATAATGCTCCAATGTTTGTAATGGGCGTAAATCATAAAAATCTAACAAAAGAAGATTTAATTTTTTCAAATGCCTCTTGTACAACAAATTGTTTAGCTCCAATTGTTAAAGTTTTAAACGAAAACTTTGAAATTATTGAAGCTATGGCAACAACTGTCCACACAGCAACATCCAGTCAAAATACTGTTGACGGACCAGAAACTATTTGGAGAAGAGGTCGTTCAGCTTTAATAAACATGATTCCTACATCAACCAATGCAGGTAAAGCAATTGTAAAAATTATGCCAGAAATGGATGGAAAAATTTTAGCAATGGCAGTGAGAGTCCCTACTATTGATGTTTCTTTAGTAGACATAACAGTTAGGTTGAAAAAATCTACAAGTTATAATGAAATAAGATCTGTTATGAAGTTAGCTTCTGAAACTGATTTAAAAGGAATTTTAGGATATACTGAAGATGAAGTGGTTTCTCAAGATTTTGTTTCTGAACCAAGAACAGCAGTTTTTGATGCAAATGCTGGGCTAGCTTTGAATGATAATTTTTTTAAAATAATAGCGTGGTATGATAATGAATTTGGATACTCAACCAAAATTCTAGATTTAATAGAATATTCAAACTCATTAGAAATAAAATAATAAATAATTAATATAGTACATTTAATTTATTCAATGGAAATAGCAATAATAGCACATGATGGAAAAAAGGCTGAAATGATTCAGTTTTTAATGGATTTTAAAGCTTTAATAATTTCAAAAAACATAAGCTTAATTTCAACCGGAACAACTGGAAAAAATGCTGAAAAAGCAGGATTCAAGGTTACTAAATATTTATCAGGACCTTATGGTGGTGATGCGCAAATTGCAGGTAGGGTTGCTGAAGGAAAAACAGATATGGTTTTCTTTTTTAGGGATCCACTTGGAATGCACCCACATGAACCAGATATAGCAATGTTAATGCGTTTATGTGATGTTCACGATGTTCCGTTAGCAACAAATCCGGCAACAGCAGAACTTTTAATAAAAGCTATATAATTTTATTTTATAGCAATCATTGAAATTTCAACATTTACAAACTTTGGTAAGTTAGCTACTTCAACAGTTTCCCTCGCTGGAGCAGTTTCAGAATTAAAATAGCTTCCATATACCTCGTTTATTTTAGAAAAATCATTCATATTTGAAATGAATATGGATGTTTTTACAACATTTTCAAAAGTCATTTCAGCTTCAGTTAAAACGGCTTTCATATTTTCCATCACTTGTTTTGTTTCAAGTTCAATTGAATCTAATACTAATTCACCTGTTTTTGGATTAATAGCAATTTGACCTGAAGTAAATAAGGTGTTTCCAGCTAAAACTGCTTGATTATAAGGTCCAATTGGTGCAGGAGCATTTTGTGTATTAATTATTTTTTTCATAATATAAATGTTAGAAGAGTCTTCTGTCTGGTTGTTGACGTTTATCGTATTTTAAGTCACTAAGCATAGATGATTTTACGCCAATAAAAAAGTAATATGTTTGTCTGTTTCCAAAAGGAACCCAGTTAAAATTTAATTTCCAACTGTCTAAATCACGAGAAAACCGTAATTGAGTATATGTAAATCCTTGATTTTTAATATCGTAACCTGAAGAAAATCCAACTTTCCATTTAGGAGTTAAATCTAAATCTCCAGAAAACATTAAAGAGTTTGATGAAATTTCTTGTTGTCTATTAGAATTACTGTAATTAAGCGCATATGCCAATTTTAGAGTCCAAGGAATGGTAGCGCCAAATAATTTTGTTTCTTTTACTTCTTCTTCATTTTCTCCACCTTCAGATTGTTGGTTCGTAGCTGTTAAATTTTCTCCAAATACTCCATCAGAATTATTGTCATCAGCATTTTTTTGTTTCGCCGATTTTGAATCTTTACTTCCTTTACTAGATAAAGAATAATTTAGTGTTAAGCCAGCATTGGTAAGCCTAAAAAGACTGCCATTATTGTCAAAATTTAGCGTATTAATTTTTCTTCCATTAGCATCAATTGCATAAGGGTCAAGCGTTGCTCTGGCATTAACACTTAATTTATTATCAAATAAACTAGTTCCAGCACTAACATTCACAGGGCTCCATTTTAATGAATCTGCTGCCATATTATAGCTAGATGAAAAGTTTAAATTATTTAATAAAATTATTTTTTTAGATTCAGTAGCTGTAGAATCTTTTGGTTTAACCTTTGCCTCAATATTGTTGTTAACCGAAAAATTTAAGCTGTTGGAAATTCCAGTTCCAGGGCTACCATATATTCCATTTGAAAACGGAGAATATTCAACAATGTCATTAGGATCAGCAGATTTTTGCACTTCTTCGTTATAAAAGCCAAAATCTGGTCTGTAACTATAGGATACACTAGGTCTAACAACGTGTCTTATAGCTTCTATTTTACTTCCTTTTTTAAATTTAAACATTCCATAAAAAGTTGTTCCTAAAGAAAGTGAAGTGCTATATTCTCTAAATGCATTAAAACCACTAATTGTATCAGTAACTACTGCATTTTCAACATCATCAAAAGTTTTTTTAAGTTTATCAAAATACCAAACTTCCTTATAACTTAAATTTGGTGAAAGCGTAAAATATTTAAATGCTTTCATATTGGTATTTAATGCTAAATTATGCTGAAGACCTGATTTTGCTTCTTCAAACATTTCTTTTTTAAAGAAAAATTCATCAGTAGTATTTATTCTGTTATCACCTTTTAATGAGTATGTTAAACCGGTTTTTTGAATAGCGTTATTTTTAGCCCCATTTTTACCTACAAAAGGATAAATTCTATCCATATTAACTTGTAAAGATGGGAGAGTCATTGATATTTGTTCTGTATTTGTATTTTGAGAGTGGGTAAGTGATAATGACATATTAAAAGGAGTTCCTACAAATTTTTTGTAAAAAGAAACAGAAGAACTTAAGGTGTTATTTAAAAATGAATTAGTGTTATATTCATTATTTGATTCCTTGTAATATTTACTACTCCCTAAATTTACCGAAGCAGAAAACCTTGAATTTGGACTTGCTTTTTGGTCTTGGCTATGGCTCCATCTTATGTTGTAATTAGATGTTTTGGCATAGTCATCTAAACCTTTTAAACTATTTATTAAATTTTCATATCTAAAATTAAAATTTCCTGAAAATTTATATCTCACAGCGTAACTAGATTCTGTTCGTAAACCCCAACTTCCATTCGTATAAATATCTCCTAAAACTGCCAAATCTAAATTATCACTTACAACAAAATAATATCCACCGTTTTGTAAAAAATAACCTTGTCTGTTATTTTCACCCCAGGTAGGCATTAAAAATCCTGAAGTTCTTCCTTTTGTCATTGGTACATAAATAAAAGGAAGTACAACTGGTGTTGGCACATCTGCAATTACTAATTGACTTGCGCCAGCTACTAATTTTTGATCCTTTATGAATTTTGCTTTTTTAATTCTTATATAATAATCAGGGTCATCTTTTTGAGAGGAAGTAAGCTTTATATTTTCAATAAATACAACAGAATCATTGTGCTTTTTACTAACCTCACCTTTAATAATTATTCCTTGCTGATCTGTTTTTAAATTCCATATTTTAGCTTTTTCAGACTTAAAATTGAATTTTATAGTATCTTGAACAGATTCTTGGGAGCCTTGTTTAAAAACTGGTAATTCTGAATAAACACCAATGCTATCTTTAATTCCTTTTGCTGTAATAATATTTGTGAGATTATTAATTTCAATAAAACCAGCTTTTAAATCAATATCTTTATAGTGTATATGAGCATTTTTAAACAATGTAACCTTATTATTTTTTAAATCTTGCCTAATTAAACTGTCAGCACTATGCTGAATGATACTTTCTAGAAGTTCTACCGGTTTTTTTATGGTATCCTTTGTTTTACCAATGCTAAGAGAATCTTTTATAGTAGTATTTAAAATGTTTTTTTGGGTAAATTTTGCAGAATCACCTAAAGGTAATACCAGTGTGTCCTTTAATTTTAAATTACTTTTTTCATCTAATTGTTGTTTTATTTCCTGAGAATATAAAGTAGCGCTGATAATACAATTAGCTAGAATTGCACAGATGAAAAGTATGGTATTTTTGCTATTTGTTTTAATAATGATTTTTTTATAAAAATATCGTTTAAATTGGTTTGATAGCATAAGTTTTTTTACTTTAGCTCTTTAATTAAATAGCCTAAAATTGATAGTTTGTAAATGTATGGCTCAATAATTGTATCACCAAATAACAGTTGCCAAAATTAATTAAAAAAATTGATGAACTCACAACTCTTTCCTAAAATTAAAATGAGGACTAAATTATTATCATTTTTTGCATTTATATGCTTATTTCTTTTTGTTAATCAGTCTCTTTTTGCACAAAAAAGGGAGTTTGTTGTTGTTCTTGATGCAGGGCATGGAGGGAAAGATCCGGGTAAAGTAGGGCATAATAGTGCAAAAGAAAAAGAAATTGCTTTAAATATTGTATTGCAGGTTGGTGAGTTATTAGAAAATGATAAGGATATTAAAGTTGTATATACTAGAAAAACAGATGTTTTTGTTGATTTATGGGAAAGAGGAAGAATAGCCAATAAGGCTGATGCAAATTTATTTGTTTCAATTCATTGTAATGCTCATAACTCTCAGGCAAAGGGTGCAGAAACTTGGGTTTTAGGAACTCACGCTAATAGGCAAAATTTTGAAGTGGCAAAAGCAGAAAACTCTGTTATCCTATTAGAAGATAATTATAAAGTTAACTATAAAGGTTTTGATCCTCATTCTGCAGAATCGGTTATTGGATTAACACTTATGCAAGAAGAATATTTAGATCAAAGTATTCAGCTAGCAAGTATAATTCAAAATGGTTTTACAGATAAATTAAATAGAGTAAATAGAGGTGTGAAACAAGCCGGTTTTGTAGTGTTGCATCAAACGTATATGCCAAGTGTATTGATTGAAACTGGTTTTATTACAAATTCAGAAGAAGGTCCATTTTTAAATTCTAGTGTTGGACAACAGAAGTTTTCAGAATCTATTTATAAAGGAATATTAAAATATAAGGAACAGCTAGCATTAAATACTGTTTCAAATGTAAATTTTGAATTAAAAGAAAAAAGCACAAAAAGTAATCACGAAATTGTTTCAACTACTAAAAAGGATGATTATGAAGCAGAATTTAAAGTGCAAATTGCATCTGGTTCAAGAAAATTAGAAACAAAATCCTATAATTTCAATGGCCTTGATGATGTTGAACGAATTGAGATAGGTTCAAGTTATAAATATTATTTAGGTAATACATCAGATTATTCTAAAATTAAGGAAATACTTCAGCTGGCAAAATCAAAGGGTTATACTTCAGCTTTTATTGTAGCATTTAAAAATGGCAATAAGGTTTCTATTGAAGATGTTTTAAAAAAATCCTAGAAACTAAAAGAAGTACTACGGAAAATAATTAGTATTATTGCTCATTAAAAAAATCTTATTTTGAAAATAACAAGAGAATTAAAAACTGGTGTAGTTGCCATATTAATTATTGCCCTTTTTGTTTGGGGTTATAATTTTCTAAAAGGAATGAATTTATTTAATGGTCCTTTAACAACCTATTTTACTGAATATAATAATGTTCAAGGGCTAAATACAGCAAGTGTTGTAACAATAAATGGTGTTGAAGTTGGTAAGGTTATTTCTATTAATTTTAATAAAGAGAAAGCTAAAAGAGGGCAGTTAATTGTTGAATTTAGTGTAGAAAACAACTTTCAATTCTCAAAAAAGAGTATAGCAAAAATATACAGCGCAAGCTTAATGGGTGGAAAATCATTAGCAATTGTTCCTTCTTATGATGGTGAAACAGCAAAACCAGGTGATTTTTTACTTGGGGAAATTGAATCGGATATATTTTCATCAGTGACGGAAAAACTAAATCCTCTTCAGGCTAAAGTTGAAAATGTAATTGTTAGTGCAGATTCTTTAATGACTGGGTTAACAGATGTTTTAGATGTTAAAAGTAGAAATAATTTAAAAGCAAGTATTGCACAATTAAATGAAACTATTTCCAATTTTAAAACAATTTCCGAATCAGTAAATAATTTGGTTAAAAATAATGATGAGAAATTGTCTAAAACACTTTCAAATACTCAAGTAATTACAAGAAATTTATCAAAATTATCTGATTCTCTAGTAAATGCAAACTTTGGTACAACTATTAAAAATTTAGAAACTAGCATAGCCAGTCTTTCAGGTATATTGGCAAATATTGAAAAAGGAAAAGGCTCAATGGGCAAACTAATGACTGATGAACAAATGTATATAAACCTTACAAATGCTTCAAAAGAGTTAGAGGAATTGTTACGAGAAATGAAAGAGCACCCAAAAAGATTTGTTCACTTTTCTTTGTTTGGAAAAAAGGATAAAGGGTTTCAAGCAGAACCAGAAGTTAAAGAATAAACAATTTCAGCAATTTATTTTGTGAAAACATCAATAAAACTATTCATTAATTATTAAATAACAACCAAATTTTAGGAAGTTTAAATTAAATTTACAGTCTGATTTGTTTTTGAAAATTTAGTTGATGAAAACCTAAATAATTTAAATCATCAATAAACAAAAAGGTATGAATTATATTGACAACATAGCGTTTGTAATTCTTCTTATAGTAGGAGTTGGTTTTTTTGTTAAAAATAGTAACAAAATAATTAGAAATATAAAGCTTGGAAAAAAGGTAAATAGAACTGATAATTCTGGTGCTCGTTGGAAAAATATGGCCATGATTGCTTTAGGACAATCAAAAATGGTGAAAAGACCAATTGCAGGATTACTTCACATTATTGTATACGTTGGTTTTATTATTATCAATATTGAAGTAATTGAAATAATTATTGATGGTGTTTTTGGAACCCATAGAGTTTTATCTTTTTTAGGTGGTTTTTATAGTTTTTTAATTGCTTCTTTTGAAATACTTGCAGTTCTAGTACTTATTTCTGTTTCAGTTTTTTGGATACGAAGAATGGTGCTTAAAATTCCTCGTTTTTGGAATAAAGAAATGAAAGGATTTCCTAAAAATGATGCACTGTATATTTTATATTTTGAAATGGTTTTAATGTCATTATTCCTAATAATGAATGCTGCCGATAACCATTTTCAAGAATTAAATGTTGGAAATCCAATAAGTCAACACATAGCTCCGTTGTTTCATAATTTAAGTTTTACAACTATAAATATTGTTGAAAGAACAGCTTGGTGGTTACATATAGCTGGTATTTTGGTGTTTTTAAATTACTTATATTATTCTAAGCATTTACACATTTTATTAGCTTTCCCAAATACATATTTTGCAAATTTAAAACCAAAAGGTCAATTTACAAATTTAGAATCTGTTACTAAAGAAGTTAAAATGATGATGGATCCTTCAATAGATCCTTTTGCAGCAGTCCCAGAAAGTGATGAAAATGCACTGCCAGAAAAATTTGGAGCAAGTGATGTTACAGATTTAAATTGGGTGCAGTTAATGAATGCTTATACATGTACAGAATGTGGAAGGTGTACTTCATCTTGTCCTGCAAATCAAACAGGTAAAGAATTATCGCCTCGTGCAATTATGATGAAAACACGTGATAGATTGGAAGAAGTTGGAGAGAACATTAACAAAAACGGAAGATTTATTGATGATGGTAAACAATTATTATCAAATTATATAACGCCAGAAGAAATTTGGGCTTGTACAAGTTGTAATGCTTGTGTTGAAGAATGTCCAGTGAATATAGATCCATTGTCAATAATTATTGATTTAAGAAGGTATTTAGTGATGGAACAGTCTGCTGCTTCACAAGAACTAAATAGTATGATGACAAATATTGAAAATAATGGAGCTCCTTGGCAATACAACCAAATGGACAGATTAAATTGGAAAAACGAATAAATTAAAAAACAAAGAAAGGATGAAAAAAGAGGATGTTGAAAAACTATTGCATGCAAAAGTTGAAGAAGGATTGCACATTAGCCCAATTTTACCTGAAGGAATTAAAAATTATTTAATAGATATTGATGGTACCATTTGCGATGATATTCCAAACGAAGAACCAGAACGTATGCTAACTGCAAAAGTGTATCCTGATGCGTTAAAAACATTAAATAGTTGGTATGATGAGGGGCATATTATTTGTTTTTTTACTTCAAGAACGGAAGAACATAGAGCTTATACAGAAACTTGGTTAGAACAAAACGGATTTAAATATCACAGTTTATTAATGGGTAAACCAAGAGGAGGGAATTATCATTGGATTGATAACCATTTAGTAAAAGCTACAAGGTATAGAGGTAAATTTACAGACTTAGTGTCAAAAGAAGTAACTATTGAAGTGTTTGACGACGGTCAACACTAATAAAATTTAAATATTCAAAAGTATGAATGTACCAACAATGGCAGAAATGATGGCTCAGGGTAAACAACCAGAAGTTTTATTTTGGGTAGGTTGCGCTGGAAGTTTTGATGATAGAGCTAAAAAGATTACAAAAGCATTTGTTAAAATATTAAATAAAGCCAATGTTGAATTTGCTGTTCTTGGAACTGAAGAAAGCTGTACTGGAGATCCTGCAAAAAGAGCTGGGAATGAGTTTTTATTTCAAATGCAGGCTATGACTAACATAGAAGTTTTAAACGCTTATGAAATTAAAAAAATAGTTACAGCTTGTCCTCATTGTTATAATACTTTAAAAAATGAATATCCTGAATTAGGAGGGACTTATGAGGTTGTTCATCATACAGAATTACTAAAATCTTTAGTTGACTCTGGAAGATTAACTATTGAAGGAGGTCAATTCAAAGGTAAAAAAATTACATTTCATGATCCATGTTATTTGGGTCGTGCAAATAATGTTTATGAAGCTCCTAGAGAATTAATTCAAAAACTAGATATTGAATTAGTTGAAATGAAGCGATGTAAATCAGATGGATTGTGTTGTGGTGCTGGAGGAGCTCAAATGTTTAAAGAGCCAGAAAAAGGCACAAAAGATATCAATGTAGAAAGAACTGAAGATGCTATAAAAGTGAATCCAGATATTATTGCAACTGGTTGTCCATTTTGCAATACAATGATGACTGATGGTATTAAAGCAACAAATAAAGAAGCTGAAATTAAGGTTTTGGATATTGCAGAGTTAATTGCAAATGCACAAGATTTATAATGTAATATTCTTCAATTATTTATGATTAAATACTATATTGAAGCTGCACGTTTAAGAACTTTACCATTGTCTGTTTCTGGAATAATTGTGGGGAGTTTTATTGCAGCTTCTGAAGGACATTTTAATGCTGCCATTTGTATATTGGCTTTACTAACAACTATTGGATTTCAAATAATTTCAAATTTTGCCAATGATTATGGTGATGGAGTAAAAGGAACTGACAATGAAGATAGAGTTGGTCCACAAAGAGCTATCCAAAGTGGTAAAATTACTCCAAAGCAATTACTAAAAGTTATTAAAATTTCAATAGTGATTACATTTGTAATTGCTATTTCACTAATTTATAGTTCCTTTGGGAAAGATGATTTTTTTAATATTCTAATCTTTTTTGTGCTTGGAATTGCAAGTATTATTGCAGCTATAAAATATACAATGGGTAAAAATGCCTATGGTTATAGTGGTTTTGGTGATGTGTTTGTTTTTCTTTTTTTTGGTTTACTAAGTGTCTGTGGTAGCTATTATTTATTTTCGAAGCAGTTACATTTCACCATATTTTTACCAGCATTTTCTGTGGGGTTTTTAAGTATTGGAGTTTTGAACTTAAATAATATGCGCGATAGGGAGTCTGATATTAAATCAAATAAAAATACATTAGTTGTAAAAATTGGAATGGAATTCGCTAAATATTATCACTATTAT
>Ga0102812_10000726_pt1 | contig 23386 bp, 15 predicted proteins | sample ColrivemetaGS713_FD_79334 | JGI IMG/M metagenome (GOLD analysis project Ga0102812, IMG submission 79334) | Estuarine microbial communities from the Columbia River estuary - Flood tide ETM metaG S.713 | ecosystem: Environmental > Aquatic > Marine > Intertidal zone > Estuary | place: USA...
ACCAAAGGCCGCCCGCATCGCGTCACGGTCGAGGATGCCGAAACCAGCTTTCAACTGGTGTTTTTTCACGCGCGGGGCGATTACCTGCAAAAGCTTCTCCCCACTGGGCAGCGCCGGATCGTGTCGGGCAAGATCGAACTTTTCGACGGGATCGCCCAGATGGTTCATCCCGATCATGTCTTGCGGCTCGAAGAGGCGGATACATTGCCTGCCTTTGAACCGGTTTACCCGCTGCATCAGGGGCTTACGCAAAAGGTGATGTGGCGGGCAACCCGTTCAGCGCTCGAACTGGCGCCCGACCTGCACGAATGGATCGATGGGCCATTGATGCAGCGCGAAGCATGGCCGGATTGGCGGTCGGCGCTGATGTCGGTCCACACCCCGCAAAGCACAACGCAGCTTTCGCCCCATGATCCGGCCCGTGCGCGTCTGGCCTATGATGAACTATTCGCCCATCAGCTCACTCTGGCATTGGCGCGTGCGACAGCGCGTCGGGGCAAGGGGCGACCGAGTGCCGGGGACGGCCACCTGCGGGCCCGCGTTCTGGCTGGTTTGCCCTATCGCCCGACGACTGCGCAATCCCGCGCTGTGGATGAAATTGCGCAGGATATGGCGTCGCCTCAGCGGATGAACCGTCTGCTACAGGGCGACGTAGGGTCGGGCAAAACACTCGTGGCCCTGATGGCGCTTTTGACAGCTGTCGAGGCTGGCGGGCAGGGGGTGATGATGGCCCCGACCGAAATCCTCGCCCGCCAGCATCTAGAGGGGCTGCGCCCCTTGGCCGAATCTGCCGGGGTGGTTTTGGAAATTCTGACCGGTCGTGACAAAGGCAGTGAACGGGCTGCAAAGCTCGCAGCTTTGGCCGCGGGCAAGATCCAGATCCTTGTTGGGACCCACGCGGTGTTTCAAAAGGATGTCGTGTTCGATGACTTGCGTCTGGCGGTGATCGACGAACAGCACCGGTTCGGGGTGTCCCAGCGGATGGAGCTGGGCGCCAAGGGGCAGGCGGCCGATGTTCTGGTGATGACCGCGACGCCGATCCCGCGCAGTCTCGCGCTGGCGCAATATGGTGATATGGATGTGTCGGTGCTGGACGAAAAACCACCCGGACGGACCCCCGTGCAAACGGCACTGGTCAGTTCAGGCCGGATGGACGAGGTCGTCGCCAAACTGCGCGCCGCCGTGGCCGAAGGGCGTCAGGCCTATTGGGTCTGCCCCTTGGTCGAAGAATCCGAACTGTCCGATATGACCGCGGCCGAGGAACGGTTCAAACGGCTGCGGGCGACACTGGGCGAGGGCGTCGTGGGCATCGTCCATGGTCAGATGCCCCCAGCCGAAAAAGACGCCGCCATGGCCCGTTTCGTGGCGGGCGAAACCAAGGTTCTGGTGGCCACCACAGTGATCGAGGTCGGGGTCAATGTGCCCAACGCCTCGATCATGGTGATCGAACGCGCCGAAAGTTTCGGGCTCGCGCAACTTCACCAGTTGCGGGGCAGGGTCGGGCGTGGGTCTGCGGCCTCGACTTGTTTACTGATGTATCAGCCACCGCTGTCCGAAACAGGTAAGCGGCGGCTCGAAATCCTTCGCGAAACCGAGGATGGTTTTCGGATTTCCGAAGAAGACCTGGCCATGCGTGGGGCGGGCGATGTGATTGGAACCGCTCAATCGGGTCTCCCGCGATTCCGCATTGCTGATCTGGAACGGCAGGCCGGGCTGATGCAACTCGCGCAGGCCGACGCCCGAAAACTGCTGCTGGATGATCCGACATTGCAAAGCCCTCGCGGACAGGCCGCCCGTGTTCTTTTGTGGCTGATGGAGCAGGATCGGGCAATTCGTTTGATTTCCGTGGGTTAGCACTACGCACTCCATGTTTGTTCTAAAAAGTTCACTTTTGTTCTCATAAAGTTCTTTACAATAGTTAAGGAAAATGAGAACAAAGAGGCAACAAAGCGAACAAATGAACGAGCAGGAGTGAAACATGGCCAAGGAAATCAAATCCGTCTTCGTCCGGTCCAGCGACACTATCGTGTCCGATCTGATCGGCGTTCTGTCTCTTGGCGTGATCCTCTATGCCGGTCTGGCACTGCCCGCTTTGTTCTAGGTTTTCTGCCCGGCGTTTCGCGCCCACCGTCCGGTCATCGTCTCTGTCCCAATTACGATGATCATTGACCACTGTCCCGGTCCGATCGAATGGGGGTCTTGCCTCTCCCTTTCTTCAGCCGGACGGTCGGGGTTCCCCGCGAAATGACCCTGCCTGCCGCCGCCATCCTGTCCCGGATGCGCGGCGGTTTCTTTTTGGGTCAGGCGGTTTCGCTGTTACGGGTCTGGGCGAAGGCATCCAGAGTGGCGTCAAAGGCCAATAGGATCGAAGGATGCCGGTTTTTGTAATCCTTGGCCGGTTGCAGAACGGCCAGATCCTCAAAGGGTGCAGCAGGAACCGGCCCGTCGTGTTTCAGCATGGCAAGGAGCTCATCGCGGCCTTTTTGAATCTCGGCTTCGGTCAATCCGACCACATGCGCCCCGACAACCGCCGCCGCCGCCTGACCCAAGGCACAGGCTTTGACATCCTGCCCATAATCCACAATCCGCCCATCCTGCACCACGACATCGACCGTGACGGTTGATCCGCATAGGGGTGACCGTTTGCGGGCCGTGGCGCTGGGGGCGGTCAGCCGGTCAGTGCGTGGCATATCCGCAGACAGCGCCAGAATGCGCGCGGAATAAAGTTTGATCAGGTCGGTATCTGCGGACACGGCATTTGCCCTTTTTGTTTCTGAACCTTAGATAGGCACGACCGCAAAGAATGCAAAAGGCTTTTGTCATGTCCTTTGACCCAGCAACCCTGAAATTTGATGCGAACGGATTGATCCCGGCAATTGCGCAGGATTCCGTGACGGGCGAAGTCCTGATGATGGCGTGGATGAATGCTGAGGCGGTGGCTAGGACCCTTGCAACGGGACGGGTGACCTATTGGTCGCGGTCGCGACAGGCGTTCTGGATCAAGGGCGAAACCTCTGGACATGTGCAGGAACTGGTATCGTTTCGCCTCGATTGTGACCGCGACTGCATACTGGTCGAAGTCCGGCAATCCGGTCCGGCCTGCCATACCAACCGCCGGTCCTGCTTCTATACCGAAGTCCGGAACGGGACCGAGGTCGAGATCATGGCGCCGATGGAAGACGACAACGCCGTCAACTGACCCTTGGTCAAAGGCCGATAAGGTGCCGGATGTCGTCAGGGCTTAGGCCTTCGTCGCGGTATTTGCGGATTGCCTTGGCGTCATTGCGCTTGGCCAGACGTTTGCCATCTTCGTCGCAGATCAGTCGGTGGTGATGGTAATCTGGCGTCGGCAGCCCAAGGATCGCCTGCAAAAGGCAATGGATTTGCGTGGCAGGGATAAGGTCAGCACCCCGCACGGCCTCGGTCACGTTTTGGGCCGCATCATCCACCACGACTGTTAGATGATAGGCCGCCATGCCGGTGTCACGCCGGAACAGCACCACATCGCCGACCTTTGTTTGCAAGGCATCAAGATCAATAAAATGGATGCCAGTGCCATAGGGGCCGGTTTCGCGATAGGTCAGCATCCGATCAGGGCCGAGCAAGGCAATCGCGCGCGCCATATCCAGCCGGATCGCATCGTTGGGGCCCGCGTGGGTCCCGTGACGGTGACGGCAGGTGCCCGGATAGATCACGCCATCAGGTCCAATTGGCAGGTCCCCCTGCGGCGCGCCATGTGCCTCTGCGATGTCGCGTCTTGTGCAGGAGCAGGGATAGGTCAGGCCCATATCCGTCAACCTGTCTAGGGCCGCGCTATAGTCTGCCGTCCGGTCGCTGATCCGCCAGACGGGCCGCTGCCATTCCAGCCCTAGCCAGTCCAGATCCTGATAAATCAGATCCTCCCATTCGGGACGACAGCGCGCCGGGTCGCCATCCTCGATCCTGAGGAGGAATTGGCCGCCTGCAGATTTGGCGCGGGTGTGGGCAAGGATTGCAGAATAGGCGTGCCCCAGATGCAGCGGCCCCGTGGGGCTGGGGGCAAACCGCGTGATCACCTTAGCTTTGTCCTGCAAGCCATTGTTGCCAATCCTCTTTGGCGCGGTCTGTATAGCCCTTATACCGGTCCTTACGCCCGCGCCGTCCGCCGCGCACCCCGTCGAGCGGCGGGAAAAGGCCAAAGTTCACGTTCATCGGCTGGAAAGTCTTTGCCTCGGCCCCGCCCGTGATGTGATGGACCAATGCGCCCATCGCCGTTGTATTGGGAACAGGTGGCAACGTGTCACCATTGATTTCCGCCGCCGCCAGCCGACCCGCAAGCAGACCCATGGCGGCACTTTCGACATAGCCTTCGACCCCGGTGATTTGTCCGGCAAAGCGGATGTTGGGCCGCGATTTCAGCCGCATCTGGTTGTCCAGCAGCGTCGGAGAGTTGATAAACGTATTGCGGTGAATGCCGCCAAGACGGGCAAATTCTGCAATCTCCAACCCCGGAATCATCCGGAAAACAGAGGTTTGCGCGCCATACTTCATCTTGGTCTGAAAGCCGACGATATTGAAGAGCGTCCCCAGCGCATTGTCGCGACGCAGTTGGACAACGGCATAGGCCTTGGTTTCCGGATCGTGGGCGTTGGTCAGGCCGATAGGCTTCATCGGGCCGAAACGTAGGGTTTCGCGGCCGCGTTCTGCCATAACCTCGATCGGCAGGCAGCCATCGAAGTAACCGGCGGTTTCACCTTCGTGGAACTCGGTCTTTTCGGCGGCAAGCAGCGCGTCGATAAATCCCTCGTACTGGTCCTTGGTCATTGGACAGTTGAGGTAGGCCGTCTGTTCTTCGATCGTTTCGCCCTTGTCATAGCGCGACTGCATCCAAGCCACGTCCATGTTCACACTGTCGGCATAGACGATGGGGGCAATGGCGTCGAAGAACGCCAGCGCCTCGGCGCCGGTTTCCGCACGGATCGCTTCGCCCAAGGGGGCAGATGTCAGTGGACCGGTGGCAATGATCCACTGCCCCTGATCCGGTAATTCTGTGATTTCTTCATAACTTACCGACACATTTTCATGTGCCTTCAACGCGGCGGTCACGCTTTCACTGAACGGGTCGCGGTCCACGGCCAGGGCACCGCCTGCAGGCAGGCGATGACGCGTAGCCATTTCCATGATCAACCCCTGCGCTGCCCGCATTTCCCAATGCAACAGGCCAACCGCATTCTGTTCGCTGTCATCCGACCGGAACGAATTGGAACAGACCATTTCGGCCAGATTTCCGGTCCGATGGGCAAAGGTGCCGACCTTGGGTCGCATTTCGTGGATCACAACTTTGACGCCGCGATTGGCCGCCTGCCATGCGGCCTCGGATCCGGCCATGCCGCCGCCGATGATATGGAGTTCATGTTTCATAGCAGCGATGTAGCGGCATGCGCCCCCAAAGAAAAGAGGCACCCTTTTGGGGGTGCCTCCGGTTCGGCGGTTTGCGGAGGTTTCCTAGGCCTTGCGGCCGTCAACCGACAGCTTGCCAGCCCCATGCTGCGCCAAAAGCAAGAGACCACCGGTAATGGCCAGATTCTTGAGGAACATGGTCATTTGCATCTGATCGGCTGGCACAAAGTGGTAAAGAACTGCGGCGAGCAGGGTAAAGCCAGCAAGTGCGAGGGCTGCGATGCGGGTCTGGAACCCGATCAGAATCGCAAGACCGCCAAGCACCTCGAGCAGGATGGTCGGCCACGCAAAAATGGCCGGAATGCCGCCGGAAACCATATAGCCGGTAAATCCAGCCACATCGCCCAATTTGCCCAGGCCCGCGACGATGAAAAGCAGCGCCAAAAGCACGCGTGCAGCAAGTGTTGTATAGGTCGTATTCATTTTTCTGTCCTCTCGTTTCGGTCTTTTTGACCGTGATCGAGGCGACAATAGGGGCCCAGACTGCCTAGTGGGAATTTGGAAAGACTCCACAGTATCTGTGCGAAAATCGCACAGATATTGGATTTAGGAGTCGTCGCCATCCTCTTCCGCTTCGGCGATCCAGGCCACGCTGACGACTTCTTCGTCTTTGCCAGTGTTGAACACCTTCACCCCGCCGGCACTGCGCGACCGGAAGGAAATGCCTTCGACGGGCACCCGGATCGACTGACCGGTCGAAGTGACGAGCATGATCTGATCGCCGAGTTCGACGGGGAAGGCCGATACAATCGGGCCGCCACGCATCGCTTTGTCCATCGCCGTGACGCCCATACCACCGCGTCCACGGACAGGGTAATCGTGGCTGGATGACAGCTTGCCCGAACCCTTTGCCGTAATCGTCAGGATCAGGTTTTCGACGGCCGACATTTCAGCATAGCGTTCGGGATTGATAGCACCCTGAACGGCGTCTTCATCGTCATCCGCTTCAGCGTCATCGGTCAGACCAGCCATCGCGCGGCGCATCTTAAGATATCCGGCGCGTTCTTCGCTCGTCGCGTCAAAGTGGCGGATAATAGCCATTGAGACGACCATATCATCGCCCTGAAGCCGCACACCCCGCACACCGGTCGACGACCGCGAATTAAAGACCCGCACATCAGTGGCAGGGAAACGGATTGCGCGGCCCGATTTGGTGACGAGCAACACATCGTCATCATTGGAGGCAATGCGGGCATTGATAAGGCTGTTGCCTTCATCTTCGCCCTCAAATTTCATCGCGATCTTGCCTGCGCGATTCACATTCGTGAAATCGGACAGTTTGTTGCGGCGCACTGTGCCCATCGCGGTCGCAAAGACGATTTGCAGATCGTCCCATTCTTCTTCGGGACGATCGACGGGCATGATGGCCGCAATCGACACACCCTGCGGAATGGGCAGGATATTGACGATTGCCTTGCCTTTGGCGGTGCGTCCACCCAGCGGCAAGCGCCAAGTCTTCATCTTATAGGCCATACCGTCGGTGGTGAAGAAAAGCAGCTGGGTATGGGTGTTGGCCACAAAGAGCGTGGTAACCACGTCCTCTTCTTTGGTCTGCATCGACGACAGACCTTTGCCGCCGCGCCGCTGGCTGCGGAATTCGGCAAGCGCCGTGCGTTTGATATAACCGCCGCTGGTGACGGTCACGACCATATCTTCGCGCTCGATCAGGTCCTCGTCGTCCATATCCGCGGCCCAATCGGCGATTTCGGTCCGCCGGGGCACTGCAAATTGATCGCGCACTTCGCGCAGTTCGTCTGAAATGATGCCAAGGATACGTTCACGCGACCGCAGGATTTCAAGGTATTCCTTGATCTTGCCTGCCAGGTCACGCAGTTCTTCGGTCACCTCCTTGACCCCGATCTGGGTCAGGCGTTGCAGGCGCAGTTCAAGGATTGCGCGGGCCTGCGCCTCGGACAGGTTGTAGGTACCGTCCTCGTTCACAGGGTGCAGGGGGTCGTCGATCAGTTTGAGGTATTCCACGATCGACCCTGCGGGCCAGCGCCGGGTCATCAGCTTTTCGCGGGCATCAGATGCATCGGCCGAGGACCGGATCGTCGCCACGATTTCATCAACGTTGGTGACGGCCACGGCCAGGCCACACAGGATATGGCTGCGTTCCCGCGCTTTGCGCAGTTCGAACGCGGTGCGGCGGGCAACGACCTCTTCTCGGAAATCGACGAATGCAGACAGGAAACCGCGCAGCGTCAACACCTCGGGCCGACCGCCGTTCAGCGCCAGCATGTTGCATCCGAACGACGTTTGCATGGGCGTAAAACGGAACAGCTGGTTCAGAACGACCTCTGCCGTGGCATCCCGTTTCAGTTCGACCACAACCCGCACGCCATTGCGGTCGGATTCGTCCTGCACATGGGCGATGCCTTCGATCCGCTTGTCGCGGGCGGCCTCGGCGATGCGTTCGACCATCGTGGCCTTGTTCACCTGATAGGGGATTTCATCGACAACGATGGCCCAGCGGTCCTTGCGGATTTCCTCGACATGGGTTTTGGCGCGGATCAGGACCGATCCGCGGCCTTCGAGATAGGCTTTGCGTGCGCCGGAACGCCCGATGATCATACCACCCGTCGGGAAATCCGGGCCGGGGACATATTCGATGAGTTGCTCGGAGGTGAGATCCGGATCCTCGATCAATGCCAGCGTCGCGTCGATCACTTCGCCCAGATTGTGCGGTGGAATATTGGTGGCCATACCAACCGCGATACCGCCAGCACCGTTGACCAGCATGTTCGGGAACCGCGCGGGCAAAACCGTTGGTTCGCGGTCCTTGCCATCATAGTTGTCCTGAAAATCGACGGTATCCTTGTCGATATCGGCCAACATAAAGGCGGAAGGCTTATCCATCCGGACTTCGGTATAGCGCATCGCGGCGGCCTTATCGCCGTCCATTGACCCGAAATTACCCTGACCATCCAGCAATGGCAGCGACATGGAAAAGTCCTGCGCCATACGGACCATCGCGTCATAGATCGCGCTGTCCCCATGGGGGTGGTATTTACCCATTACGTCGCCCACAGGACGCGCCGATTTGCGATAGGCTTTGTCGTGGGTATTGCCAACCTCGTTCATCGCGAAAAGAATGCGGCGGTGCACAGGTTTCAGACCATCGCGCAGATCGGGAATCGCACGGGACACGATCACGCTCATCGCGTAATCGAGGTATGAGGTCTTTAGCTCGTGGGTGATCGACACCTTCGGGCCATCATGATGGCTCCGAACAACGGCGTTTTCTTCTTCGTTTTCAGGGGTTTCCGGGGTATCGCTCACGTGGTCCGCCTGTCTGCCTTGCAGCTTCTATATTTGGGTTACGGCTTTATATCAGACGCAGGATATAGGGTGCAATGGCGCATTGGAAAATGAATCAACCTGCCTCGAAAAATCGGGGCAGGTGATTGATTTATTTGGCGTTTTTGATCGCTAGGGCCGCGAAAAACACTAGACCTCGGCGCGCCCGAACATTCCGAACAGATCGCGGGGATCATCAGGGTCGGCCAAAAGGTCGAGTTCTTCGTAAAACGCTGTCCCACGGATCTTTTTGTGGATGTAATAAAGCGCTGAAAAATCCTCGATCGCAAAGCCGACGCTGTCGAAGAGCGTGATCTGCTTTTCATCGCGCCGCCCCGTGACCTGTCCGGTCATGACCTGCCATAGCTCGGTCACTGCATGGTCGGGGTCTAACTGCTGGATTTCACCTTCGATACGGGTCTGGGGCGGGTATTCAACGAATATTTCCGACCGCAGCAGGATATCACGATGCAGTTCCGTCTTGCCCGGGCAGTCGCCGCCGATTGCGTTGATATGCACACCGGGGCCGACCATATTGTCGGTCAGGATCGTGGCATATTGTTTGTCTGCGGTGCAGGTCGTGATGATCTGCGCGCCTTCGATGGCTTCTTCTGCTGAACCACAGACCACAACCCGCAGGCCCGAAGTCGCAAGGTTTCGGGCTGCCTTGGCTGTAGCCTTGGCGTCGATGTCCCACAGCCGCACGGTATCGATCCCGCAGACCGCTTTGAACGCCATGCACTGGAATTCGGATTGCGCGCCGTTGCCGATCATCGCCATGACCTTGGCGCCCTTGGGGGCGAGGTGCTTGGCCGCAAGTGCCGACATCGCGGCGGTCCGCAGCGCGGTCAGCAGCGTCATTTCCGACAAAAGGATCGGGTAACCGTTCGACACATTCGCCAAGAGCCCAAAGGCCGTCACGGTTTGTAGGCCTTGCCGCGTGTTCTTGGGGTGGCCGTTCACATATTTGAACCCATAGTGTTCGCCATCCGATGTGGGCATCAACTCGATCACGCCAACATCAGAATGCGACGCGACACGTGGGGTTTTGTCGAACAATTCCCAACGCTTAAAGTCCTCTTCTATTTCAGCGGACAGGTCGATCAGCACCTGTTCCAGCCCGATATGGTGGACCAGCCGCATCATGTTTGCGACGGAAACGAAAGGCACTAATGCCTTGTGTGAAGGTTCGGTCATCCGTGGCTCCGTGTGGGGCGGTCAAAGATCCGGCGTCCCAGCAGTGACGCGGTCAGATCGACCATCAGGCTGGCGGTCTTGCCGCGGTCATCAAGAAAGGGGTTCAACTCCACCAGATCGAGCGAGGTCACAAGCCCGCTGTCGCAGAGCATTTCCATCACCAGATGCCCTTCGCGGACTGTAGCTCCGCCTGGCACCGTGGTGCCGACCGCTGGCGCAACCGCCGGGTCGAGGAAATCGACATCAAGCGACACATGCAGCATCCCATTGGCGGCTTTCACGGTCTCAAGGAATTCGGCAAGCGGGGTGCGAATGCCGACCTCGTCAATCGTGCGCATATCCACCAAAGTCGCGGCACCCGCCTCGAGCGCGATGCGTTCCGGTTCGTCCACCGACCGAAGCCCGATAAAACAGACGTTTTCGACTGGGACTGTGGCGGACAACGGTGGAAAGGCGTCGAACCCTTCGCGCCCGGTCACATAGGCGACAGGTGTTCCGTGCAGATTGCCGCTGTCGGTCGTGTCGGGGGTGTGAAAATCGGTATGGGCATCCAGCCAGAGCACGAACAAGGGCCGCCCATGGCGCTGCGCGTGGGCAGCCATGCCAGCGACCGACCCAAGCGATAGCGCATGATCGCCGCCCAGAAAAATCGGCATCCCATCCTGTGCCGCTGTTTCGGCGGCTTCTGCCAGTCGTTTGGTCCAGCCGACGTTTTCCGCCAGCGCATAGACGATGGGATTGCGCGGAGAGGAGACCTCAACTTTGTGGGGGGTCAGATTGCCCCAGTCGGAAACGGTATGGCCAAGGGCGGTGATCGCCTCGGCCAGACCAGCGGTGCGATAGGCGTCAGGGCCCATAAGGCAGCCGCGGCGGCGTTTGCCACAATCCACGGGGGCGCCAATAAGTATGCAGTGAGTCTGTGTCATATGGACATTATTCCATTCCAAATATGTTTGCGAAAAGCCACAAAAACGTTCAAAACGAAGGCGTGTTGATCAAAGTGAGAACTTCAAATGGACGATCTGGATCAAAAGCTGCTGGCGGCCCTCAAACGCGATGGGCGGGCGTCGTTGTCTGAACTGGCGGATAGCCTTGGGGTGACAAGGACAACGGTGCGGGCCCGTATGTCGCGTCTGCTGACCAGCGGCGAAATCGTCGGCTTTACGGTCCTAACCCGCAACGACGTCGCCTCGAGCCCGGTGCGGGGGTTGATGATGTTGGAAATCGAAGGTCGCGGCACCGAACGGATCATGCAGCGCCTGTCGGGGATGCCGCAGGTCATGGCGGTGCATTCGACCAACGGTGCATGGGATCTTATCGTCGAGTTGGGAACAGAAACACTCGAAATGCTGGACGAAACGCTTTTGGCGATCCGGCGGATCGAAGGGATCAGCCGGTCAGAAACCAATCTACTGTTGTCCACAAGGCGCGCCGCGCGGCGCTAGGGGCGTCAGGATCTGCGCAGGGCGGCGATCCAGAAACCAACCAGTATCAGCGAAAACACCATGTTCCAGCTGGCCATGGACAGCCCGAACATTTCCCAGCTGACCTGATCGCACATGATCAGTTTCGGTCCATCCATTGACAACAGATCATTGCCCGAAAGCCCCGACAACCCATCGCCATTTCCGGTGCAGCTGGCAGGGCCCAACCACCATTTGCGTTCGACCCCAGTATGATAAAGGCCAATTCCTGCGGTGGTCAGTGCAGCGATACCGCCCACGGCCGGCAGGATACGTCCCCCGATGCCCAAACCAATGGCCCCGATCAGGATCGCGGCCGCATGGGGCCAGCGCTGCCAAAGGCATAGCTGGCAGGGCGCATAACCAAAGTATTGAAATATGAAAGCTCCGAGCAAAAGTGCAGCGGAACCTCCGGCAGCAATAAGAATAAGATGCTTGCGTGTCATAGATACTTTACCAACATGAATCCGCCGACCAGCGCGATACAAAACAGCGTGAACACAAGGCCCAGCCTGCGTTCGATAAAATCGCGCACAGGTGCTCCGAACTTGCGCAAGAGGGCGGCAACAATAAAGAAGCGCAAAGCCCGCGCGATGATCGACGAGACGACGAAAACGCCCAAGTGAAGTTGTGTGACGCCTGAGGTGATCGTGATGACCTTGAACGGAAAGGGGGTCACGCCTGCGATCAGCACGGCCCAAGCACCCCAATTGTTGTAGTTTTCCTTGAACGTCTCAAAGGCTGCGTCTTTGCCGTAAAAGCTCAGGATCGGCTGACCAACGGTATCGAACAGCGCGTAGCCAATATAATAGCCAAAGATCCCGCCAAGCACCGACGCGATGGTCGCAACGGTTGCGATCCTAAACCAGCGTGTGGGCGCGGCCAGAACCATCGGGATGATCAAGAGGTCGGGTGGAAGCGGAAAGAACGAGGATTCGACAAAGGCCACAATCGCCAGCGCCCAGAGCGCACGGGGATGTTCCGCCAAGGACACTGTCCAGTCATAGAGTTTTCGCAGCATTGTCGTCCCCAAAGTTGTCGCAGCTTTAGGCCACGCCGCCGCCGCACAGTCAACCTTGCGAGGCGGCTATTCTCGGGCCATTCTCTATCCACGTGGTACAAGGGGGCTGGGTATGAAATGGCAAGGACGGCGCGGAAGCCGGAACATACAAGATAGACGAGGGCGGGGCACCGCATCTGTCGGTGGGATAGGCATTGTCGGAATCCTGGCAATGTTTCTTATTGGCAAATTCCTGGGTGTCGATGTTTCCCCGCTTTTGAACGAAGTGGGCGCGGGCCAGATCAGTGCGGGCGGGACCGAAACCATCACCGCCGAGGATCAACGCGCCGGCGAGTTCGTGTCCGTCACCCTCGCAGATACCGAGGAAGTCTGGGCCGAGATTTTCCGGAGCCAGGTGGGGCAGGCCTATGTTCCCCCCACGTTGGTGTTGTTCAAGGGTGAAACCCAATCGCGATGTGGTGGCGCGAATGCGGCCACGGGTCCGTTCTACTGTCCGGGCGACAAACAGATCTATCTGGACACGGATTTCTTTGTGACACTGGAAAGACAGCTGGGCGCGCGCGGCGATTTCGCCTCTGCCTATGTCGTCGCGCATGAGGTTGCCCATGCTGTTCAGGACCAACTCGGAATCCTCGGGCAGGCAAACCAGATGCGTGCACAGGTTTCCGAAAGCGAGTCCAACGCGATATCGGTCCGGATTGAGTTGCAGGCCGATTGCTTTGCCGGTGTATGGGCGCGTCAGGTGCAGGATACTTTGAACACGCTTGAACGTGGCGATGTGGCTGAGGCGATGAATGCCGCGGAACGGATCGGCGACGATACCCTGCAACGCGGGGCAGGGCAGCGGGTCCGCCCAGACAGCTTTACCCATGGGACTTCGGCGCAGCGCCAGCGCTGGTTTGCGCGTGGTATGGACAGCGGCGATTTGGGCGAATGTAATACTTTCCAGTCGGACCGGCTTTAGCCCGTTGACGCCGCTCGCGGCGCTTTGTATGCCCACGTCCAGCGCCGGTGTGGCGGAATGGTAGACGCAGCGGATTCAAAATCCGCCGGGGTAACCCCCCGTGAAGGTTCGAGTCCTTTCACCGGCACCAAAAAGGCCCCTCGCAATGCGAGGGGCCTTTTTGATTTTACGCCCCACGGGATCTGGCGAGCGAAAGTCTAGATCAGGCACCGCTAGCTTTGGTCTGCACCGATCGCCGGTAAATCTTTTCAGCCGGCCCGGAAGGAACTGCGTCGCAGATTCGTCTAAATCTCGAATCACCAAAGGGTTAACCCGAGGTCAATCTTCCCAATATTAATCAATCGTTTCCAAAATATGATCAATTTTCATCTTCTCACCCCGATTTATTAGAATGTTTACTCTATTAAATTACCCTCATTCGGGGTTGGCGGGAAATACAATTTAACCGTGCGCATTTTCCACCTGTGCTAGATAATTACTAACTTTAAGAGAATACGCACTATCCTTAAGGTCATTTTTTGTTTCGAAAATTAAGACAGTTATCGGATTTTCACCAGATTTGCATTCTTTAGGCTATACCGATCTACTTCTTTTGGTCACACAGCTGCCACTTTCGAGACATTTTTCCCTTTGTTTGGAATTTCCCAGTCGCTATTCAAGTTTTGCCCAACTGGGGGGCATGCGGCCGATTGGGGCGGTCGCGTTTCATAGCTTCGGCTTTGGAACGAACATGGTGTCTGCGGCTTTGGGGATATCCATTGCTGACAGTTTTGGTCGGAGAGACGTTGATGCGTTTTTCCGGATTTGGCGCATATGACCCTTTGTCTGGTTTTTGCGCAACTGAATGTAATGGACAGCCCTGGGCTGTTTTGGGGATCGGAGTGAGTTATGACTTATACCACGTATTATAGTTACAAGTGGTGCGATACATCAGGGTACTGGCACACGGGCTACCCTACAAGTGGATGCACCTATACCTACATCCATGGCTGCGACGCCTTTGGCACCTGGCATGACTGCACCCCAGCACTGGACGGCTATGTCGAAGGCACATCCGGTGCCGACCTCATCGACTATAGCTACACGGGCGACCCCGAGGGCGACAAGATCGACCACAACGACCAGATCCTGTCTGGCGAAGGCGTGAACGATGACATCGTTTTGGCTGGCGCTGGGAACGATACCGTCATCGCAGGCACCGGCAATGATGATGTCTATGGTGGGACTGGCGACGACAAAATCTATGGCGGCAGCGGCAACGACATTCTCCGCGGCGAAGACGGCAACGACAAGATTTACGGCGGCGAGGGCAAGGACATTGCCTATGGCGGCGCAGGTGCTGACACTGTCATGGGTGACGGCGGCGACGACAGCGTCTACGGCGGCACCGGTAATGATGTGCTTTACGGCGACAGCAGCACGACCACCACGACCGTGCCTGGCGGTTCGGCAACCTTTGACTGGGCCACCGCTAACATTGACGGCAGCAATGTCGTAACCGCAGGCGGTTCGTCCGTCACGATCTCTGTTTCGACCCCGACCACGACCGAAGGCCATTCGTTCTCGATCAGCTCGCTTGCTGGTGGTTCAGAACTGTCGAGCTACAGCGTCACGATCCCGACCAAAGTTATCACGACCTTCAGCGCACCGGTCTCGGGCGTCTCGTTCGAAATTTTTGACGTCGACAGCGCGACTGGCTGCTGGGACGACAAGGTGACGATCATTGCATTGGATGCCAATGGCAACCAAGTGCCGGTGACCTTCTCGAACACTTATCTGCACACCATTTCGGGTTCGACCATCGAAGGTGCTGGCAATGCCTATGGCGGCGTTGAAGGTTCCGGCGCTGCGGATACGGTGACTGTGACCATTTCGAGCCCGATCGTCAGCCTGACCATCATCCACGACAATGGCGACAGCGCCACCACGTCGGGGACCATCGGCATTGGTGACCTGCATTTCACCACCCCCTCGATCACCGAGACCGTTACCGAAGGCAACGACCTTGTCATGGGCGGCGACGGCGACGACAATATCTATGGCGGTGGCGGCAACGACACCCTCGAGGGCGAATGCGGTAACGACACGCTGTATGGCGGCACCGGCAACGACACCATCGAAGGCGGCGGCGGAGCCGACAGCATCGATGGCGGCGCTGGCAATGACGTCCTTTACGGCGACTCGGCTGCCGGTGGTGGCTCCACTTCGGGCGGAACCGTCGCCTCTGGCACCTTTGACTGGGCAACCGCGAATATCGACGGCAGCAACACGCTGACCATCGGCGGCAATACCGTGACGCTGAGTGTGTCGACCCCGACAACTTCGGAAGGTCACAGCTTTAGCATCGGGTCGCTTGCAGGCGGCACCGAAGTCACCAGCGCCGGCGTCACCATGCCGACCAAGCTGATCACCAATTTCAGCACCGCTGTTTCCGATATCACCTTTGAAATCTTTGACGTCGACAGCGGCGCTGGCTGGGATGACAAGGTAACCGTGATTGCGCTCGACGCAGCGGGGAACCAGGTTCCGGTCGTTTTCAGCAACACCTATCTGCATACCGTCACTGGAAACACAGTCGAGGGTTCCGGCAATTCCAATCCGGGCGTCGAAGGATCGGGCGCATTGGATACCGTGTCGGTATCGATCGCTGGACCAATCGTCAGCCTTACCATTGTCCACGATAACGGCGGCAGCACCTCGACCTCCGGCACCGTCGGTGTCAGCGATCTTCACTTCTCGGTTGGTGATACCTCGGTCGTTTGTGACGATCTGGGCGACACCATCACCGGTGGTGACGGATCGGACATGATCTATGGCGGCGCAGCTGACGATAAACTTTACGGTGGCACCGGTGACGACAAGATCTATGGCGGCGACGGTAACGATTACATCGAATTCGGCACCGGCAACGACGTCGTCTATGGCGGCGCGGGCAATGACCTGATCGACGATGCGGCGGGCACATCGCTTGCTGGCAATGACACCGTCTATGGCGGCGACGGTGACGACAAAGTCTATACCGGTGGCGGCAATGACCTCGTCCATGGCGACGCAGGCAATGACTTCCTGCTGGGCGAAGGCGGCGACGACACCATCTATGGTGACGACGGCAACGACACGCTCTGCGGTATGGACGGGAACGACACGCTTTATGGCGGTGACGGAAACGACCTGCTGGAAGGCATGAACAACGACGACCTGATGTATGGCGGTGCCGGCAATGACAGGATCACTGGCGACGCAGGCAACGATGTGGCCTATGGCGGCGACGGGGACGACTCGATCACCGGCGGCACGGGCAATGACGTGATCTATGGCGACGCTGGCAACGACATCCTGTCGGGCGGCAACGATCGCGACATTATCCATGCTGGCGCTGGCGACACTGTCGACGGTGGCGCAGGCGGCGATGACTATGACATCCTCGACCTGACCGGGCAGGGCCCGTTCTATCTGACCAACGTCACCCCCGACAGCAATGGCAACGGGATCAACGGCACCGTGGTCTTTGTCGATGCATCGGGCAATCCGACCGGCGAAACCCTGACCTTCACCGAAATCGAAAAGGTTGTCGGCGAAGAAGTGAACCGTGGCCCCGACGCAGTGGATGACACTGCGACTGTGGACGAAGACGGTTCGGTCGTGATCAACGTGCTCGGCAATGACACCGATCCGGATGGCGACACGCTGACCGTGACCTCGGCCACTTCGCCGAACGGCACTGTGACGATCAACCCCGATGGGACCCTGACGTTCGAGCCGAACGACAACTTCAGCGGCGACACCACGATCACCTACACCGTGTCGGACGGCAACGGCGGCACCGATACCGCAACCGTAAACGTCCACGTCAATCCGGTGAATGACGGCCCCGACGCAGTGGATGACACTGCGACTGTGGACGAAGACGGTTCGGTCGTGATCAACGTGCTCGGCAACGACACCGATCCGGATGGCGACACGCTGACCGTGACCTCGGCGACCTCGCCGAACGGCACCGTGACGATCAACCCCGATGGGACCCTGACGTTTGAACCGAACGACAACTTCAGCGGCGACACGACGATCACCTATACGATCGACGATGGTAACGGCGGCACCGATACCGCAACCGTAAACGTCCACGTCAATCCGGTGAATGACGGCCCCGACGCAGTGGATGACACGGCGACTGTGGACGAAGACGGTTCGGTCGTGATCAACGTGCTCGGCAATGACACCGATCCGGATGGCGACACGCTGACCGTGACCTCGGCGACCTCGCCGAACGGCACCGTGACGATCAACCCCGATGGGACCCTGACGTTCGAGCCGAACGACAACTTCAGCGGCGACACGACGATCAGCTATACGATCGACGATGGTAACGGCGGCACCGACACGGCAACCGTGAACGTCCACGTGAACCCGGTGAATGATGCACCTGACGCTGTTGATGATGTGGCCTCGACCGCCTTCAATACCGCGATCACCGTGGATCTGCTGGCGAATGACACGGATGTCGATGGCGATACGCTGACTGTGACCTCGGTTTCGGTTCCGGCATCGCAGGGGACGATTGTCGACAATGGCGATGGCACCGTTACCTTTACTCCGGCACCCGGCTTTGAGGGCGACGCGACCATCAGCTATTCGATCAGCGACGGAAACGGCGGCACAGACTCGGCCACGCATGTGGTGACTGTGGCGGCCGGTCTGCTTGACGGGACGGTCGAAGGCACCTCGGGCGACGACCTCATCGACGACTTCTACACCGGCGACCCCGATGGCGATATGGTCGACAACAACGATGCGATCCTTCCCGGCGACACCGGCAACGACGACCTGATCTACGGCTACGGCGGTAATGACCGGATCGACGCTGGCGATGGCAACGATGAAGTCTATGGCGGCGACGGCAATGACATCATTCTTGGCCGTGAAGGCGAAGACACGCTTTATGGTGACGCTGGCAAAGACCAGATCACTGGCGGGTCCGAGAACGACACGATCTTTGGCGGCACGGGCGATGATACGATTGTCGGTTCGGGCGGCGAAGATTACCTGTCCGGCGACGAGGGCAAAGACCTCATCTATGGCGGCGCTGACGATGATCTGATCTACGGCGGTGCCGATGACGATGCGATCGAAGGCTTTGCCGGGGATGACAGCATCTATGGCGGCACTGGCAACGACAAGATCGACGCAGGCGCTGGCAATGATTACGTCAGCGGCGGTGACGGCGACGATGTGATCCTTGGCCGTGGTGGCGAAGACAACATCCATGGCGACGCGGGCAACGACAAGTTGACCGGCGGCGAGGATGACGACCAGATCTATGGCGGCACCGGCAACGATACTATTGTTGGCGATGGCGGCGAAGACTCGCTCTTTGGCGGGGCTGGCAACGATCTGATCACCGGCGGCGACGACAATGACTATGTCGAAGGCGGCTCGGGCGACGACACCGTCTATGGCTTCAGCGGTGATGACACCATCACGAGCGGCAGCGGCAATGATGTGGTCGATGGCGGTTCGGGCAACGATGTGATCGATACCGGCAACGGCAGCTCGGCACTTCCTGATGTGGCCTATCCTGGCGTCTATCCGGCCGACCTGTTCCCGCATAATGACCACGATACGGTCTATGGCGGGGCTGGCGACGATACGATCAGCACCGGCGATGACGATGACACCATCTTTGGTGGCAGCGGCAACGACACGATCGATGCAGGGATCGACGACGACTATGTCGAAGCCGGCACCGGCAACGACACCATCATCGGCAGCGAAGGCAACGACGAGATCTATGGTGGCGACGGCGACGACGTGATCCGTGGTGGTCTCGAAATCGATACGCTTGATCTGCCGGACGATCTGGATGGCGACGGTATCACCGGCGAACCCGGCGAAGATCTTGTCACCACCAACAACAACGACACGTTGTTCGGCGGTGCTGGCAACGACATCATCTACGGGAACGATGACGATGGCACCCTTTACGGTGGCACCGGCAACGATACCCTCGATGGTGGCGTCGATGACGACACGGTCTATGGCGATGACGGCGATGACACCATCATTGGCGGTCAGGGCAACGACGCGCTTTACGGTGGCTTCGGGTCCGACACCTTCCTCGGTGGCAACGGCGGTGACGTGGTTGTCGGCGGCGAAGACCCAGATGACGGCGACTGGGACGTTCTCGACCTGACCGGGTCGGGCGTGGACCACATCACCTATACCTCGGCTGACCAAGAAGACGGTATCGTGACCTTTACCGACGGTTCGACGATGACCTTCTCGGCGATCGAATCCGTGATCCCCGGCTTTACGCCGGGCACCACGATCGCGACCCCGAAAGGTGAACGTCTGGTTGAAGAGCTTCAGGTTGGTGACCGGATCATCACCCGCGACAACGGCATCCAGGAAATCGCTTGGGTCGGTCAAAAGGTGATGACAGGCAAGGCACTGGTGCAAAACTCGCACCTTCGCCCGATCCTGATCAAGGCAGGTGCCTTGGGCAACGGTCTGCCGGAACGCGACATGCTCGTGTCCCCGAACCACCGTGTGCTCGTGGCGTCCGACCTCACCCAGCTCTACTTTGAAGAGCGTGAGGTTCTGGCCGCTGCCAAGCATCTGGTCGGCGCGGCCGGTATTCACCAGATCGATGTGATGCAGACCACCTATGTGCACTTCATGTTCGAACGCCACGAAGTGGTTCTGTCGAACGGCGCATGGACGGAAAGCTTCCAGCCGGGTGACTACAGCCTCAAGGGAATCGGCAACAGCCAGCGGAACGAGATCTTTGAACTCTTCCCTGAACTGTCGCAGAAAGACGGCCTTGAAAACTACCAGTCGGCCCGTAAGTCGCTGAAAAAGCACGAAGCGCGCCTGTTGGTGAAGTAAGCAATGCAGCGTTGCGGCGATCGTGGGGATTGCCGCAACAGTCTGATGTGGGGATCGGACCAGAAAACCCTGACCCGAACGGATCACCGCGCTGCTACGCGGTCCGTGACCGGGTCAGGGTTTTTCCTGTTTTAGCGGCCCGTTTCAGCGCGAAAAGCTGCCCAATCTTCGGGCGTGTCCAGATCGCGGCGGGCGCGTGACCCGGCCAAGGGGACCAGAACCGTCTGATCGCGCAGGAGCCGCACAATCGCATCGCCGCCCGTGTCGCCTGACAGGGTTGCGAACTGCGTCCGAAGACTGCCGTCGAAAACAATGGGATGCCCCGGTTTGCCATCCTCTGTCGCGCCGCACCATATCAGGCCGCTTTGGCGATCCGAGGCCGAAAGGACCGCCGCCATCTCGGATGACGAGATTTCGGGAAGGTCGGCCAACACCAACATAAGTTTTTCAAATTCAGGAAGGTGAGCCACAGCCTCCCGCAATGTGACGGACATGCCTTGCACGGCTTGCGGGATCGGTAAAAGGGTCAGATCAAGGTCCGACAAGGCCGCAGCGCGTGGATGGGTCAGGTCGGGCAGCGCCACATAGACCGGATGCCCAAGCGCAATTGCGGCCACAGCAACCTTGCGCACCAGCGGCACGCCATCCACCAGTTGCAACAGTTTGTCTGCACCGCGCATACGCGACGATTGACCTGCTGCAAGGATAAGGATCGGGGTTGTCATGGGGGCGATCTTAGGGCCGCCCCCATGATAATGGCCAGAGGTTTTAACCCCGCAGAACCGCGCCATCGGCATCGAACAAAGGCGTTTCGATCCGCTTTGCTTTGCGCCGCGACCCGAGGATTTCGATCTCGACCGTCAGGTCGTCTGTCACGATGTCACGTGGCACCAGCGCAAAGGCAATGGATTTGCCCGCGTGATGCGAATATCCGCCAGAGGTGCAGAAACCGACGACCGCGTCATTGTGGAAAACCGGTTCATAGGCGGTGACATCGGCATTATCCGCGTCAACCTCGAACACGACAGCCTGACGCGCGGGCGGTGTTTCGCGTTCGGCCATTGCCGCCGCCTTGCCGATCCAATCGCTGTTTTTCTTCCAGTCGATGAACCGGTCGATACCGGTTTCGGCGGCAGTGTAATCTGGCGAAAATTCCCGCAGCCACGACCCAAAGAACCGATCGAGCCGAAGAGACATCATCGCCCGCATGCCAAAGGGTTTCATTCCCATCGGTTCGCCCACGGTCCAAAGGGTGTTCCACAGCTGGCGCTGATCCATGGGATCACAGAAAATCTCGTATCCCAGATCACCAGTGTAACTGACCCGCTGCACGATGCAGTTGACCTGACCCACGACCATCCGCCGGACATCAAGGAATTTCATCGTGGTCACGTCGTCGCGGGTGCAGGCGGCCAGAACCTCGCGCGCTTTGGGCCCTGCAATCTGGAAACCCGTCCGGCGGTCGCTGATGTTTTCGACCGTCACACCATCCATCTGGTTTTTCAGGAACCAGCGGTGGTGGATTTCCTGCGCGCCATAGCTCGCAGTCAGCTGGAATTCAGTTTCCGACAGGCAGGACACGGTAAAGTCCCCCCACAAGCGGCCGTTGGGCGAAAGCATCGGGGTCAGGCTCATCCGGCCCTGTTTCGGCATGCGGCCTGCCATCACTCGGTCAAGCCATGCACGGGCATTGGGGCCGGTCACGCTGAATTTGCCGAAATTCTGGACCTCGTTGATGCCGACACCATTGCGAACCGCTGCCACTTCGCGCGCGGTCGCGTTCCATGCATTAGACCGGCGGAACGACGGGGTTTCATAACGGGGTTCATCACCCGTTGCGAAATAGTTCACAACCTCGAGCCCGAACTGATGCCCCCAAACGGCGCCCATGCCGTCAAAGATGTCATACATCGGCGTCGTGCGATGCGGCCGCGCGGCGGGCTTTTCTTCGTTCGGATAGGCGATGGAAAACCGAGTCTGATAGTTTTCGATGACCTTGGGTCGGGTGTATCCAGGGGTGATCCATTTACCAAACCGGCCAACGTCAAGGCCGGTCACATCGCGCTCTGCCTCGCCCTCGATCATCCATTGTGCAAGGGTCAAACCAACGCCGCCACCTTGGCTAAAGCCAGCCATAACGCCGCAAGCGGACCAGTAATTGCGAACACCGGGAACCGGGCCAACCAGCGGGTTTCCGTCGGGGGCAAAGGTAAAGGGCCCGTGGATCACAGTCTTGACGCCAGCGGTTTCCAGCACGGGGAAGCGTTTATAGGCGAAATTGATGGAATCCTCGATCTTGTCGAAATCATCGGGGAGGAGTTCATGCCCGAAGTCCCAAGGCGTGCCATCCACGGCCCAGGGTTTACAGGGCTTTTCATAGAACCCGATGCACAGCCCGCGACCTTCTTGGCGCAGATAGCTTTCGCCGGCTGGGTCCATAACGTGCGGGTGTTCGCTGCCGCGTTCATAGATCATCGGGATATCATCGGTGACGATATACTGGTGTTCCATCGGATGGAGCGGGAAGTAGATCCCTGCCATCGCGCCAACCTCGCGCGCCCAGAGACCACCGGCATTGACGATATGTTCGGCGTGGATCGTGCCCTTTTCGGTCACCACATCCCATGTGCCATCGGGGCGCTGGTTGGTTTCAACGACCTTGCAGTGGGTTTCGATAGTGGCGCCACCCATACGCGCGGCCTTGGCATAGGCGTGCGTCGTGCCCGAAGGGTCAAGGTGCCCGTCCAGCGGGTCATAAAGACCGCCCACGATCCCGTCGAGGTTCACGATCGGGGCCATCTTGGCGATTTCTTCTGGGCCTACGATTTCCGTTTCCAGCCCCATATACCGGTGCTTGGCGCGCTCCGCGACGAACATGTCAAACCGGTCTTGCGTATCTGCCAACGTGATGCCGCCAACATGGTGCAGGCCGCAGGACATGCCGGTGATCGCTTCAAGCTCTTTATAAAGCCGGATGGTGTAGCCCTGCAGGGCGGCCATATTCGTGTCGCCATTCAGTGTATGGAAACCACCGGCCGCATGCCACGTCGACCCCGAGGTCAATTCCGACCGTTCCAGCAGCATCACGTCGGACCAGCCGAGTTTGGTCAGGTGATA
>Ga0102812_10000730_pt1 | contig 23339 bp, 17 predicted proteins | sample ColrivemetaGS713_FD_79334 | JGI IMG/M metagenome (GOLD analysis project Ga0102812, IMG submission 79334) | Estuarine microbial communities from the Columbia River estuary - Flood tide ETM metaG S.713 | ecosystem: Environmental > Aquatic > Marine > Intertidal zone > Estuary | place: USA...
AACTAAGCACTTTATCTCTCTCGAACATCGCACTGTATAACTCTTCGCGTAAATCACGCAGAATCGGTTCAATCTCCCTGAAAGTGAGTTTTTTGGATAGGTCCTTCAATTCATTATAATAACACTTCATCAGATTCATCCGGAGTTCGTCCGCAACCTGCATGGTGGTTTCAGAGGTGACAAATGGATTGCCATCCCGGTCTCCTCCGGGCCAAAAACCCAGTTTCAGGATGTCCGGATTGTTAAAACTGCCATCGTGAATATTATTTCGGACATAAGCATAAAATTTACCTATGGCATCATAATAAACATGTCTCAATAAATAGATAATATTCGTTGCCTCGTCAAATGGACTGGGTTTTTCTGAATTGATCAGGGAGGTGAGACCCAATTGGTGCAGAGATAAGTCAATTTCGTTCAGATCATTTTTTTCGATCTTATCCCGCAATTGATCCATAATGCTTAAAACAGAGGGGGTATAAAATTGTGTCGGGTGGGCAGTAAGCACTATTCTTGCGCTGAATGTTGATAATTTATCCTTGATCTTATCCCAGTTTTTTTTGCCGTCCAGCAACTGGAAAAAATCATTGATTGAAAAACTATTTTGTTCTTCAACGATATAAGGGAATGCAACGTCTTCAACACTATCATAAAGGACCACCTGCCTTTCAACATATTGAATGACCTTGAACATGAAATCTATTTTATCTTGTTCAGCGGTGATGCCTGTATGCTTTTCAAAAAAACCGTCCAGGATCTCCAGAGGATCCATGCCTTCCTTCAAACCATTTTCAGCAGTCTGGGCGATCATAGGTAAAAGAATACCCACTTTTTCAATCATGTCAAACCCAAGATTCTGGATCAGGGAATTGTAAACATTGAATTTTTTCTTAACGAGTTGATCAAAACCTGAAAAATACTTTGTGTTCATAGATTAATTGTATTGATTTTTTTTCAAAAATTGATGGCAATTCTTCCCGATCAGCACCTGGCTGTTTTTCGTTTGAGCCCTATTCGCTCTTTCAAAATCATCTTATTGATATAGTCTTTTGCCAGAGGAACTTTACATGCTGTTCCACCCATTTCAACCTTAACTTTTCCAATTTTTTCTGCGATCTGCATCGCCTTTTTTGTTAGATCCTTTAGGTATGACCCGGTAGCAATGACAAAACCATTCATCGTATAGCTCACCCGATTTCCGGCAGCATGTACTTGCTTTTCAACCCGGTCCAGTAATTGAGTGTATTGCTCTAAATCCAATTCTGAATCGTCTTTGACGGCAGCAATACTAGAGAGTGTTGCCCAACCGGCTGAAGCAATTCTTTCTTCTTCAGATTCGATCCATTCCAGTGCCAGTTCCATCCCAAATGAAGATTCTGCCGCCACCCAGGGTACGGTGTATTCGCTGATCATGTACCAGTATGCCTGATCCACCCAGGTTTGTAGCTGGGCTTTAGTGATTTGTTTTTCATCGGCGATCAAGCCAGCCAGATACATCGCATCAGAATTACCGGTTTCATATAATGCCAGTGAAAGTTCATGGTTCTTTTTGACCTTTTTTACGATCTTTTTAAGGTCCTGGACTTTAACACCAAAAAAGGGTTCTTTGGCGCCATGATTCATCAGTACCTTTTTTGTCTGGGGCTTGCCGAACTCCTCCAGTTCCTTCATTATTTCATTAACGTTCATGTTTCTGATTTAATTTTTATTAGCATTGTTGATCAGGAATTGTAACGGAATATCAAGCCTTTTGTTCCAGGATCTCTCAGAATGATCATGTCCTTCGAATTTTTTACTCATCCAGTTTTCAGTTGTATATCCATTCAACTGCATTACGCCATCCACTTTGATCTGATAGGGTTCGTAAAGTGAATCCAGCGTTTCCGTTCCGAAATCAAAATAAAATGTATGATTTGCCGGATCCGGAAGATGATGATTCAGGTAGTCAATGAAAGCACCAGGTATGGGATTGTTCTCAGTGATATGTAATCCAGGCCAGTGGGTTGACAGACAGGCAGCGCCACCAAAAATATCAGGATACTCGCAAATGGCGTACATTGAAATAAGCCCGCCCATGCTTGAACCTGCAATAAAGCTCCCTGCTTTGCTTTTATCTGTTTTATAGTTTTGATCAATATGTGGCTTTAATTCAGTCACCAGAAATTTCAGGTAATTATCTGATTCAGGAACGAATTCACTGATCGTCTTTTTTGTTGAACTGCTTCCCTGCCATCTTTTTGAACTTAACAAGGTTTCTTTTAATTTTACAAATGGTTTTTGAGGCAAATATTCCGTGTGTCTTCCTTTGCCCCCATTCCAGATGCCGACAACAATGATTGGTTCCACTGTACCATCCAGTATAAGCTTGCCCAGGACTTCATCTACGCCCCATTCCTGCTTATTCCAGGTAGTAGTAGAATCAAAGAGATTCTGTCCGTCATGCATGTATAAAACCGGGAAATCAGCGCCCTCTGAGTAGCCTGGCGGCAACCAGACATCAATATCTCTTGTTACGACAAATCCCGATTTGAAAGAATGGATCCTTTCCAGGTCACCGATCGAAACGACAGGCATATTATTTTCAATTTTACGTTGTTTGCAGCCGGAGAGGAACAGGCCCAATATCAAAAATGTGATTAAGATTCTCATCTGAAATTATTTATTGAAATTTCGAATACAATATGCTGTTAAGATAATGCTATTGTATTAACCAACAATATATGTTTGGAAGTTCAATTTAATGTTTTTTTAAAATGTATAGAAACCTGCGATAGAAAAGTATTCCGGCAAGACCTAAGCCAACCAGATAACCATACCAGATTCCGGGAGGGCCATAGCCAAAATCAAAGGCAAAGAAATAACTGATTGGCAATGCAATGAAAATATAGGTGAATATTGCAATGAACATGGGTGTCCTGACATCAGCCATACCTCTTAGGATACTAAGCATGATAACCTGTAATCCGTCAAACAATTGGAAAATGGCAGCAATGATTAATAATTGAGAAGCTATTTCGATAACATCCTGATCACTTGTAAATAGAATTGGTAAAATATTTCGACCGAGAATAAACGCAACGGCCATAAAGCTCATAAATAATAAAATCAAATGAGTAGATGCATAGGCAACATGTTTCAGGGATTTATAATCTTGTTGACCCATTTGATGGCTGATCCGAATCGTGGTTGCCTGAGAGATCCCCAGGCAGATCATGAATGTAAATCCGGCCAATCCGATGGCAACCTGATGAGCGGCTAATTCAGTTTCACCGATCCATCCCATCATGATGGCCCCAATGATGAAGGCTGATATTTCAATGACGATCTGAAAACCTATCGGCACACCGATAGCTAATAATTTTCTGATGCGTTTCCATTCGAGTATTTCATTTCTGGCTTCGATAAAATAATGCTTGATCTCAGGCAAATAATTGAAATAGATCAACCAGAGAAACGGCATGATCAATCTGGAAATTAAAGTTCCGATTCCGGCACCAACCAAACCCAATTCAGGAAAGCCCCATTTCCCGAATATTAAAACATAATTTGCCAGGATATTAACCAGATTTGAAATGATGGTGATCTGCATGGCGTATTTGGTGTTGCCTATACCTTCCAAAAATTGTTTGACTGAAAAGTAAAGCAGAAATGGCATATAAGATGCACATAAGATCAGATAATACGGTTTGGCCAGTTCAACTACTTTTTCCGTTTGGCCCATATAAGGCAATGTGAAATACAAAGCAAATAGTAAGACACTTATGATCATTGCAGTGACTACGTGGGTAACCATCCCGTTTTTTAACCATTTAGCTATCTCTTTTTTGTTCCCGGAACCAAAAGCCTCACCTGTCAATGGAGTCATGCCAATAGTTATTCCCATTCCAAATAACATACCAAACAGGAACACATTATTGGCAAATGCGGATGCAGCCAACTCAGTTGTTCCGACATGACCGATCATCATCGTATCCACCAACCCTACGGTTACCTGACCAACCTGTGACAGGACAACGGGTAATGCCAAAACAAGGATTCGGCGATAGTAAGGGATATAGCTTGAGAAATTCACAGGGGCAAAAATAGGTTTTTAATTAGCATAAATCTGAATATTATTTTGATGAATATAAATACCATCTGTTCATTAAATTATTTTGATTAGTCTTTCAAAAATAGAGAGGGAGTATTACAGGAAAAATGACTAATTATTGGCTGATGCAAGGGTAGGCCAGGCAATAATTAGGTTTTACTCTTAAAAAGACATGTCTGTCAACTTAAACAGTTGTCATTTTTTTATGGGGCTCAAGAGGGAAAACCACTTCAATTGGGTCATCTGAAAGAACCATTCCGCCTTTTAAAACAATGCACATAATACCTGCTTTATAAATCAATTCTCCTTCTCCGTTCTTTGAGATCACAGCCTTCATCAGGCCCGCACCAATTTGGTTTAATAAATAACAGGGTTCGCGTGTGCCCTTGACTTCCAATTCAACCGAATCACCAATTCTCAGGATCGTATCAACCGGAAGGTTCATGATATCAATCCCCTCAGTCGTAATATTTTCGCCCATGTCCCCTCCATTCAGATCATAGCCTTTTGTCCTCAAATCCCGATAGATTTCTTCGGATATTATATGTGCTTGTCTGAGGTTGATCCTATCCGGGTCCTTTTTTACCAAATAACGATGCTTTACAGTTTTACCAGCATGTGCATCACCTTCCACACCAAATCCTTCGATCAGATTGATATAAGTCCTGTTAAATTTTCTGACGGTATGTTTTTCACTCAGACTTACCACTTTTACTTTTCCTTTCATTTTTATTCGTCTTCCAGATAATATCCTTCCCTTGACAAAATATGGTCCAAATTGGCAATTCCATAAGCAAGAATAGCCGTAACAATGGATGCGTGTTCCTGGTATTCAGGAATGCTTTTATTGTAAAGGTCTCTCTCAGTGTGCCATATTTCACCATAATTAAAGTCGTAACCTTTGATATCCCTGCAAATGGGGCCAATCGTCGGTACCCCTTTTACGGCAAATGGTCCACTATCAGTTCCCCAGGCTTTTTCAGGTTTTCTGGACGGGCCCTGCTCAAAGATCTCAAAAGGAAAATCAGGGTTAATAGATGAAATGGGTTTACATATTTGCTCAAAATCAGCCATCATTTCTTTTGTAACGCTGATTCCTGTTGGAACAGTTGGTCCACCATCCCGATTGATCATGTTTGAAATTTTTGGCAATTTTTCTTCATTCCTTTCGATCCAGCTTTTTGATCCATATAAACCGAATTCCTCTCCAGCGAATAATATGAACAGCATTGTCCTTTTGGGTTTTCCACCAGATTCCATGATCAGCCTGGCTGCTTCCATCGTGGGTGTGGCACCAGAACCATCATCCACACCACCAGTTCCTACATCAAAAGCGTCGAGATGACCGCTGACGATCACATATTCATCCGGAAATTCAGTTCCTTCGATTTTCCCTATTACATTATGATATTTAACCGGACCCATTTTAAAATGATTTCTGATATCAAATTCAAGTTCAAAATATCGCCTTTCTTTTGCCATCTGCTCGATGATCTTATATTGATGTTCATCCAGTTTAATATCCGGAATCCCTGGTAAGGTTTCCCAGGTCATATTATGAATGTTCTTTCGGTCATATAATGCCCGAATTGGATTTTCCGTGGATTGAATAATTCCCAGGATACCGGCTTCAACCATTTCCTTATAAAATATAGCCGGTTCTTCATTCATTTCAATCAATTCCTTGTCAGGTTCATCTGAATGCCTGTTTCTCCAGTTTTCTCTTCGGATCTGGTTGTTTTGTGTTTCAATTTCAGCATTCAGAATTTTAATTGAATCTCTTTTGTGATTTGCAGATTCTGAAAAGTCAATGGGCCAGCCACCGCTCTGTCCTGAAATCAATACCCAGGCACCATTCAGTCGTTTTTTCATCCTGTTCAGCTCGGCTTCAGTTTTTGGTTCTAACAATACATGTCCTCTTTGTACACCCTTAGTTCCTGATGTATAGGATGGTGTAGCAAAATGAAGTACCATGCCATTATCTGATAATAATCGTCCGAACCATGGCCCCCTGTTAAAGCCAATTGGTAATTCGCCCGCTTCATCCATTTCAACTTCCAGTCCCCAATCTTCAAATTTACTCGCTGCCCAAATGGCTGCATTTTCATAAGCATCAGAACCGATTAATCTGCCACCAAAACGATTGCAAAGAATATCCAGATGATCCATGGTTTGATTATCTGTTTTTGCAAGCTCAATGATCTTTAAAGCAATGGGATCAGTTTGAGTGTTGATCGGGCTGTTGTACAACAGGATCAGAAACAGCGAAATAAAAATTGACTTATTCAATGTATTGGAATTTAGATGAAATTGAATCATTCAAAGTGTAACCTTAAATAATCATTGTTCCCAAAAATAATACGGGTATTGAATAAATACACCCAATCATTTGATTTTTTATGCGGTTTTTAACCCATCTAAATAAATAATTGTTGGTTAATTGAAATATTAAATGCCTGTTTTAACAAGATCCGTCTTTCATTTGATGGTGTGTAACCCTTGAAATACTTTGATTAAAGTGATATATTGCCCATTTTTATTTAGGTTTTGAATGGATAACAAAGTAGGGGTTAAGAAAGTTTTTCTGTGTGGGGGGGTATAAATGTTACTGCGTTTGGAAATGGCTTTGTAAAGCGGCCATTAATAACTAGTATTATCGGGTAGGCCCTACAATGTGGAACTTTCGAAATAGTTGTCTGCGGAAGCTTTCTGAATGAAAGTTTTATCTTCAAATCAAGCTTAATTCTTCGATTTCTTTTCCCCAGTTAAAAGCCCTTAGCAACTCCCCCTTTTGACCAGCGCCAAATCTTCTGTTGACATAGAATCCCTTGTGTGGTAAAACCAGGATTCCCCCTTTTTTGATCAGCAATTTCTCAATTTTTTCAGCAGCAAATCCGCCTGGGTTTATAATGAAGCGGAGGAATCGAGAATGTATATTTCTAAGGTCTGGACGTGTATCAAAAGCGGTAACATAGGTATTCATCAATCCTTTTGGAGGAATCTTGCTCAATATTGAAATCAGGTTTCTTGCCGGTTGCAAACCATGACTTGGAGCGCCTACAATTAGATTGTTTATGTCGTTTAACTGGTCAAATTTCAGGTTTTCAATATCCGTTAAAACGATCTTTGAATGATCAAATCCAGCACCTATCGCATAGGCAAGTTTTTTGGTATTTGGACTATTTGAATCGTAAATGATCAGTGCTTTCATGTAATAAAATAACAACTTTAATTGCAATTTCGGGAATTGTAAACGATGAAAAGAAGAAATCTGTGGACTAATATTTGCGTTTCAGTCCATTTATGTACAATTCTTGAATATAATGCTTAACGCAAATTCAAAATGTATTTAAAAAGTATTTTCGCCCTCACAGCTATCCAAAATAAAACGGGGCTGGATTTAGGATAAAAGATCAAAGATAAAAGATGGGTGTGTTTAAGATTAAATTTTAAAGATAAAAGATCAAAGATAAAAGATGATATAGCTTGGGAATAGTTCGATACGCTTACTTTTAATCTTACCCTTACTTTTATCTTAGTACTTAATACTTAAAGCCGAGGATTTTCCCGATTTCTATTTAACATAATGTTGAGACATACACTAGTCATGGACTATACATGGACTATACATGGACTATACATGGAGTATAGTAGGGTGTAAAAAGGGTCATTAAGGGCCTTTTTAGGTCGAAAAGGGTCGAAAAGGTTTTTTTTGGGAAAAGGTCAAGAAGAGTTTTGGCGGTCGTATTTCGCCCTTTTAGATCAGGTTTAACTTGTTTATTTCATTTTCAAGGACCATACCTTCTACAAAATGAATGGTTGAAAAACCAAGTTTGTCAGCAGTACGGATATTATCTGCATTGTCATCAATGAAAAGACATTCCTCAGCTTTCAATTTAAAGCGGTGTAATAGTAATTTGTAGATGTTCTTTTTGGGTTTGTACATTTTCTCAATCCCGGAAACAATGATTCCTTCAAATTCTTTCAGAAAATCATATCTGACTTCTGCGATCGGGTAGGTTTCAGCTGACCAATTGGTCAGGGCATATACTTTATACTTTGATTTGAGTGGCTGGATCATTTTGACGTTTTCCTGGATTTCTCCTCCAAGCATTTTTTCCCATTCCTCTCTGAATAGTCTGATCTCAGCGGCATAAGTTGGATATTTGCTTTGAAGCAATTCTATTGCATCTTCAAATGGACGGCCAGCGTCCTGTTGAATATTCCATTCGTGTGAACAGATATTTTCAAGGAAATATTCCATTTCCTGTTCGTCCTCAAAAATGTCACGATAGAGATATCTTGGATTCCAATCAACCAATACCCCGCCCAGATCAAAGACTATGTTTTTAATTTTCATGTCCTTATAAGTTCAATTGCATACCTGTAGGCAATGCATAATTATTTGACTAAAAACCAAATCCAAGGTGCAGTCCCAAACTTAAATGAATGTCTTCCTGATCCCAGGCAAGTTCAATCGCGGGCCCCAGGTGAACATTGTTAAGTTGAAATTCATAACTGGTTTCAAAATGCAATGCGATTCTGGCTTCAGAAAAATCCAGGCCTTCTGTGGCTATTCCAGGTGAAAAATTTAAGTTCAATCCTTCAATCGGCCTGTAAATAGCAGCAATTCCAAAGGTGTTGTGCTTGTGCTCGTCAAATATTTTCTCATAAGCTAAACCAATTCCAAATTTAGTATGAGCAATATTGCGAACATAATGCAGATGTAAACCATAATTAAACTCTTTCTCTGATTGAAAATAGACGATTGAGTTTGCAATTCCTATTTCGTTATTATGGTGGTCATGATTTTCTAAATGGCCTTCATGGTCTTCGTGATCACTCATCGTTTCCTGTGCTTTTATCTGGGAAATGGAGAGGAAAAGAACCAGCAAAAATAATATTTTTTTCATAGTTTATTAAAGCTTAAAATGTGCTTGTAAATTAACGAATAATAAGAGAAAGTGTTTAGCTCTTTTATCAGTAATTTTCTTAGAAAGATGGAAACATTAAAATAAAATCCGCTTCTAAAAGATCTGTAAATTAATTTTTCCTGGCATTGAATCAATTTATCCCAATTTTATTTAATGTTATTCAAAATTTTCAATTTTGCTTTCTCCACCATGGCAATTGCCTTGTCGATCGTGGTCAGTTTGGTTCTGAATGACAGGATGGCCATTCGGATCACAAATTTGCCATTGATCAAAGTTGAACTTAGAAAAACATCCCCATCCTGATGTATGTATTTCATCAATTCCTTATTGAATGCATTCTCATCCATGTCTTTTGAGGGATACCAGAAATAACTTACAGATAGATCAGGTTCCGGCCCCAATTCAAATCCATTTTTACTTAGTTTTTCCCTGAAATAACTGGTCAATAATAATTTTTCTTCAAGACAGGCCACAAATGGTTCAATCCCGTGCAATTGTATGGGGATCCACATTCGAAGGCCACGGAAGGGTTTTGTTAATTCAGGAGATACATCAGCCGGACTCAAAGGCTGGTTATCATTTTTTGTATCCTGCATGTAGTTTGCCGTATAATGATGCGAGTGGAAAACCGCTTCCCGGTCTTTAATCAACACAACGCCCAGTCCGTATGGCAGAAATAATCCTTTGTGGGGATCGATGACCAGCGAATCAGCGAGCTCAATGCCTTTAAATCGTTCTTTCATTTCTTCAACCAAAATAAAAAATCCCCCATAGGCAGCATCAACGTGAAACCAAAGTGCATTTTCTTTAGTGATCCGGGCAATTTCCTCGAGCGGATCAATGGCGCCGGTATCAGTTGTACCTGCTGAAGCAATGACCAGAAAAGGATTAAGCCCATCTTTTTTATCCTGCTCAATCAGGCTTTTCAAATGATCTGTTTTTATTCTGGACTTTTCGTCAAGAGCAAGATGTCTTACCACCACATCCTCCAAACCTATAATCCGCAATGCTTTATAAATGCAATGATGAACCTGTGGGCTCAGGTAGATCACACTTTTAGGGATTACTTCTGATTTAATTTTGTATTTATCCCGGGCTGCTGTGAGCGCGATCAGATTGGCAATAGAGCCTCCTGACGCCAGATTGCCAATTGCTGAATCCGGAAATCCAAAGATGGATTTCAGCCAGTTGATCAACTCGTGTTCCATTGCTACACCGCCCGGGCTGGCATAATAAACACCCGAATAGATATTGGTAACATCGGCTAAATAATCTGCGATCGATGAAGTATAGATTCCGCCACCGGGGATATACCCTACATGACCTCCTGAAGCTGGTTTAATACCCTTCGATACAACCTCTTTTTCAAACAAGGAAAGTATCTCATTGATTGACTTCTTTTCCCCATCAATTTTAAATACACCCTGTGTTTCTTTTTCGCCCACAAAGGTTGGCAGATCTTCAAGTTCATTTAAAAATGCATTGCTATATTGATGCACCTTATCCATCAACAGGTCCCTGTCTGCTTCAGATGGTTCCAATTTTGCGGAAATGCTTTGAAGTTTCAGTATTTTATCTTCGATTCCTTTCATGTGCCTGCTTTAAATTTCAGTATTCTAATTTAAAATTCCTGCAATATTAAGCATTTTAATTATTCATTTCTCCATCCGGGAACTCTTCCAGGTGTAGCGGAGGCTCCGGCAGTCTCCAATTTTGCCTCCAGGCTTTGTACTTGCTTATTTACCACCCTGAGTTTATTTAAAATAGCATCAAACCCTGCCGCCACTTCTTCATAGGATCTTTCAAAAGTTTTTGTCTGACCGGAAGTGGTGGACCACAACTCACCCGTAATGATATCAACCTTGCTTTTAATTGAGGTTCTGGATGAGCCTTCATATCTGGAAATGAGCGGATCTCCGTTCAATAGTATACCGATTTCTTTTAGCTCATTTTGAATGGAATAATAACTTTTTAATAGTGCATTATCCTTGTCCTGAATAGTTAGAAGTGCCTTCTCTATATAAGGCATCAGCTCATTTAGTTTTTGTCTGTGATTGTCTGCGGCATACACTGCTTTTGCCATGTCAGCCACCTTTTCATTAAATGCTTTCAGAGAAGCAAGGTCTTCAGGTGGCAGACTTGTAATATTCAATGGTTTACATTCAAATGATTGAGAAGGGCATAATTCCATAATTGTTCCATCCACTACTTTTGAAAGTGTAACGAAGTATTTACCCGGCACCACCATATATCCTTTGTCTTCCGAGTTCCAGGGAACTGAATTATCAAAAATAGTAAGAGAAACGGGTGTGACGGCTTCATGTCTGAAATTCCAGACGATTCGTTGAAGCCCTTTGGCATAAGATTTTTTGATATTTCGGATCAATTTTCCTTGTACGTCGGTAATTGTGAAAAGCAGAAAAGGATCTATCTCGTCTTGCTCCTTTTTTAATGCATCATAAACAGGGTAGGGTACTTTTTTCCCTTCCTTCTGCAACTCTTTTTCTTTTTCTATTCTTAGGTCTTTCAGGGACTTTGGCTTCTCCTTTATGTAATAAGTGAATACTGCCCCGATCTCAGGATTTGGCCTTGTAAAATAACTGGCTCCCTGAAATCCGACACCCGGAAATCCAAATGGATCAGCCGCGATAAACATTTCACCATCTGCCACAGGAAAAAGCAATGCTTCCTGATCCAGTAAGGAATGGTTCAAATTTCTTAGACTTGAATAATCATCCAGAATGTATACGCCTCGCCCAAAAGTGGAAACAACCAGGTCATTTTCACCCTTGTGAATGTCGAGATCCATTACCGTAACTGCATTGGGTATACCGTTGCTTAATTTTATCCACTCAGGAACTTCGGTATTGGAAACATACACCCCGAACATGGTGCCGCAGAAAAGCAAATTAGGATCCAAATGGTCCTCACCTATGGTAAAAGTAACCCCTCTTTCCGGAAGATTGGCGTTGATATTAAGCCAGGAGATTCCACCATCCGTTGTTTTGTACAGATACGGCTTGAGATCTCCTCCAAAGAAATCCTGACATGCCGCATAAGCGATCTCCGGATTGTGCTGTGAGGCAATAATATGATGTATTCTGGCAGATTCGGGCAAACCGGGGGTCAATGATCTTTGCCAGTTTTTGCCACCATCTTTTGTGAAATGGATCAATCCATCACCTGAACCCGCATATAAAATATTTTCATTGGTTGGAGATTCAGCTAAGGTAACGATCTGTGCCAATGATCCTTTTCCGATCATTTCTTCAATACTCCAGCTTCTATCCATAAGGTCAAGCATTTCCCGGGGCACACCACGGGTCAGATCCGGGCTGATCTCTCTCCAGCTATTTCCCCTATCATCCGTTCTTAAAACCTTGTTCCCGGCATGATACAATCTTTTGTTGTCATGACTGGAGATCAATAATGCAGCATCCCAGTCAAAGCGATAAGAGGTATCTCCTAATTCATGACTCTTGATGAATAAACGCTCACCGCTTTTTTTGTCGTATCGATACAGGTTACCGTTTTGATATTGTGAATAAACGATATTGGGATCCTTCCAGTCAACCTGGGTTTCAAAACCGTCTCCACCCAGCGTAAAATACCAGTCCGAGTTGCTGATTCCACCAGAATTAATGGTTCTTGAAGGTCCGCCTAAACTCAAATTGTCCTGCGTCCCTATATATACATTGTAAAATGGTTCGGATCTGTCTACGGTAACTTTATAGGCTTCTGCAATCGGAATATTGGATTTAAAATCCCAGGTTTTACCAGTGTCAAATGATTCGTAAACACCCCCGTCACATCCCGATAATAAATGTCGGTTGTCCGTTGGGTCTATCCAGAGTGTATGATTGTCAACATGTTTTTTGTCTTCACCCAGATTGGTCCAGCTTTTACCCCCATCAATACTTACCTGAGTAAAAATATCCATAGCGTATATTTTATCCGTATTTTCTGTATCGCAAAATAATTTTTGCATATAAAAAGGGTAGGCAGTCTGATAGCTGCTTTGCTTGGTCCAACTTGCTCCCCGATCTTCACTTTTGTAAATTCCTTTACCTTCTTTTGCATCCACCACTGCATATAAAATATCCGGGTTAGCCGGTGAGATATCCATACCGATACGGCCTACATTTTCCTGTGGTAGTCCTCCTTTCAATCGAGTCCAGCTTTTACCTCCATCCGTCGTTTTATGTATACCGCTTTCATCTCCTCCGGAAACGATGGTATGTAGTTTTCTTTGCCTTTGATGTGCGACAGCATACAACACATCCGGATTCTTCGGGTCCATATGAAGTTCCCAAACACCCGTATGTTCACTGATAAATAAAACCCTTTCCCAGTTTTCTCCACCATCTGTTGTTTTATACACCCCCCGATCGCCGCCAGATATTCTGTGAGGACCATAGGCTGCAACCCAAACAGTATTCGGATCTGTTGGGTGAACGACTATTTCTCCTATCTGCTGAGATTCTTTCAAACCTTTATTTGTCCAGCTTTTGCCTCCATCTTCACTTTTATACACACCATCCCCGGGTATAACATACGAATGTGCATTGTTCTCCCCGGTCCCTACCCATACTACTTTAGGATTGGAAGGATCCAGTGTTACTGCACCCATGGAAAATGAACTTTGCTTATCAAAAACAGGGTTGAAGGTCACCCCGCCATTTTCTGTTTTCCACAATGAACCATGACCGGAAGCAGCATAATATTCGCTATGGTCATTTGGGTTTACATCAATGTCAATGATCCTGCCTCCGGTGACAGCCGGGCCAATGCTTCTGAATGTCAAACCACTCATGGATAGATCCTTAATGCTCAGAACGGCAGGTTTGGGTTCCTCAACCACTTTATTTTTTTTGTTTTTTTGCGCATTAAGTTCAAATGGTACGATAAAAATAATGCAGGACAGAATGATAAATATGATGTTTTTCATTGCAAAAAATATTGTGTTATGAATTTGATTTTATTATTGGAATAATCAGATTTTGGATGATCAATGTCCGCAGGTGCATTTCTGTGCCTGGAAACTATTGGTCGATTCGTGCCATTCAAAATTTTCATTGTGGCCCTCCAGCTCCCAGAAAAATTTGCTTCGCTGATCATTATAATTTCCTGTTTCGTTCATGGTGGCAGTTTCATACAAACGACCATTTACCATCGTGAAAATTACTGAATCAATATTGAGTATATCCTGAACAGGATCCTTTTCAAGTATGATCAGATCTGCCAGTTTTCCTTTCTTTATTGAACCAAGATGTTCTTCCATTCCTATGTATTCTGCGCCGTGTATTGTTGCGGCTCTTAGCACTTCCATATTTGTCATGCCGCCTTGGGATAGGTTCCACATTTCCCATAAAACACCCAGCCCCTGTAATTGTCCATGTCCGCCTACGCAGATATGCACGCCTTTATCAACCAGTTTTTTACAGGATTTTGAAGTAAGGATATGACCGTTTTCATATTCTTCCTCCGGGGCCATTTTTCTGTGTCTTGATCTGCTGTCAATGATAGATCTAGGTGTGTATTTCAATAGTTTTTCATTTTCCCAGACATTGGTATGCTGGTACCAGTACAGTTCGCCATTCAGACTACCATAATTTACGATCAGGGTAGGGGTATTGGCTGTTTTACTGGCTGACCACAATTGAAGAACGTCATCATACAAAGGAGCAACCGGAATATTGTGTTCGATGCTTGTATGACCATCAAGGATCATAGTCATATTATGGAAAAAAGTGGACCCGCCCTCCGGATAAACCATGATCCCGAGTTCTTTTGCTGCTTTTATCACCTGTTGTCGTTGTTCACGTCTGGGCTGGTTATAACTTTTAACACTAAATGCACCATAAGCTTTCGTTCTTTCAATGGCAAATTTAGCATCTTCAAAATTATTGATCACTGCTTTAAAATCCCCTTCAGCACCATAAAGGATGGTTCCGGTCGTGAATACACGGGGCCCGACCATGTGCCCTGCCTTTATCATTTCAGATTGTGATAATGACATTTCAGAATTAGAACTCGGGTCATGCGTGCTGGTGATCCCATAGGCCAGATTTGCATAATACGGCCAGTCTTTTTGGGGACTTAAGCCATATCGGAATGCATTCAGGTGAGCATGGGTATCGATGAAACCCGGCATCAGGACTTTGCCTTTTAAATCAATGACCTTCGATTTGGAAGGAATTTTAACGTCATTGCTGTTTCCTAACTCCATAATTCGATTGTTTTTGACCACAACCGTCCCGTTTTCAATGATTTGATTTTCGTCCATGGTTATTATCTTAGCATTTGTAAATGCGATCAAACCTTGGGGAATATCTGCATCCAGCTCTAAACCAATATCTGTTATTTTACTTTCAATCGTTCCGATACTATCAGGGGCATTTTCCAGGAAGGAAAAGCAATTGCTTATCTCAACGGTGTTATAGTCCTTTCCTGTGGTCCAGTGCAATTTTTGGCCATCGCCAGACCATTGCAAATTTATCCCGGATCGATTGGAAACTTTTGCTATGGGTAAAGTTTCCAGTTTGCCGGATAGTTCCAGTGTATTCCCGTGATCAGGGAATGGGATGATATAGATATAATATAACTCTGAGAAAGCCAACCACTGATTGTCGGGGCTGAGGGTGAATTGATTGGCAAATTTGGCCTGGACGTGTGTTATTTGGTCCTTCCCGTCAGGATTCACACTTCGATAGGACTTGTCCAGACTCCCGAATAGGAATCCACCTTTTTGATAGTAGATCCTTTTTCCATCGGCACTAAAAACAGGATTCTGTCCGTCATTCGTGATAAATGTAGCTGCACTTCCAGCGGGTTTCATCGTGTAAATGCCTGGATTCACCCCATACGCAAAACCCATCGCCCTATTTCCACTTTCTTTGTAATAAACAATAGTCTTTCCATCAGGAGCAAAAGACGGGGTTCTGTAAATTCCTTTCTCTTTGGTTAAAATATCGAAGTTTCCGCCGGCAACAGATATTTTCCGGATGGATCCTTTTTCTTCATCGTTCCAGGATACGTAAATGATGTGTTTCCCGTCCGGAGAAAAGCTTGGTTCAAATTCAAAGTCCTTGCTTTTTGTCAATCTTCTGGGTTTGCCGTCCGGCAATGTCTTGATCCAAATACAACCCACCGCATTAAATGCCAGATATTTTCCATCGGGTGATGTCTTTGCATGTCGGATCACTTTTGCATCAAAATAATCCGGAGCCGGATCTTGTTTGAAATTTAATGCTTCTGTTATTTGATGGCTAGCGTCAACTTCAAACGGAATGATGCTTGCAGCACCCGTCTTCGTATTAATTTTTCTGATCTTTCCTTTCGACCAAATAATCAGATTTTCATTATCCGGCAACCAGTTAAAATTGGTGTAAACGCCAAAGATTGCCCAGGCTTCCTGCTGGTCTTTTGAGAGATCATCATAAACCGGGTTTTGAATGCCAGTTGCCAGATCATGAATGAACAGAACTGATTTTTCTCTCACGCGTCTGATAAAAGCGAGTTTGCTTCCGTCCGGTGATACCTGTGGGCGGATGGCTCCACCCGGACCCTGAATGACGTTTTCAACCTTGCCATCTTCCATATTATATCTTCTGATCATATAGATCTGACTATTCGGGTCCTTATTGTATTCAAATCTTTCGCCTGAAGACATATCTTCACTGTAATAGATGTATTTGCCATCCGGACTGGCACAGGGTTCACCTGCATCCATCTGATCATTTTTCCTTTTCGTAAGTTGGATACCTTTGCCGCCAGCTTTATGATACATCCACATTTCACCGGCTCCCATTGAACGCTGCGAAGTGAAATGTTTTCTGGCAACAATAAAATTACCATCTGTCGTCCAGACTGGGTTATTTAGTAATCTGTACGCTTCCTTTGTTAACTGAAAGGCATTTGACCCATCTTTATCCATAATCCAGATATTATCTCCGCCTCCCCGGTCACTTGTATAGACGATTTTATTACCATCCGGACTAAATCTGGGTTGTATCTCAAAAGCATGTCCTCCTTGCAACAAACTTGCTTTGCCTCCTTTAACCGGCATGGTATAAATGTCTCCCAACATATCAAAAATGATCGTAGATCCATCCGGACTTACATCGAGGTTCATCCAGGTTCCTTCATCAACTGTAAAATCAACCTGTTTGAAAGGAGACAATGGTTCATTTACATTCCAACTTGGTTGCTGATCCTGAGCAAATAATTGCATTTGCAAAATCAACAGACCAATTATCAACTGAATTTTAAAAAACATATTAAATTATTTTTTAATGTAAAAATGACTTTTGAACAATCACCAATATTACGAACTGAATCTCTAATTGGCGAAAATGAGATAAATTATTGGAAATAATTTAGAAAAGAAAGAGGAAAGGAGAATGTTGAAAATGAGCACCTCAAAATTGAAATTAGAAAATCACTCCTTTATTTAATTTTGAGGTGCTTTTAATAGAATTATTTTATCTCGAGCGGCTTATAAATCAAGCCTGCTATCAGCCCGCAAATGGCAATTTCTACCAGTCCAAAGAAGAACCACTGCCAGGTCAGATCCAATGTGACATTGTATACGGCATATTGATTAAACATACCAACTACATTCATCAAAAATCCAACAACTAATCCAAAGTACAATCCTGATTTCCAGTCATTTTTTCCATATCCATTTGTGAAGAAGTGGTAGAGATAGACAAAAAATATGGAAAAGAATAAGGCTGTTATGTACATGACCCACATTTTGGATTCCATGTCTTCTCTCCATAATCCTGAATCAGACATACTTTCATAAGTTTTCATAAGAATCACGCCATGGATGAGAAAATCCATAATTTCGTAAACGACATAAACTGCAATGACGGCAAACAGGTACTTTTTGAAGTTGAAATTTTTCATTGGAAAATAATTTTAGTTTGTAAATAGAATGGAATCTTCTATTGAAGAAAGGAGTATATTCTTGGGATATATCTTACAAATTTAATAAAAACAGCTAGATATCATAAGTTTAGGGCGTAAATCCTTATCAGTCAAATGTGATAATTTACTGAATAGTAAGGTTATAGTACATTTTTATTATATTGTTAAGCCGGATTTATTGGAATGTTATATTGGATGTTTTATTGCGTGGTATTTAGATTTTGACACAAAAAAAACCGGCATACTTGCCGGTTCTTTTTTGTTCTTTTTTGAAGCTTTCTATTCTTCACTCTCAGAAGATTTTTCTATGTCTTCCATTTCTTTTTTCATGTGCTTCTGCTTCATTTTTTGTTTCATCTTGTGCTTATGTTCTTTTTTGTGCATCTTCATTTTCTGTTTGTGGTCCCTGATCTTGGAATGGAATTTACCCTGAAAGCCCTCACATAATTTTTCACATTCTTCATTAGCACGATAGCATTGGTGTTTGATCTGATCCATCTTTCCATGGAATTTTGGACCGAACATTTTTCCCGGCATTTCATTTAAGTTTTGCATTCCCGGGAAACCGGATTCGCCTTGTAATCTGCCTGAAAAATATTTTGATTTTCCATTTCTTTTCAACTTGATATCGATCATATCGCCTGGTTGGTGGTTGCCTACCTCCCGAATCACTTCTTCGGTATTGGTCATTTTTTTACCTTCGATTTTTGTGATCACGTCCCCAGCCAGGATCCCAATTGAGTAAGCAGTTGAATTATGAACTACTTCTGTTACTTTGACTCCATCTTCCACATCCTGAATATGAACACCAAGTTTTGCTTTATTATCAAAACCATGCATCTTAAAAAACATATGCTTTTTCATCATCTCCGGATTGAATCCTTCCATACCTTCCATTCCAAAGAAAGGATGACGGCCAGGGCCAAAATCTTCGTCCAATTCAAACATCTCAATACCTTCAAAATCCATTCCTTCCAGATCAGACAGGATGATCTTCTTCCTGATTGTTTTGATGTCGTCCCCATCTTCCAGTTCAACTTCAACCGTAATTGAATCACCGTTTTCACTGATCCATATGTTTTCAGTGGCTTCATTAGCTTCGTCCCCCTCCAGGATTTTAGTTGTCACATTACCTTCGTCATCTATAATCTTGATAACGATCTTTTTCTCTTCTTTTACTTGAGGTTTTCCCTCTTCCTGGGCAAAACTGAACCCGGAAAATAAAAATAATATCAATCCTGCAATAAGTACTTTTTTCATATTTAACCTATTTAATTTGCAATTTACATTAAAAGAGAATAGCCTATAAATCAGGACTTTTCTCGTTGAATTTATTGCAAGTTAATCCAAATTGTATTGATTCGCAAAACTAACTACGAAATAGTTCGTATATTAAGAAAACATTAACATTTTTTATTTGTAGTTGTAATTCAAGCGAGAGTGGCTATGAATCTGAGGATGATGCCTGACTTTGTTTGTTCGTCTGATTACTAAATCGTTATTTCTTTCTATTTTGCGATTTAAACTATGCGATATGCAAATACCATTAGCTGAAAGGATGCGACCCAGATCTCTGGATGATTATATAGGGCAGGAACATTTAGTTGGAACTGGTGCGGTATTGAGGAATATGATAACTTCTGGTTCGATTGCATCGATGATCTTCTGGGGCCCTCCGGGAACAGGTAAAACGACTTTAGCTAATATCATTGCCAATCAACTCAATCGCCCTTTTTACAGATTGAGTGCCATCAATTCTGGTGTTAAGGATATACGGGAGGCTATAGATAAGGCAAAAAAGCAGCAATTCTTTAACAATCCGAATCCGATCCTCTTTATCGATGAGATCCACCGTTTTAACAAGGCACAGCAAGATGCTTTGTTGGGAAGTGTGGAACAAGGCATCATTACCCTGATAGGAGCTACAACAGAAAATCCTTCTTTTGAGGTGATTTCGGCGCTCTTATCAAGGTGTCAGGTATTTGTGCTGAATCATTTGGAAAAGAAGGATCTTGAATCTCTTCTAAAAAAAGCTTTGAAGGAAGATTCCGAACTTAAAACCAGATCGATCAAACTAAAGGAAACAGATGCTTTGTTGGGATTTTCAGGCGGAGATGCCCGAAAATTGTACAACTCTCTGGAAATTGTCGTAAATCATTTTGCAAAAGATGAAAAAGTTGTTGTAACGAATGAGATCGTTTCAAAATCCATACAACAGAATTTTGAGCTGTATGACAAAAGCGGAGAAATGCATTACGATGTTATTTCAGCCTTTATCAAATCTGTCAGAGGCAGTGATCCCAATGCAGCCTTGTATTATTTAGCCAGAATGATCCAGGGTGGGGAAGACCCGAAATTCATTTGCAGGCGCCTGGTCATTTTGGCTGCGGAAGATATTGGCCTGGCCAATCCCAATGCCTTGCTGATCGCCAATGCTTGTTTTGATGCTGTTCATAAGATCGGCATGCCAGAGGGAAGGATCATCATGTCTGAAGCAACGATCTATCTGGCCAGTTCACCAAAAAGTAATGCGGCATATAGTGCCATTGATCAGGCGCTGGACCTCGTTAAAAAAACGGGTAATTTGCCAGTGCCTCTGCACTTGAGAAATGCCCCTACCAAATTGATGAAGGATCTCAATTATGGTGATCAATATAAATACGCCCATAGTTATGAGCAAAATTTTGTAGAGCAGGAATTTCTTCCTGATGAGATCAGTGGCCATAGTTTATTCGAACCCCAGTCAAATGCACATGAATCAAAATTAAAGCAATGGCTGCATGAAAGATGGAAAGGTAAATATGGGTTCTAACAATGAGGGCGGATATAAAATAGTAGCACCAAAGTGGCATTTTAGAAAGAGAAAATTCAAAAAAATATTTTATTTTTAATCCTTTCATTCTTCATTCAGGAAATTTGAATCAAAATAGACAATAAAATTTTTTATTAAAAGATATGCCCTCCAAAAAATTATTGAAAGATTTTATCATCCGGGAAATGCAGGAAAAGGATATTCCGGAAGTCAATAGGATCTATAATGCAGCTATTAAATTGAGAACGGCTACTGCACATATGGAATCTTTGCCAATTTATTATCATGAGGATTGGTATCATAACCATATCAAGGGAAACAACCCGATTTTAATTGCTGAAAAGGACCAAAATTTTCTGGGTTGGAATGCCCTGAGTGATTATCGTTCAGGCAGAGAGGCCTTGAGGAATGTTCGGGAAACCAGTTACTATATCGATCAAGCGTATTGGGGAAGGGGGATTGCCTCGGAATTGATGAGCAAAATGATCGAAATGGCAAAAGCCAATGGCATAAAAATATTGGTCACCTTCATCATGGATGCAAATCCTGTAAGTGTACAACTCATGGACAAATTTGGATTTAAATTATGGGGTAGATTGCCCCAAATTATTGAAATGGAAACTGAAAATTATGACCATTTAATATTTGGAAAGAATTTATAATAAAATAAAAAATACTACATTCACCACATAAAAAATAAAGCATGAATTTTAATATCTACGAAAACGAGGACCTAAAAACTATTGTTGACAGCACAAGTGATTTTGCATCTAAATATATCAAGCCCAATTTCATGGAATGGGATGAGGCACAAATATTTCCGGTTGACACGATGCGTTTGCTTGGCGAGTACGGTTTTATGGGTGTACTTGTGCCTGTTGAATATGGAGGTTCAGGCTTAGGATATCAGGAATATATTTCGATCATTCAGGAGATTGGTAAGGTTTGTGGTTCGATCGGTTTGTCCGTAGCGGCACATAATTCGCTTTGTACAAATCATATTTTACAATTTGGAAACGAAGAGCAAAAACAAAAATATTTACCAAAACTGGCATCCGGAGAGTGGATTGGTGCCTGGGCTTTGACTGAACCCAATACAGGTAGTGATGCGATGCGGATGCAGACGGTTGGGGAAAAAGACGGTGACTATTTTGTAATAAATGGTATGAAGAGCTGGATCACCCATGGCAAATCCGGAAATGCGACTGTAGTTTTAGTCCGCACAGGGGATTTGCTTGATAGTCGGGGAATGACTGCCTTTGTAATTGAGCAGGGTACGCCTGGATTTAAAGCGGGTAATAAGGAAAATAAGTTAGGCATGCGATCTTCTGAAACCACCCAATTGCTTTTTGAAAATTGCAGGGTTCATAAAAGTCAGATCCTGGGAAAAGAAGGAGAAGGTTTTATTCAGGCTATGAAAATTCTGGATGGAGGCAGAATAAGCATAGCCGCATTAGGTCTTGGCATAGCCAAAGGCGCTTATGAGGCATCCGTGAATTATGCAAAAGAACGGGAACAGTTTGGTAAGCCTATTGCAGAATTTCAGGCGATCGCATTTAAGTTAGCAGATATGGCTACAAAAATTGAAGTTGCCGAATTGTTGACCCGAAAAGCCGGCTATCTGAAGGACCACGGGATGGAAATGACTAAAATTGCCGCCATGGCAAAATACAAAGCTTCTGAAATTGCAGTTGAAATAGCGACTGATTCAGTTCAGGTTTTTGGAGGCTACGGTTATACCAAAGATTATCCGGTAGAAAAATTTTACAGGGACTCCAAATTATTAACGATAGGAGAAGGAACCAGTGAGATCCAAAAACTGGTGATCTCCAGAAAAATAATTGACGAATCGCCGATTTGATGTTTTGTTATTTTGGGAAGTAATATGCGACGCAACCCTGGGGGTGTGGTTTCTATAACCACCCATCCAAGGAATGTGCATGTGCTGAAGGCATCCGAAAACGCTACCTCAACAAGATCAGTGGACCGCTTTTAGATCGTATCGATCTGCATGTTGAGGTTACCCCGGTGAGCTATGAAGAGCTGTCAAAGTACGAGATCACTTCAGAATCCAGTGCAGATATCCGAAAACGGGTTTTAACAGCCAGAAAGATCCAGGATAAGCGATTCGAAGCCTATAAAGAACTTCACTGCAACGCCCAGATGCCCGGGAAAATGGTTCGGGAGGTATGCCGACTGGATAATACCGGAACTACCATTTTGAAAAAAGGGATGGAGAAACTTCAGTTGTCAGCACGAGCGTACGATCGGATCCTCAAGGTGGCCAGGACAGCAGCGGATATGGATGGGAGCGAACGGATTTTGACGGAGCATGTTGCGCAGGCGATACAGTATCGGCAATTGGATAGAGAGGGGTGGTTGGGGTAGGAATGCAAGAATGCATAATTGCGTGAATGCATCAATCATTTAAGCATTCATGCAGTTATGTGGAAAAACCGGACAAAGTGAACACCCTTCTCCGGGGTAAATTGAACACCCTTTCCGGAGTAAAGTGAACATCCTTCTCCGGTCCAAAGTGAACACCCTTGTCCGGAGTAAAGTGAACACC
>Ga0102812_10000731_pt1 | contig 23323 bp, 21 predicted proteins | sample ColrivemetaGS713_FD_79334 | JGI IMG/M metagenome (GOLD analysis project Ga0102812, IMG submission 79334) | Estuarine microbial communities from the Columbia River estuary - Flood tide ETM metaG S.713 | ecosystem: Environmental > Aquatic > Marine > Intertidal zone > Estuary | place: USA...
TATTCCGTTTAGCCTAGGTATTTAGCCTAAAGTGATTATCAGAAACTTTCTGAAGCTTTCGAATGAAATCTTAGAAATTAATAAAATAGAATTCGGATAAATCAATGAATTTATCGAAATGAGATTTAGAAATACAAGCTATCAAAACTATGTCAGAATTATTCGTTTTTACTCCTGTTGCAGAACCTATTCTTATAAATAATTCCGCATCTAAACAATTATTAAAAGTGATATCCCAAAACACAGAAACCGAAAAACTTTTACGTATTGGCGTTAAAGGAGGAGGTTGCTCTGGTATGAGTTATATTTTGGAAATGGATTCAAAGACCGAATATGACGATGTTTATACCGTGAATGATGTGGAATTCATCTTAGACAGACGTCATTTGCTGTATTTAGAAGGAACAGAATTGCAATTTAGCGATGGTTTGGACAATCGTGGTTTTGAGTTTGTAAATCCAAATGCAAGTTCTACTTGTGGTTGCGGAACCTCATTCAGCGCGTAATGGGTGCAATAGCTTGATATCTGTTTGGATAATCGGTAATTAAGCCATCAACCCCTATAGCAATCAAGTTTTCCATATATCTACTTTCATTAACGGTCCAAGGGATTACGCGAATATTTTTTCTATGATACGTTTGAACGGTTGCTCTAGTTAATCCAAAATAGCTTGGAGCCCAAATAGCAGGCGTAAACCCTAGACTTTCAATAAGTTGATCAACTGTTGGTTTGTTTGTAGTTAAAACTGATATCGTAATTGATGGATCTTGAAGATGTAGTTCTTTTAAAACTTCAAGATCAAAAGATTGTACAATGCAACGTTGATGGATTCCTAGTTCTTTTATTAAATCAAGCAATAGTCGGATAAATTTTTGGGGATTGGGAACGTTGATATCGTACCCGCTTGAACTGCTCTTTATATCAATATTAAAATGAACTCTTTTTTTTCCTAATGAATCAGTGAAAGAATCAATATCTAAGACCATTTCTTTAAGTGTTGGTTTAAATACAGCTTGCGTTTCTTGTTCTGGGAAGTCAGGGTGAATTCTTAAACCTACATCAAAACGTCTGATTTCATCATAATTCATTTTATAAAAATTGTAGGCTTTCGCAGCAGAAGTGCTTAAAGGTAAACCGTTGGGTAAGGTTGTAAAAACGGGATTAAACGAAGGCTCATGAGAAATTACAATCTGTGAATCTTTGGAAACTACGATATCTAATTCTAAGGAATGAACATCGAAAAGAACTGCTTTTCTAAAAGCAGGAATTGTGTTTTCAGGAGCTAATCCTCTTGCGCCTCGGTGTCCATGTAGTTCAAAATCTACCTCTTTTGGATTATCGGCTGGTATAATTGAACAAGAAGTAGTTGCAAAGCAAAAGAAAAGAAGAAGTAGGCGGGTGTATTTGTTGTGGAGAATCATACTATTTAAGAGCCTTGAATGTGAAGGTTGTTCTTACATAAGGTGCAATTGCCGTTACATAAACCATTTTTAAGATATTATTGTTTAAATGTAAAAATGGAAAACAAATAAACAAGAATTTACAAGACCGATCAAACAAGTGTCTTATCTTCGTTTCATAAATTATACAGATAAAGAAGGTGACTTATATATGAGAAATTTATTTTTATTTTTACTTATCATTACTTCAATAGCTTGCACATCAAGTACGTCAAAAAGAATAAATATGCCGAAAAAAGAGTACGCAATTGCCATTCATGGAGGCGCTGGCGTTATTTCAAAAACGATTCCAGACTCTATTCGCAAAAACTATGAAGCTGGCTTAAAGGATGCATTAGATACTGGTGTTGCCTTATTAAAACAGGGGAAACCTGCATTAGAAGTTGTAGAACAGGTTATTCACAAATTAGAAAACAATCCCCTGTTTAATGCTGGGAAGGGTGCAGTCTACACGGCTAGAGGAGAACATGAACTTGATGCCTGTATTATGGATGGAAAAACTTTGGCAACAGGAGCGGTAACAGGTGTTAAAACTGTAAAAAGCCCAATTACACTTGCGCGTTTGGTAATGACTAAAACTCCACATGTATTATTAATGGGCGCCGGTGCTGAAGAATTTGCAAATGAACAAGAAATTGAACGAGTTCCTAATACCTATTTTGACACCGAAACTAGAAAAAAGCAATGGGAGCGATCAAAACAAAATCATTCAGAACTCGATCCAATGTTTAAATATGGAACAGTCGGTTGTGTGGTTTTAGATAAACAAGGAAATTTAGCTGCAGGAACATCAACGGGAGGAATGACAAATAAAAAGTTTGGAAGAGTTGGTGATGCGCCTATTGTTGGCGCTGGAACGTATGCAAACAATCAAACAGTTGCAGTTTCAGGAACTGGAACAGGGGAAGAGTTTATCCGAAATACGGTTGCTTCACGAATTGCAGCTCTTTTTGAGTATAAAGATTATACCGTTATGAAAGCCTCTGAATTTGTTGTTCATAATGTATTAAAACCGGGTGATGGTGGTGTGATTTGTGTAGATAAGTTCGGAAATATTGCAATGCCGTTTAATTCTGCTGGAATGTTTAGAGGTGCTGCAGATTCAGATGGCGAGTATCACATTAAAATATGGGAATGAGAGACAAGTTGAGCCAACCACAAATCTAGTTTGATTCTTCATACTCGAAATTTTGTAATCCTTCAACAAACCAATAACTCATGCTATATTGAATGGCAGATTGTGGGAATCGAACTCTAATTGAATCAAAAGCGTTAATGGCTTCAAAAAAATAGCGAAACTCATGCATTTGATTCAGATTAGTGGCGACTTTAATATTACTGGTTAAATCAACCAATTTTGAATCTAAAAATGATGCATAACAAGAGTCAATACGATTTATAACGAGAGCTTGCCCAACCAAATATTGATTTACTTTCCCAAAGTAATGTTGTGTTGAGTCGAAATGCGCAATACCAGATTCTAATATGGGTAAAATTCCACTTTCTGTTTCTAAAAAGTGCGGTAATACCGCATACTTAAACATTCCAAGCATCCACTCCGATTGAGCACGGTGAGTATAAATTTCAGCTTTTTCAGCCGGAGTTGTGAAATATTGAATACGTTTAGTTTTACTCCAGGCTTGATATGAAAGAACGGTGGCTATATGCTTAATAATAGAATCAGCATGTGCATCAAATGGCCGATAACCGATTCTGGCTAATTCGTTTTTTACAACTGATGTAGAATCTTCCAAATACCTCGTTAATGAAACGGGTTGTGAGGAAGCATCTAAACTTGTAAGTAATAAAAACCAAAAAATCAGTACTGTTTTCAACATTAATTTGGAGAAGTTTCTTTCATTGGTTGTAGTAAACCACTTAGACTTTTCTTTGCTAACAGAAGCAAAACAACAGCTAAAATAAACAATACCACTGCAATAACACCTAAGAGATAATGCTGCTGTCCGAAATTTTTCCAAGCAAAAATAATTAAACTACTTAGGGTTACTGCAAACATAAAAAACATGGGGATTAAGGTGAACCATGGATTAAGACCTTTTTTGAATAACCAAACAGTAACAGCTAATAAGGCTAAAGCGCCTAAAAGTTGATTCGCAGATCCAAAAATTGGCCATAAAACGGCGAATTCACCAGAAATAATTAATAAAGCAGAAACAATAACGGTAATAAAGGTTGAAAGATGTCTGTTTTCGCTTAACATTTTTGCACCTGCAATTTTTTCAGTTTCAAAATACTCTTGCAAGGCAAAACGCGCTAAACGGGTACAAGTATCCAAAGAAGTTAATGCAAAAGCTGATACTGTAAGTGCAACAAAAGAAATCCCTATGTTTAAAGGAACTCCAAGACTTGAAATAAACCCACCAAGCCCTTCAGAAAATAAGGTAACTGGCCCAACGGTTGTAAGTCTTGATATATAATCTTCTCTACTAAGAACGATAACTGCTGAAATAGAAAGAACTGCTAAAAGGGATTCAATTAACATGCCGCCGTAGCCAATAGCAAGTGCATTCTCTTCCTTGTCAATTTGTTTTGATGTTGTTCCTGATGCCACAAGGGAATGAAATCCAGATAAAGCGCCACATGCAATAGTTACAAATAAGACAGGGAATAAATAACCTAAAGACTCTACTTCAAAACTAATGGAAGAATCCATTTTGATGGATGGATTAGCAACGAAGACCCCAATTATTCCAAAAATCATCATTCCGTACAATAAATAGCTATTCAGATAATCTCTTGGCTGTAGAATGAGCCAAACGGGTGTTACCGCTGCAAAGTAGATATAGGCAAGAAGTATTAAAATCCAGACTGAATAAGAAAGGTTTAATGGGAACAACTCTCCTACATAAATAAAGGCATACATAATAATGACACCAATAGCCGACAATAGCCAAAAAGGCATCGAGAACCGACGAAGTGCCCATCCAAAAACCATAGCAAGAGCCATAAAACCTGCCGATGCAGTGGCAGCCGTCGGCACTTTAACAAAAGTTTTTGCAACAATATCTGCAAAAACGGCAATTACAAGAAGTAGAGTTGCAAAAGAAAAAATCAAAAATAGCTTTTTCCCCAAACTACCAATGTAAGCTTCAATTACAACACCGATAGATTTCCCTTTATGTCTTAATGATGCGGCTAATGAAGTAAGATCGTGAACGGCTCCAAAAAATATCCCTCCTAATAAAACCCAAAGCAAAGCCGGAATCCAGCCAAAAGCAACAGCAATGATTGGTCCCACAATCGGGCCTGCACCGGCAATTGAGGCAAAATGATGCCCAAGAACAACCGAAGTTTTACTAGGAACGTAATCTATATTATCTCTAAGAGTATGAGCAGGAGTAGTGTTCTCATTTCGTAACCCAAGTTTATTTGCCAAAAAACGTCCATAAAAACGATAGGCAAGTAAAAGTAAAACTGCAGACGAAACCAGTAAGCCAATTATATTCATTTCCATACTTTTATTAATATCGAGTTAATTTTAATAAATTTGCGTTGTAAGATATTCTTAACCTTCAATAGTATAAGAATCTTGAAAAGTGCTTCAATAAAATGTTGATAAATAAATAAACTCCGAATTGAGATTATTTGCGTATGATAGCGCTTTTCGCTTCAAAATTCCCGATATTTGCCCACTTTTTTTAGAATAATGAAAGACCGTTTTTATGAAATTGCCCTTTATTTTCGCTAAGCGTTTTGTTGCTGGCGAAACATTCGAACAAACGATTAATAAAGTAAAAGACTTAAATCAAAAAAAGATTAAAGTATCACTTGATTTACTAGGTGAAAATGTCACCGATCGTAAAGTAGCAGATGAAACTGTTGCTGCCTATATAGACCTCGTAAAAGGAATTGAAGAGAATGGCTTAGATTCTACAATTTCAATTAAACTAACCATGTTAGGCTTAGATATCGATAGAGAATACTGTCGTGATAACTTGTTTAAGCTGCTAACCGTTGCAAAAGCGAATAAACGATTTGTTCGCATCGATATGGAAGGCTCCCCTTATACACAAGTCTCAGTTGAGATGTATAAAGAAGCTTTGGCTAAATTTGGTAGTAAAGTAGTTGGCCTAGTACTTCAAGCCTATTTAAAAAGAACCGAAAAAGATATTATAGAACTGGCCAAATTAGGTGGTGATATTAGAATTTGTAAAGGCGCTTATAAAGAACCTGCTGAAATTGCCATTAAGGAAATGCCTGAGATTCGTAAAGCCTACTTACGATACGCAAAACATCTAATTGACAATACTGCTTACCCTAGAATTGCGACTCACGACGATGAATTGATTGATGCGGTTCTAGCTTATACCAAAGAAAAAAACATTTCTAAAGATCGTTTTGAATTTCAAATGCTTTATGGTTTACGCCAAAGTACTTGTGAGAAATTAGCTTCTGAAGGGTATAATGTTCGTGTTTATGTTCCTTATGGTACTATGTGGCTTCCATATTTTACTCGCAGGTTAGCTGAAAGAAAAGAGAACATTTTCTTTGTTCTTACAGCAATGTTTAAAGGCTAACACTTGGTTTTAGGTATGTTGATTGTCTAATAACCAAAAAACATATTATTTGATTAGATATCCTGCAATTAAGGTGTTAATGCCTTTAGTTGCAGGAATTTTAGTTTCAAACTATACTGATTTTTCTCATTTTATTGCTCTTGCCGTTTCAATTGTCTCTTTTATTGGCTTACTCATTTTAGAGCGAAAATGGGTTTCAAAAGTTGAAGCCGTTTCTATTCCTCTCTTATTTATTTTTGTTGCAAGTGTAAGTTTTTTACGTACAGAGGCTAGTGAAAAAACAAAATTAGATTCCTTTTTATCCTTTGAGAAAACGGTTCAATTCGCAGATTCAGTTCATTTATTTGGTGAAATACATGAAGTTAAAGAAACCAATAGAGCGATTACCTACACCATAAAACTCGATTCTCTACAAGCGGATTATTATTCAGGTTCTTTTCATCAATTTAAATTTGAACCGAAATCATCAGGCCAAGTTCAGTTAATACACTATGTCGATGATTTAGATAGCGATATAAAAAGGCGATTACTTTTAGGGCAAAAAATTAGCGCAGATGGGATTTATCGTTCAGTCAAAGAAAAGAGAAACCCGTATCAATTTGATTATGCCTCCTTTTTAAACTCTAGAGGAATTTTAGGTCAATTTGAAATTCAAAATATTACAGCAACCGATCCGCCTAATGGGTTTGCTTCTTTAAAGAATAAATTTCACAGAGCAGTTGAATCAATATTTTCACAGAAGCACATTGGAGTAGCAAAAGCATTAATCTTGGGAGATAAATCAGATATAGATCCTGATACTCGACTTGCTTTTAATCGATCAGGTTTGGCGCATTTAATGGCTGTTTCAGGGCTTCATGTTGGTTTTTTAATCGCCCCATTTTGGTTTTTGATTCCATTTTTCTGGACTCGACAAATTGCTCGACATATTAGCATTTTTTTATTGGCAGTTACTCTTTTGGGGTATTGTTGGCTAACTGGCTTCTCACCCTCTGTAGTTCGGGCATCTTTAATGGTCTTTATTTTTTCTTACGCGAAATTGTATGAGCAAATTAGAACACCCATGAATATTGTTGGTTTTGCTGCAATTTGTCTATTAGTCTATCGCCCAAATTACATTTTTGATGTGGGTTTTCAGTTATCGTTTGGCGCCGTTTCACTAATTATTACGGTCTTTCCCTTTTTCCAACGTCTGATGGGAAAGCAATCGTTTTGGAAAAAAATACTCAACTCTATTTTACTTGGAATCGTTGTTCAATTGGGCTTGGCTCCTTTGTTGATATCCTATTTTGGTGAACTTTCTATCATCTCTCCTTTGACCAACTTAATAGCGATGATTCCTGCATCAATAATGGTTCTTGCTGGATTATTGGGCACAATTTCAGTAGTAATTTTTCCAAGTATAGCTCCTATTTTGAGTTATCCTCTTAATTTTATTGCTCTAAGTTTAGAGTGGCTCGCAAAATATTTTTCAACAACAGAGTTTAGTTATGCTGTTTTTTCAGCGCCTTCGCCATTTGTTTTGATTATGTGGTTCTTCTTTCTTGGAACACTTGCCATTTGGCAAAATCGTGAGTTTCGATGGAAGTGGGTAGTCTTAACCTTAGGCACTTTTGCATTTTTTAGTTTTACTCAGCTTATAGAATTAGTCCAAAAAAAACCGGTTAAAGTTATTGTTTTTGATATTGGTCAAGGAGATGCAAACTTTATTCAAACACCAGATGGAAAAACGATGTTGATAGATACCGGTGTTTGGTCGCCGAATTATAATTCTGGAACAAGAACTATTGTGCCAGAACTGAATTCAATGGGAATAAATCATATTAATGCTCTTGTTCTCACACATCCTCATGCCGATCATATCGGAGGTACACTTCCAATTCTAGAGAATTTTAAGGTGGATACCTTGTTTACAGATTCTTCATCAGTGCCCAAAAAAAGCAAGATTTATGAAGCAATTTTAGCACTAGCAAAAGAAAAAAATATCCCAATCAGATCTCTATTTACGGGTAATAAAATTGATTTAGGAAAAGCTGTAAATGTGAGAGTTGTATGGCCACTGAAAAACTATTTTTCATCCAATTTGAATGAAATGTCAACCGTAATTAGAATGGATTACAAAAAAAACTCATTTTTATTTACGGGTGATACCGAAGATGATGGTGAAGAATGGATGAGTGAACATTTGAATGAAGTAATTGATACCGATTTCTTAAAAGTTGGCCATCATGGAAGTCGATCAAGTTCACATAAACTATTTTTAGATGATAACACACCCGTTTTTGCCTCTGTTTCATTGGCAGAGATAAATAAGTATAAACATCCTCATGCAGAGTCTATGAAAAGGCTACAGGAATTTACAAGTACGATTCACTTTACAAGTCTATCTGGCGCAGCTATTTATGAATCCGATGGTGAAAATATTAAAAAAATAGAATGGCGAAAACTATCAAAATCTAAAACTCAGAAAGATTAAAAAACACCCAAGAGTTTTTAGAATACGAGCCAATAAATTCAGGGTTTTAGGTGTATTTATTGATCTTGTGGATAACTTGTTAATCTGATTGAATATTTTCAAATAAAACCGTATTTTAACAGACTGTACAAGAATTGTATAAACAGCTGTTTAATATGTTTGAAGATTTATCTGATAAACTTTCCGCCGCGTTTCAAGGAATCAGCGGAAAGGCAAAACTTACCGATGTAAATATCGCCGAAACGGTTCGGGAAATCCGTCGTGCATTATTGGATGCCGATGTGAACTATGAAGTTGCTCGTGATTTCACAAATAAAGTGAAAGAAGAGGCAATGGGCTCTGGAGTTCTTACTAGTGTTCAGCCGGGCCAGATGTTCACCAAAATTATTTATGATGAACTTGTTGATGTTCTTGGCGGTGAAAAAGTCGACATCAATTTTTCAAAAAACTCTCTAAGTGTTATTCTAATTGCCGGTCTTCAGGGCTCTGGGAAAACAACATTTGTTGGCAAATTAGCCAAATATTTAAAAGATAATAACAAAAACCCAATGGTTGCTGCGGCTGACGTTTATCGTCCGGCTGCTGTAGAGCAGTTGAAAACTCTTGCTGCACAAGTTGGTGTTCCTGTTTATTCTATTGAAGCTAAAGATGCTGTTCGTGTTGCCAAAGAAGCAGTTGATGCTGCCAGAAAAGCTGCATGCGATGTTTTAATTATAGATACTGCCGGTCGTCTCCATGTTGATGAGGAAATGATGAATGAGGTGGCCAAGATTAAAGAGATCGTTAAGCCATCTGAAACCTTATTCGTTGTGGATTCCATGACAGGGCAAGATGCAGTAAACACAGCAAAAGAATTTCATAACCGTATAAACTTTGATGGAGTTGTATTAACAAAATTAGACGGTGATACCAGAGGTGGTGCCGCTCTTTCCATCAAAACAGTAGTTAAGAAACCCATAAAATTCGTAAGCACAGGTGAGAAACTAGACGCTTTAAGTCCGTTTTACCCTGATCGTATGGCTCAACGAATTTTAGGAATGGGTGACGTTGTTTCTCTTGTAGAAAAAGCTCAAGAGCAATTCGATGAGAAAGAAGCACGCAAACTAGAGAAGAAAATTCAGTCGAATTCCTTTACTCTAGAAGATTTTTATGAGCAATTACAACAAATTAAAAAGATGGGTTCGCTCACCGATTTGTTGTCTATGGTTCCCGGTATGGGAAAAGCTCTCAAAGATGTGGATATCGATGATGGTGCCTTCAAACCAATTGAGGCAATTATTAACTCGATGACCCAACACGAACGCCAAAGCCCTGAAATTATAAACGGTTCAAGGAAACGCCGCATTGCGGATGGTTCTGGCACAAGCGTACGTGATATAAATGAGTTACTCAAACAGTTCGAACAGATGAAGAAAATGATGAAAACCATGTCGAAGTTTTCTAAGATGGGAAGAGCTGCCCAGGGACTCAAAAACATGCCTTTCATGAAAAGGTAATTAATAACTAAAAAAAAATCCAAAGCAGGAGATAATCTTGGTTAGACTACGTTTACAGCGTCATGGACGCAAAAAAAAACCTTATTACCACATCGTTGCGGCAGACATCCGCAAAAAACGTGATGGTGGTATCATTGAAGATTTAGGCCGATACAACCCGGTTGTAAGCCCTAAAACAGTTACTTTACATACTGATCGTGTTATTCATTGGTTAGAAAATGGAGCACAGCCATCAGAAGCTGTTAAAGGCTTATTAAAAGCTGAAGGTATTTATTACCGTTTGCACTTAATTCGTTGGGGCAAATCAGCTGAAGAAATTGAACAAACCGTAGCTGACTGGAAAGCTGGCAAAGGTGAAGAAAAAACTCTTTCTCGCGTTGAAATTAAACGTGCTGCTTTAAAAGCAGAAGAAGAGCAAGTAAATGTAGCTCGTGCTGAAGCTGCTGCTGCTGCGAAAAAAGAAGCTGAAGAAAAAGCTGCTCAAGAAGCTGCTGCCGCAAAAGCCGCTGAAGAAGCCGCCGCCGCTGCTGCTGCAACTGCTGCAGAAGAAGCTCCAGTTGCTGAAACTGAAGAAGCTGCTCCGGCAGAACCTTCAACTGAAGAATAATTTTAACGGATTATTCGGCCGTAATGACTTCTGGATTTGAACAGGTCGGTAAAGTAATAAAAGTACACGGTTTAAAGGGTGAGTTAATTATTGAACCCAATGTAGCCGAACCGACTCAATTAGAATCAATTGAAGTGTTTTATGTGAAAAATAAACGCGGTGATGTGGAGCCCTACAGAGTAGAGCAAAGCAAAATAATTGAAAAAAGTAACCGCTATTCGTTCTTTGTCAAATTTGTTTCTCTTAACGACCGATCACAAGCCGAACAGCTTCGAAATAAAGAAGTAATGATTCCGGCCTATGACTATGAGAATTTAGATCAGTTTGAATTTTCATTTCATGAGTGCATCGAATGGGAGGTCTTCACTGAGCACGGTATCCATGTGGGCAAAATAATAGATGTAATGGATAACACGGCTCAAGAGTTGTTAGAAGTCAGAACACCGGAAGGTGTTGTGCTCATACCTGCAGTCGATGAATACATCGCAAGTGTGGATATGGAAAACGAACAACTGATTGTGAAAGACATTAAATCGCTAATGGAGTTATAACTATATGCGAATTGATGTTATCTCTGCTGTACCAAAACTACTTGAAAGTCCGATTGATCATTCAATTGTAAAAAGGGCTCGTCAAGCCGGTTTAGCCGAGATTTTTATTCACGATTTGAGAGATTTCACTAAGGATAAGCATCGTAAAATCGATGATACCCCTTACGGAGGCGGCGCTGGCATGGTATTAAGCGCGCAACCGATTTTCGATTGCATCGAGCAACTGCTCAGGCAACGCAGATATGATCACATTATTTATACCGCCCCGGATGGAAAACTCTTCAATCAAAATGAAGCGAACCGAATTTCCCTCTCCGAGAACATCATCATTCTGTGCGGTCATTATAAGGGTGTTGATCATCGTGTAAGAGAACAGCTGATAACAGCTGAATACAGTATTGGTGACTACGTACTTTCAGGCGGTGAACTTCCTGCTTTGGTAATGATAGACTCACTAATACGGTTAATCCCAGGCTCAATTGGAGATGCTGAGAGCGCTCTCGAAGATTCGTTTCAAAACGGACTTTTAGGACCTCCGGTTTACACAAAACCAGCCGACTTTAGAGGACATCAGATACCTGATGCGCTTTTATCGGGAAATCACAAATTGATAAATGAATGGAGAAGTAATAGTTCATTGGAACGCACAAAACAATTACGTCCCGATCTTTTCCAAACCTATTTAGATAACCATTAACGCGAAAGGCCAATAAGGTTAACGCCATGAATAAATTAGACTTAGTCGAACAAACACAAATTCGCACCGATTTACCGGTGTTCGAGCCAGGTGATACGATTAATATTCACTACCGCGTACGCGAGGGTGAAAAAGAACGTATTCAGCAATACCAAGGTGTTGTAATCGCTATCCGCGGTTCCGGTGCCAACCGTACTTTTACTGTACGTAAAATTTCAAACAACATTGGAGTTGAGCGTATTTTCCCTTTTTCTTCCCCATTTCTTTCTTTGATTGAAATCAAGAAAAAAGGTCGTGTACGTCGTGCGAAATTATTTTACTTACGTAACTTACGTGGTAAAGCAGCTCGTATTAAAGACAAAAACAAGTTCTAAGGAACAAAAAAAGGGGTCATTTGACCCCTTTTTCATTTTAAATATATTGTATGTTCAGCTCTTAGGGCTTAAACAAAATATCTATTTTCTCAGTAGGGGACTGCTCAGCATTTCGAATTGAAACTTGTTGAGCAACTTTTTGTGACATTTCAGTTAAAGCTTTTGCTGCTGGAGAATCTGGTTTTCCAACAACAACAGGAATGCCTTCGTCACCGCCTTCACGCACAAATTGCTCTAATGGAATTTCGCCTAGAAATGGAACACCCATTTTTGTAGCAAGATTTTTAGCGCCGTCTTGCCCAAAGATGTGATACTTTTTATCAGGGGCATCTGGTGGAATGAAATAAGCCATGTTTTCAACAATTCCTAAAACAGGAACATTAACCTTTTGAAACATTGCAACGCCTTTAATGGCATCGTCTAAAGCAACAGTCTGTGGTGTTGAAACTATAACAGCTCCTGTTAAGGGCACAGTTTGTACAATTGTAAGCTGAATATCTCCAGTACCGGGTGGTAAATCCATGACTAAATAATCAAGTTCTTCCCACATTACTTCCGTTAAAAATTGTTTCACAGCACTTGATGCCATTGGGCCTCGCCAAACAACGGCCTCACTTTGGTCAACCAAAAATCCCATTGAAAGTAGTTTAACACCATATTTTTCTAGTGGTAATAATTTCTTTTGAGTTGTAATACTTGGTCTTTCTCTCATGTTAAACATAGTCGGAATGCTCGGCCCGTAAACGTCGGCATCAACAAGTCCAACTTTTGCTCCACTTTGAGCTAATGAAATAGCCAAGTTTACAGCTACAGTAGATTTTCCAACGCCACCTTTACCTGAAGCAACGGCAATAATATTTTTTACTTTCTTAAGTAACTCATTTGGATTACTTTGCCCTGCATTTGCTGGAGCAGTAACTTTAGAAGACATTAAGGCATCAACTACCGCATCTTTATCGATTAAATGATGAATTGCATTAACACATGCTCTCTGAATTTGTTCTTTCATAGGACATGCAGGAGTTGTTAAATTAACAACGAAAGAAACATGTTTGTCTTTAATTGAGATGTCCTCAACCATATTTAGTGTTACAATGTCCTTACCCAAATCGGGATCAATAACATTTGATAAGGCAAATAAAACCTGATCTTTAGTAATAGCCATATTGTTGTAAATAGTTAAATAAACGATAATTTCTTAAAGGTACAAAGACTGAAAGCGTTTTTAATTACAAAATCTTAAAAAGCTAGAGGTCAAATTCTCCCTTATAAGTTTCAGGGTTCGTATATTAAGCACATATTAAATAGTACTCCAATTCATTCTGCCAATAACTCATATTTATTCAAAGTACTATTACTATTAAGTAACCGATTACCTGTTTAACTCACGCAAGGGAAAATAATGTTAAAACGTACACCATTTTATCAGGCACACAAAGAAGCATCAGCGAAACTTATCGATTTTGGTGGTTTTGAAATGCCTGTTAATTACGAAGGAATAAAAGCAGAACACCTTTGCGTCCGTGAAGCAGTTGGTGTTTTTGATGTCTCTCACATGGGTGAGGTTTTTATAAGCGGAAGTGATTCACTTGCCTTTATTCAAAAAATTACCATTAACGATGCTTCAAAGTTAGTCCCAGGTAAGGCACAATATTCTGCCATGTGTTACGAAAATGCAGGAATTGTTGATGACTTACTTGTTTACATGTTGGCGGAAAATGAGTACTTACTAGTAATAAACGCATCAAATATTGAAAAAGACGTTGAATGGATGTCAAAATATGTATTCGGTGATGTTGTATTAGATAACAGATCTGAAAAAATGTGTTTATTAGCCGTTCAAGGTCCTAAAGCTCCAGAATTAATTCAAAGATTAACGGATTTAGACATATCATCAATTTCCTATTACAGTTTCAAAGTGGGAACTTTTTGCGGAATGCCAAATGTAATTGTCTCTGCAACAGGATACACTGGGGAAAAGGGATTTGAATTGTATTTTAATGAAAGTGATGGAAACCCCCTCGAAGTTTGGAATAAATTAATGGAATCTGGTGCTGATTTAGGAATAAAACCAGCTGGTTTAGGCTCAAGAGATACACTCCGATTGGAAATGGGATTCGCTTTATATGGAAATGATATTTCCTCTGAAACTAATCCTTATGAAGCCGGTTTGGGCTGGATTACGAAATTAGATAAAGGCGAGTTTAACGGTAAACAAGCATTAGTTGATATTAAAGCATCAGGAATTTCTAGAAAATTAACGGGTTTTATTGTTCAAAGTGAAAAACAAGTTCCAAGAGCTCATTATGAAATTTGTAACTCAAACGGGGAAAAAATTGGAGAAGTTAGTAGTGGCGGACTCTCGATTTCTTTGGGAACGGGAATAGGCCTAGGGTATGTCGATTCTGACTATTTGAAATTAAACACTGAACTGTTCATCTCAATTCGTGGCAAATTAATAGCTGCCAATATTACCAAACCTCCTTTTATAAGGAAATAAAAATACGTTATATGAATATTTTAATTGATGTTTTTGCTTCTGCGTCTGCAATTTCTGATGAAGACGTTAGAAATAAAGTTGTTGTGGTTATAGATGTACTAAGGGCATCGTCAACTATAATTACTGCACTAAAAAATGGGGCAAAGGAAGTTATTCCTGTTGAAGATATGTCAGCAGCGGGTAAAATTGCTCAAAATCTTGATTCAAGCAGATATCTATTGTGTGGCGAAAAAGATGGAATTACTATTGATGGATATCACTTAGGAAACTCGCCATTTGAATATGAAGAAGAAGTTGTAAAAGGGAAAACGCTAATTCTAACAACTACAAATGGTACTAAAGCGATAACAAGAGCTCAATTTGCAAAAAAAGTAATAATTGCAGGTTTCATTAATGCAGATGCAGTTGTTGAAGAGCTAAAAAAGTACAATGGAGAAATAGCAATAATCTGTGCCGGCTGGAAATCAAGAATTTCACTTGAAGACCAACTTTGCGCAGGGTATATTATTCGCAAATTGATGCAAGGAAATTTGCCAGATAATGCTAGAGATGGCGCACGAATGGCTTTTGTGATCAGTGAAAAATATGAAAATCAGATTACAGAGATTGTTCACTTGAGTAATCATGCAATGAGATTGATTGAATTAGGCTATGAAACAGACATTGCCTATTGTTCAAAATTAAATACAACTACTGTTATACCTGTTTTAAAAGAAGGAACGTTAATTAACGATAATGGCTCGGAAAAAAGTAACACCGTCAGATAAGGGCGAAAAAGAAAAATCAATAAGCTCTAAATTAAATGTAAGCTCAACTAGGAAGATGGAAATTCTAGGTTTGAGTATTATGTCATTAGGAGTTTTGATTGCTATAAGCATTCTGAGTTATTCAGAAACTGATTATACACATTTATCGAAAATTACTCTTGGCTCTATTTTCTCAGGTGAAGATGGTGCAGCATTGCGTATTAAAAACTGGCTTGGACCAATAGGTGCTTGGCTTGCACATACGTTTGTATTTCTAGGCTTTGGTTACGGCTCAGTTATTTTGACTGTGGTTGTTGTCCTTTATGGCTGGTATGTTTTCAGATCTAAAGCATTGAGTAATCTAAGTTTTGGTACGGTTTACTCTTTAGTTCTTATGGTGCTTTTTTCTACTATATGTGGATGGTTTATTCATGTAAATGGAGTGCAATCCTATAGCTGGTCTGGAGTTTTTGGTAAAACGATAGCATCTGTATTTGTAATCGCATTATCAAATGTTGGTTCTGCTTTAGTCTTATTTGTACTAACTATAATTGCAATTCTTTTTGCGGTAGATCGCGATATTCAGGTAACGATTGACAGACTTAAAGAATATGCTAACGATTTAAGTATAAAGTTTACTGAGTTCCGCGAACGTAAAGCAGAAGAGCGATTAATAAAAAAACAAGAAAAAGAATTAGCTGAAAAACTAGCTCCAGTTGCTCCTGTACTAACAAATCAAATACAAGAGCCTAGAAAAGCAGAATCTGTTCAAGCTACAAAACAACGTCCGCAAGTACAAGAAGTCGTCGAAGTTGTATCTGAAACAATAAGTTCAGAAACTGATAATGAAAATGATGATGTTTATGATCCAGAAAAAATTCTTCGTGAATCAATGGAAAGAGACAGAGCTCGTCTAGAACAGAAAAAAGATTCCAAAAAAGATTTGGTTGGAAATAGAGCCTCTTTAGATAAAAGAGTTTCAGAACCAATTGTGGAAGACAATGAACCTGAATTAGAGGAATTGGATCCAGAAATAACAGTTTATGTTGGAGAGAATGAAGCGGAAGCTAAAAAGAGTGATCTGAAAAAAATGCAGACTGCGTCCCTCGATTCTGTTCCTTTAATTAAATATAAATTTCCGACAATAGATTTATTAGATTCTCCGCCAAATGAGGGGACTGAAATCGATATGGAAGAGATTAACGAGAATAAACGCATTATTCTGGATAAGTTAAAGAGACATAATATTGACATAATAGCAATAGATGCGATTGTCGGTCCAACAGTTACTTTATATGAGTTAACACCAGCGCCAGATGTAAAGATTTCAAAAATTGAAAGCTATGCCAATGACTTAAAAATGGCGCTAGCTGCAATGGGAATTAGGATTATTACCCCTATTCCAGGAAAATCTGCTGTTGGAATCGAGGTCCCAAATCAAACAAGAGAAACGGTATTTATTAAACAAGTGATCAACACTAAGAAATTCGTTGAATCAAAAATGCATTTACCAATTGCATTTGGTAAAACGATTGAAAACGAAGTATTTATGGTTGACTTGGCAAAATGTCCGCACTTACTTGTTGCGGGTGCTACAGGTTCTGGTAAATCAGTTGGGATTAATACGATTATCACCTGTTTGTTGTATAAATGTCATCCAGATAATTTAAAATTCGTTCTTGTCGATCCTAAAAAAATCGAATTGGCACTATATAAACGTTTGGAACGCCATTTCTTAGCCACACTTCCAAATATGGAAGAGCCAATTATTACAGATACTACCAAAGTACTCGAGGTACTTAATTCGGTTTGTAAGGAAATGGATGATAGATACGATTTATTAAAATTAGCTGGAGTTCGTGACTTAATTGCTTATAATGACAAAGTAAAACGTGAAGTTGTATCTCAAGATGATGGTCACAGACATTTACCATATATCGTTGTAATTATTGATGAGTTAGCCGATTTGATGATGACAGCTGGAAAACAGATTGAAGAGCCTATTGCTCGTATTGCTCAATTAGCTCGTGCTGTAGGTATACACTTAGTAGTAGCCACTCAAAGACCTTCTGTAAATGTTATTACAGGTACAATTAAAGCAAACTTCCCCTCAAGAATTGCTTATCAAGTAGCCTCGAAAATTGACTCTAGAACGATTTTAGATACAATGGGTGCCGATCAATTAGTTGGGCGTGGAGATATGTTGTATTCTGGCGGAGGGCCAATGATTCGTGTACAAAATGCATTTGTATCAACAGAAGAAGTAGAACGGATCAATGAATTTGTGGAAAGCCAAAGTGGATACGTAACGCCTTATTATTTACCAATTATTGAGTCCGAGGAAGATCAGGATTTACCTAGTTTAGACAGAAGTGATCGTGATGTACTATTTGATGATGCCGCAAAAGTTGTGGTTCTACATCAACAAGGATCTGTTTCATTGTTGCAACGTAAACTTCGTTTAGGTTATAATAGAGCGGGTAGACTTATTGACCAATTATATGCAGCTAAAATTGTTGGACCTTATCAAGGTAGCACAGCGAGAGATGTTTTAGTTGAAACAGAAGAGGAGTTGGATGAAATTTTACGCCACTTGGATTAATCATCTTATTATTCTTATTGTATTTATTACCGCCCCTGTATTTGGTTTTCAGGCAATTAAACCGAAATCTGGATTAGATAACTTAAAATTAAAGTTGAAATCCGGTCAAGTTTTTCAAGCAACCATTACACATTCTTACATCGACACATTTACTAATGACACCCTATTTACAATTGGAAAAATATGGATTTATAATGATGGGTACAGATTAGAGTCCGAAAATAGAATAATTACAGTAAATGATAGTGTTTCAAAAGTTTACAACTCTATAAAAGAACAATTAATAATTTCTCCCTACTCTGCAATTGAAGATGATTTTGCGCCATCACGATTTATTCAAGCTTCAGAAACAGACTTTAACATAAAAGAAAAATCCGACAAGGCTAAAAAACAATGGTTTGTACAATTACGGTCTAAAGATGATTTTTCTTTATTTAATACAATTGAATTAACATTGGATGAATGGTTTGGACCAGTAGCTGTAAATGCAAATGATCAGAACGGGAATGTGAACACCACTCTTTTTACCAATGCTATTTGGCAGGATTATGACAAGAAAATACAGGAAATCGATTATCCTGAATCAACAGAAATTATAGATTTACGCGAGTGAAGCAAAACTGGAAAACTATTGCTATAAGCATTCCCATTGGTGGATTATTCTTGTGGTTGGCATTTAGAAATGTCGATTTGAATGAAGTACTAAGTTACTTTGGAAAAATTGAAAAAGGTTGGTGGATTTTTTGGTTTATACTAATCTCAATTAGTTCCTACTTAATTAGAGCAGAACGTTGGATGTTATTAGTTGGTGAAGATAGAGCCAAAGCAAATCGTTCAAGTTTTATCGCAGGTATCTTTTTTGGGTACTTAATGAATTATATAATACCTCGACTCGGTGAGGTGTCTCGTTGTATGTATGTTAGTAAAAAGGACGATATTTCAACGGTGAGTTTAATTGGAACCGTTGTTTTAGAGCGAGTGATCGACGTAATGATGTTACTCATTATGGTTGTATTTCTATTTGTATATGTAATTACAGAGCAAGAAACAGTGGTTAGGCTATTTGGCACGGAAAATGCTGAATTGATTAATAAAATTGGTTCTTTTGAATCTGTATTTGTTGGTTTAGCGATACTTGTTGCTGGGTATTTTTTATTTAGAGCAGGAATGTCATTGCTAAATAAATTAGAGACTAAAGAATCGGTAATAGGAAGCATTGCTAAAAAAACAAAAGGACTTATTTCTGTGTTTTCAACAGGTTTGAGCAATATTAGGAAAGTGCATAACTGGCCTTATTTCATTGTTTTAACCGTCTTGCTTTGGGCCTGTTATATAATGATGGCTTACATTCCATTTTATATGTTTTCAATGCAAGATGTATATCATCTTGGAGTCGCAGATAGTGCAATTTTAATGGTTTTAGCTGCTGTTGGAGTATCTCTACCTTCGCCAGGTGCCATTGGAACTTATCATTGGTTTGTAACGCAAACTTTGTTTGTATTATACAACGTTCCTGAAACCGTTGGTTTAGCCTATGCTTTTGTAACTCATTCTGCTATGTTATTGCTAGTAATGGGTTTTACACCGATTTTTCTGTTCATTAACACATTTATACTTAGAAAAAAGAACCGATAACAGGAACATAATTAGTAAAACAATTGTGACATCGATTGTTTATAAGTGTTTAAAAAGGTTTTCTAAATGATTCATACAGCAGTCCTAGGTACCGGATATGGGATTTCAACATATGCACGAGCTTTGCAAGTGCATCCTATGTTTGATTTGTATACCATTTTTAGTAGAGACGAGAATAAAGCAAAGCACTATAGGAAAGAGAATGGATTTAAAAAATATTCCTCCGATTGGAAAGAAATTCTTAACGACCCTACTGTAAACCTAGTCTGTATAGCAACACCACCACACACACACTTTGAAATTGCAAAAGCAGCATTATTAAAAAACAAACATGTAATCTGTGCCTCTCCTTTTTGTTTAAGTGTTAAAGAAGCCGAAGAATTAGCTTATCTAGCTAAGCAACAAAATAAAATTGCTGTAGTCGATCATCATCTGAATTATTTTCCTGCAAGAAAATATGCTCAACGCTTAATATTAGATGGAAAAATTGGTCAGATTACTCATATTGAACGAATCTATCGTGATAATCAGCTCTTTAATACGGACTCCCTTCCCCTTTGGAAAATGCAACGTCAACTTTTAGGCGGCGCTTTTGGTGTAATGGGTAGTCATGATATTGACTATTTACTTCGTATTGCAGGTGGTATTCGCCAAGTAAGAACCTCACTTTTTACGGCAAGACCTCTAAAAGAAGCACATGGTGGCGAATTAATTGAAAATAATGCTGATGATTCATTTCAAACAGCACTTACCTTTCATTCAGGAATAAAAGCGCAGATTCATGTGAGTAGAACATATATTGGAAAAACACAAGACGAGTTTATTTTTCATGGCCATAAAGGTGCTTTGCAGTTTAGTAATAATAGTGACCTTGTTTTTTATGAAATAGGAACAGAAAAAAGAGATCGAATAGCTCTTCCACCGGCATATCAGCTAGCAAATATTCCTGGTAGTTATCAAACTGCAGGATTTTATATGTTACTTGAATTAACTTCATCAGCAATTTTTCATAAAACCCCAATTTCCCCTACCTTTGACGAGGCCGTTCACATACAAAGAATTCTCGATGCTTCATACCTTTCTGCAAAAACAGATTCAGGAATTCTAGTAGGTGAAGAAGAATCGGCGCCGGTTAAACCAAAAAGTGACGAAATAATTGTAAAGAAAATATACGATTAGGCCGTCGCTTATCGTATTGAAATTCATGAAGTATCTATTTTCGTTACTCTTACTCACTTTTTATTTTTCCTTATTTACATCTCTTTCTGCACAATCTTCGACTCAGGCGCAAGGTTCTGATTTATTACCTGATATTAACCCTCAGGACATAGAAATTAAAGGCGATTATCGAATAAAGTTTCCGGGATTGCAGCGTCAGCCAATTTTAGGTTTTGACCCCAAACCTCGTGTGTTTCAATTAGATCCGTATAGGATGCCTTTTTTAGAAACTAATGATCAAGTTGTTGCATCAATTCCTCTAACTCCATTAGAAATTCCAAAGTCTCCAAGTAAAAAATATCGACGTCAAGTTGAGCAAAAAAACTTGTGGATTCTTGGAGGCTTCGGAAATCGTCTTTCTCCGGAAGCTGAATTAGGTTTCTCTGTTACGAAACCATCAAATTATCGTGTAAATGGATTCTTTTCTCATTTATCTAGCGGTGACTTGGGCTTTACGGTTCCATCCTCTTTTTACGATTGGAATAGTAATTTAGGCTTTACAAAATATCTAAGCAAAGGCTTCAGTTGGTCGACACAACTATCTGCTACTATGCTAAAAAATCAAGTTCCTTTAAAGAGTGATTCGGTTACAGCATCTTCAATTGAGAAATTTGGATTTGAAACTCAGCTCAAAAAAATGACAAATCCCTATGACTATTGGACTTTAAGTGGAAAGTATAACTTATTTAGTCAAACAGTAAATGGAGCAGTATCAGGTGAGCTAGAGCATCAATTTGGTGCAAAATTTGAAAAATTTATTGCTCTTTCTCAACCCATGTCAACAGTAGGATTTGGAGCCTCGGTATTAGGCTCTACTTATGAGTTAAATACTAATACACAAAATTATTTAATAGCAAACGCTTTTGCAAAATATGCTCACCGATCTGGAACTTCGCATACACTGAGTATTGGACTTGATCCCTATTACTCTTCCGATTCGGTAAAATCTGGGTTCTTTATCTATCCTAATCTTGAATTAAATTATTTTGGTTTTACTTCCTCTTTAGTAAAACTTGGTTTAAAGGGTGAAGTAACAAACGGTGGTCGTTCGCTATTTCAGTCTACGAGTCGTTTTTTAGCGGAATCTCAAGTATTACAAAATAATAGAGGCTACACTGCTTATGCGTATATTGATCGCGAATTAACAGCCTTTGGAAATCTCTATTTCGGTGTTGATTTTAAATATTTTACGAATTTCGGCTATATTGATTACACTCGAAATGTTAATAATTCGAATCAGTTTCATCATTCAATACAATATGATGCTGCACATATAGCTAAAATTAAAGCAGGTTATAGTTACCGTTTCCCCATTCCAAAAGTATCTGTTCAGACAGAAATATGGTATTTAAATAATGCTTTAGCATCTGGAAATACAATTCCATATATGGAACGTTTTGGTGCAAAAGCTTCAGGCTTGTGGTATGTTACCAATAAGCTCAGCTTAGAAACAGAATTGCTCTTTCTTGAAGGCAGGGAAGGCAAGTTTACATCGACTTCATTTTTGTTGCCAATGCAAAAACGAGGTATTCGTTCAATACAAATTGGGCAGTATATCTTAAAGTTGTAAATTTGACTGGTAGCACTTATCAATATTGGTCACATTTTAACGAAATTCCACTCTTTTTAACAGGTGGTATAACCTTAACACTCTGATTTTTTATGGACGATACATTCAGAAAATCACTTATTGCCGTATTACGGGATCAACTACATCAAAAACGAACTGTTGAACTTGAAGGTTTAGGTACGTTTAAATCAATTCATATTAAGCAATATCAAAAGCCTGAGCCAGATGGTAGAGTTGTGTTAATGCCACCGATCGATTATATCTTATTTACACCGGAGAAAAAAGACGCATGAAAATCACAAAAGAACAACTTATTGAACAAATCATTGAACACTCTCAATTAACTCGTGAAGTAGTAGAAAATGAATTAAATCAATTTATTGAAGAGTCATCTGGTGTTGTAAAAGGAAGCCCATTAACAATTGAGGAAATGGGTGTTTTTCGTTTAAAAAAAGGTAGACTTTCGTTTGAAACAGACCCAAAGCTTGCATTGGAAATAAACTACAAGTATGCCGGAATGCTTCCAATTGAGGTGAAAAAAGGCCAAACAAATTCATCACAAGACGATGAGATTGAAGATGAAGAACAAGTAGTAAGTGCAAAAACAGAAAACGAAGACAACGAAAAAGTACAAATCGGTAAAGTACGTGAACCGAAAAAAGAAGAGCCTGTAAAAATTAAAATAGAACCGATTACAGAAACTGCTCCAATTAAAGAAATTAAAGAAGAAGTTGTATTAATAACTTCAGTTGAATCTGAAAAAGAGACAGTGGTGCCAATACCTTCTGTTGAAGATGAAAAAACTACTGCTACTAAATCTGAAAAATCAGCTCAAGAAAAAAGTGAACCTAA
>Ga0102812_10000735_pt1 | contig 23248 bp, 18 predicted proteins | sample ColrivemetaGS713_FD_79334 | JGI IMG/M metagenome (GOLD analysis project Ga0102812, IMG submission 79334) | Estuarine microbial communities from the Columbia River estuary - Flood tide ETM metaG S.713 | ecosystem: Environmental > Aquatic > Marine > Intertidal zone > Estuary | place: USA...
TCGCTACCAGCAGTGCCGTGCCCGGATCCCGGTCGCCGGCGGACCAATCCAGCCAGCCGGTGGGATTGTCCTGGCAGTAAGCATTGTTGTTGCCGTTCTGCGAATTGCCGAGCTCATCGCCGGCACATAGCATCGGTGTGCCTTGCGCCACCATCACCGTCGCCAGCAGGGCGCGCCGTACGCGGATCCGTGTGTCGCGGATGGCGGCATCGGTACTGTCGCCTTCGGCGCCGAAGTTGACGCTGATCTCATGGGCATGGCCGTCGCGGTTGTCTTCGCCGTTGGCCTGATTGCGTTTCTGCGTGTAACTCACGACATCCTGCAGGGTGAAGCCGTCATGCGCGGCCACGAAATTGACGCTGGTGATCGGTTGCCGACCGCCGTGGTGGAACAGGTCACTTGATCCGGTAACCCGGCGTGCGAATTCGCCGCGGCTGACGCCGGTGCCGAGCCAGTAGCCGCGCACAGCATCGCGGAAGCGGTCGTTCCACTCCAGGAATTTTCCGGGGAAGCGGCCGAGCTGGTAACCGCCGGGGCCGGTATCCCAAGGTTCGGCGATCCAATGTACGCCGGCCAATACCGGATCCTGGCGCAATGCGGTGAAAAACGGTGCCGAAGCATCGAAGCCCAATCGGGTGCGCCCGAGCACCGGCGCTAGATCGAAACGGAAGCCGTCGACACCCATCACCTCGACCCAATAACGCAGCACATCCATCACGAACTGCGTCACGCGCGGATGCACGATGCGCAGGGTGTTGCCGCAGCCGCTGTGATTTTCATAACGGCTGCGGTCATCCGGCGCGAGCATATACCAGCTGGCGTTGTCCAGGCCGCGGAAACTCAGGGTCGGGCCCTCGGCACCGCCCTCGGCAGTGTGGTTGAACACGACATCGATCACCACTTCCAGGCCATGCGTGTGTAGGGTGTGCACCATCTGCTGGAATTCTTCGCGCTGCGCCTCCGGTGTATTGGCGGCGCACAGACGCGGGTCCGGACAGAAGAATCCGATCGGATTGTATCCCCAGTAGTTGACCAGGCCTTTTTCGGTCAGATGCCGCTCGTTGAGCGCGTACTGCACCGGCAGCAGCGATAAGGTGGTGACGCCAAGCTTCCTGAAATGTGCGATGGCTGCAGGGTGTGCGAGCGCTGCGAACGTACCGCGCAGCGGATCCGGGATGCCTGGAAGTTGCATGCTGAAGCCTTTGACATGCAGCTCGTACAGCACCACGTCGGCGGCGGCATGGCGCGGTCGGTTGCTGCCGCCCGGTGCCGGCCCCGGATCGGCCAGCACACGGCTTTTCAGTGCACTGGTGCCGTTGTCACAGGCGTCGGCAAGGCGGTCGCCTTCGGGGTGGTCGCGCAGGCAGCCGTGGTGTTCATCCTGCCAGTCGAAATGGCCCTCGATGGAGCGCGTGTAGGGATCAAGCAACAGTTTGTTGGCATTGAAGCGCCTTCCGTTTTCCGGCTGGTATTCGCCATGTGCGCGGTAGCCGTAATGCAGCCCTGTCGTGGCACCATCGAGAAAGCCATGGAAGATGCCGTCATCCGGACCGTGCAAAGGATAGCGTTTCAGTTCAGTGGCGCCATCATCGGCATACAGACAGAGCTCGATGCCTTCGGCACGCTGCGAAAAGACCGCGAAGTTGACGCCGCCGTCGCCTGCATGCGCGCCCAGTGGCGCATCTCGGCCGGGCTCAAGCCGTTCGGGCAGGATGTTCACGGCGAGGGCACCAGAAATAAGGTGGACAGCGGTGGCAGGGTTACTGCCAATGAGCGGGCATGACCATCTGCGGCAATGGTCTGACACTGCAGAACGGCGCCGGGATTGCCGAGATCGCTGCCGCCGTAGTGGTGCGAATCGGTATTTAGGACTTCCCGCCAACGGGACGCCTGTGCATCCGGCAGGCCGATGCAGTACGCCGGGCGCGGCACCGGGGTCATATTGCAGAGCACCATGACTGTATTGCCGTTTCCGTCATGGCGCAACCAGGACAGTACCGAATTGTCGGCATCACTGCCGTTGAGCCATTGGAAACCTTCGGGCTCGCAGTCCTTGGCGTGCAGCGCCGGCTGTTCGCGGTACAGCACATTGAGATCGCAGATCAGACGCTGGATGCCGGCATGTTGTAAATTTTTAAGCAGCACCCATGGTAGTTCCTGATCATGATGCCATTCGTCCGGTTGTGCGAATTCCTGACCCATGAACAGCAGCTTCTTGCCCGGATGGCCCCACATGAAGCCGTAGTAGGCGCGCAGGTTGGCAAAGCGCTGCCAATCGTCACCAGGCATCTTGGCCAGCAGCGAGCCCTTGCCGTGCACTACCTCATCATGCGAAAGCGGCAGCATGAAATTTTCGCTGAAGGCATATACCAGGCTGAAGGTGATCTTCTCATGGTGCCAGCGCCGGTGCACCGGATCCTCTTGCATGTACTGCAGGGAATCATTCATCCAGCCCATGTTCCACTTGAAATGGAAACCCAGGCCGCCAGCATGCACCGGCGTTGTCACGCCCGGAAAGGCGGTCGACTCCTCGGCGACGGTAATGGCGCCGGGCCTACCGCCAATTTCGGTATTGATGCGTTGGAACAGCGAAATCGCTTCCAGATTTTCACGGCCGCCGAAAGCATTCGGCAACCATTCGCCGACCTTGCGCGAATAATCGCGGTAAAGCATCGAGGCGACAGCATCGACGCGCAGACCATCGACACCCCAGCGTTCGATCCAGTAGCGAGCGCTGCCGCTAAGGAAGTTGCGGACTTCATTGCGGCCGAAATTGTAGATGGCGGTGTTCCAGTCGTGGTGCCAGCCCTCACGCGGGTCGGCGTATTCGTAAAGTGCCGTGCCATCAAACTGCGCCAAACCATGGGCGTCAATCGGAAAATGCGCCGGTACCCAGTCCAGCAGCAATCCGAGGCCCTGCGCATGGCAGGCGACGACGAAGCGGCCGAAACCCTCGGGCGGACCAAAACGCGCACTTGGCGCGAACAGGCCGAGGGTCTGGTAGCCCCAGGATCCGTCGAACGGATGTTCGCTGATCGGCATCAGCTGTACATGGGTAAAGCCCAGCGATGCCGCATACGCCGGCAAGGTTTCGGCCAGCTCATCCCAATTGGCGAATCCACCGTCCGCGCCTTTGCGCCAGGATCCGGCATGCACTTCATAGACGCTGATCGGCGCGTCACGCCGGTTGGCGGCAATGCGTGTCTGTGGCAATGGCTTCGCCGCCGGCAAGTCCATGACCCGGCTGGCGGTGCCTGGGCGAAGTTCGGCGGCGCGCGCATACGGATCGGCTTTGGCCGGCAACAGGCTGCCATCGGCGCCGATGATTTCGAATTTGTACAGATCACCGGCGATGGCATGCGGAATGAAGATTTCCCAGATGCCGGTGCTGTGGCGCAGACGCATCGGGTGCCGGCGGCCGTCCCAGACATTGAAGCTGCCAATCGTGCTGACCCGGCGCGCATTCGGTGCCCAGACCGCGAAACGCACGCCGTCGATGCCATCAACCCGTTGCGGGTGCGCACCCAGCACCGCGTAGGGGGCGGGATGATTGCCGTCCGATAGCATAGCCAGATCACAGTCGTCGATCTGTGGCCCGAACGCGTAGGCATCGTGCAATTCGATTTCGCCCTGCGGCCAGCGAATGCGCAGCCGGTAGGTGAAGGGTTTGCGTCGGCGCGGAATGGCGGCTTCGAACAGACCGTCGGCATGACGCGGTGGCAACGGGCAGAGCACTTTGCCGCTGGTTGCATCGATTACCGTGACCTGTTCCGCGCCAGGCAACAATGCCCGTAGCCAGAGCCGGCCATCGATGCCGGCGTGCAGGCCGAGCACAGCGAAGGGATCGGCATGACGTGCCGCTAGGAGATCGGCGGCGTCACGCGCCTCAAGCATGCCGTGTGCCGTTATCCAGGCTGGCAGCGGACCAGACACGGGTCACATAATCACGGATGGTGCGGTCGGCGGAGAAACCGCCCATGCCGGCGATATTGCGGGCGACCGCGGCCTGCCAAAGCGCAGGTTGTGCGTAGAGGGCATCCACGCGCTGCTGCGTGGCCACGTAGTCGGCGAAATCGGCAAGCAGGAAGTAGCGGTCACGTCCGATCAGATCATCAATCAGCGCTTTGTAGCGTGTCGGTTCGCCGGGGCTGAAGGTGCCGCGGCCGATGGCGTCGAGCACCGCATGCAAGACCGGATTCTGCTGGGCGATCCACAAGGGCAAATAGCCGAGATCGCGCAGTTTTTCGATACCGTCGGCGCGGTGGCCGAAAACGAACACCTCCGATTCGCCGATGGCTTCCGCCATTTCGATGGTGGCGCCATCCCAGGTACCGATGGTCAGCGCGCCATTCAGTGCGAACTTCATGTTGCCGGTTCCCGAGGCTTCGGTGCCGGCGGTGGAAATCTGTTCGGACAGATCAGCGGCAGGAATGATGGTTTCGGCCAGACTGACACCGTAATTGGGCAGGAACACCAGCTTCAGCCGGCCCTGCAGGCGCTCGTCAGCGTTGATGACACGGCCGATGTCGTGGGCCAGACGGATGATCTGCTTCGCGGTGTGATAGGCCGAGGCCGCCTTGCCGGCGATGATGACCGTCCGCGCCTGCCAACCGTTGCCGTCCGGACCGGCCGGATCGGCGAGCATGGCCTGGTAGCGGGCGACCACATGCAGCAGATTCAGCAACTGGCGTTTGTATTCATGGATGCGCTTGACCTGTACATCGAACAGCGAACGGCTGTCGATGCGGATGCCGGTATCGCGCAGGATACGTTCGGCCAACCGCGCCTTGTTGGCGAATTTGATCAGGCCCAGACTTTGGCCGAGCACCGGATCGTCGGCCTGGGCACGCAGGGCTTTCAGTCCGCCCAGATCGCGTCGCCAACCGGTTCCGATACGGGCATCGAGCAGCGTGGACAGCCCCGGATTTGCCTGCTGCAGCCAGCGCCGTGGCGTGACACCGTTGGTGACGTTGTGGAAGCGCTCGGGAAACAGTCGGGCGTAATCGGCGAAGATGGTATCGACCATCAACTGCGAATGCAGGGCCGCAACGCCGTTCACCCGTTGCGATGCGACAACTGCGAGCGAGGCCATGCGCACATGGCGGACGCCGCTTTCATCGATCAGGGAGACGCGTTTTGCCAGTTCCTCGTCCCCCGGAAAGCGCGCACGCACATCGGCCAGAAACCGGTAGTTGATATCGTAGATAATTTCCAGGTGACGGGGCAGCAACGCCTCCATCAGGGCTACCGGCCAGGTTTCCAGGGCTTCCGGCATCAGGGTGTGATTGGTGTAAGACACTGCTTCACGGGTGATGCGCCAGGCCTCGTCCCATTTCATGCCGTGTTCGTCGACCAACAGGCGCATCAGTTCCGCCGGCGCCAGGGCCGGATGGGTATCGTTCAGATGGATGGCGTTGTGACGTCCGAGCGAGTCGAGCGTGCCGAATTCGGCCAGATGGCGCTGCAGCAGATCCTGCAGCGAGGCACTGACCAGAAACGCTTCCTGGCGCAGACGCAATTCGCGGCCGGCGGCGTGGCTGTCATCGGGATACAGTACCCAGTTCAGCGCATCGGCCTGCCATTCGGGCTTGGCGGCGGCGGCATAATCGCCGCGGACGACGGCCTGGAAATCGACAGCCTGTTCGGGAAGCGCCTGCCACTGACGCAGCGTGGATACCCGCTTGCCGTGATGCGCGGGAACGATGAAGTCAAAGGCCCGCGCACGGATCCGTTCGGCCGGAACCCACTGGCGGCCTCCGCTGCGGTCGCTTTCCACGCGGCCACCGGCCCGGGTGGATTCGACACGGCCGCCGAAACCGACGGAATATTCGATGTTGCTGCGTTCGATGTCCCACAATCCGCCATCACGTAGCCAGTCATCGGCGGTCTCCACCTGCACACCATCGGGGGCCGTCTGTTTGAACATGCCGAAGCGGTAGCGCAGGCCGTAGCCGAACGAGGGCAATTCCAGTTCGGCAAAGGCGTCCAGAAAGCAGGCCGCCAGACGACCAAGTCCGCCGTTGCCGAGCGCGGCATCGGGCTCGCTTTCCAGTAGATCGCTCCAGGCGATGCCACGTTCCGCCATCAAGGCGCGCAGGCTCGGTTCCAGACCGAGCGCCGCCAGGGCATTGCCCATCGCGCGGCCCATCAGGAATTCCATCGAAAGGTAGTGTACGCGGCGGCATGGCGCGTCCTTTCCGCGCGCGGCATCGGCTTTCTGTGTGCTTGCCCAGCGCGCCGCCAACTCGTCACGGCAGGCCTCGGCCGCCATGCGAAGCGCTGCATGCGCATCCAGGAGACCGGCCTGTTGAGCGGCAAGACGGTTGAAACGGGTCAGCACTGCATTTTGCAGGGCGTCACGGCTGTCGGTATCCAGCGGGGATGCGGTGTCATTCATGGGTTGGCAGGCGGGCAGTTCATCATTGTGGGAATAACGCCACGCCGGCGTCATTGAAACCACAGCCAGTGTAGAAGCCACGACCCTGCGGAGCAAGGAAAATGCAAACGTATTCATACCTTTGGGGTTAAGATAAGTCCATGAAACGACGCACATTACTGCAATTCAGCGCAGGTCTGCCCTTGGCGCTGGCGACGGCCCGGATTCAGGCGCAGCATCCGTTCTGGACACGGGTGTTCGCCGTCATGCCGGAGCCCTTCGCAAGTATGCCCGGCAAGCCGGACTACCGTATCCAGATCCTCTGCCAATACCGGCGGCGCGCCAAGCGCTGGCAAAAGTACAGCTGGCAGTTGCAGCCCGAGCACTGGTTCAGCACCGGCAGCGTGGCCAAGTTGCCAATAGCTCTGCTGGCCTGTGAACGCATTGCGGCCATGGGGCTCGATTTGGGCGCACAGATCGGATTCATCCAGCCGCCGATTGGTGGTGAGTGGCCGGATGACGAGCCGGATTTTGAATCCCTGCGCCGCAGTCTGACCCGCATCTTCACCATCAGTGAAAACCCGCCGTTCAACCGGCTCTATGATTTCCTTGGCGTCGATACCAGCCATGATCGCCTTGCCGCGCTCGGTTACCCGGCGGTCCGGCTGATCAGCCGCATGAGCGCGCCGGTGCGCGAGAATGTCCGCACGCGCGCCGGGCAGATCCGCGATGAACGCGGAAGGGTGTTGGCGGAATTTCCGGAGCACACCGGAAGTGCGCGCCGATTTCCTTTCGGCAGCGCCCTGACCGGCTCCGGATTCCTGCACGATGACGGTACGCTGGTAACCGGTCCGCATGATTTTTCCGCAGCCAACTTCATCACTCTGGTCGATTCCCAACAGATGCTGAAGGCATTGATCGATCCGGCATCGGTGCCCGTGCATCAGCGCTGGGCGATTCCCGAAGTGATGCGCAGTGAAATCCTCCGGATCATGGCGATGATGCCCCGCGAAAGCAGGGATCCGGTATATTCTGAAACCGAATACCATGACGGGTATGCGCGCTTCTTCATGATCGGCGACAGCCAGGTACGGAAACCCGATGGTTTGCATCTGATTGGAAAAGTCGGTAATGCCTATGGTTTCGCCACCGATGTCGAATACATCACTGCCGACATATCCGATATCGAGTGTCTATTATCGGCGAATGTGTATGTGAATGCTGATGGTATCTTCAATGACGATAAGTATGAATACGAAACGCTCGGCTATCCGTTTCTGGCAGCGTTGGGACGTGCGGTCTGGCAGGTTCTGAACGAACCACAATGAAACAGCAGTGGCTGTCAAACCGGAAATACATGGCGGCCACAAGAATATTTTTCTCGAAATCGCAGTGGCGTGTGTTTGCTTGTTTTTTAATGAAGTATTGAGCACATAGAGAAAGTCAATTTCGCTTGGTGTTTATGATCCCGGAACTACTTTAGTCAGAGGGATTCCACCCAGACCGGAACGCCATTCAGCGCGGCATTTCCGGATAGGCCATCCAGCGCTCCGGTATCCGTCAGATCGTTATAGCTCGATCCGGCCACAGCTTCGGCTCGGCGCATTTGCAGGCCAACACGCTGGTGACCGAAGCCATGTGGCAGGCAGACCACGCCGGGACGAACGGCATCGCTGGTTTTGACCGCAACGGCGATGCTACCGTTCTGCGAGCGCACCCGCACCATGTGGCCATCGCTCAGTTGGCGCCGATCCAGATCATCGGCATGCATCCACAGCTCATGGCGTGTTGGTCCCTTCACCAGTCGAGGTACGTTGTGCATCCAGGAATTGTTGCTGCGGATGTCGCGTCGACCAATGAGCAACAGGGCGTCATCGGCCGGCAGCGGCATAGGCACAGCTGCCAAGTCAGCCAACGCTTTCATGAACAGCGGAGGTGCCGCTTCGATGCAGGTGCTTGCGGTTTCAAGGCGTGCCAGCAGGCTGGGCTGCAGCGGTCCGAGGTCGAGTCCGTGTTCGGCGGCCTCCAGCGCCGCCAGACTCAGGCCGGAGTTGCCTCGCGCCAGCCCGGCGGCGATGAGTGTTTTCGGCGACGGCAGCATCTGCCATTCGCGTCCGCTGGCAGCCGCGAAGGCGGCACCGAGACCGTTGATGATTTCCCAGTCGGCACGCTCTTCCGCTGCGCGCTCCTGCACGGGTCGATTCAAGCGTGCTACCCGGCGCACGGCAAAGGCATTGAATACCGAATCGTAATGATCCTGGCTCAAGAACGACGCCGGCGGCAGAATCAGATCGGCATGGCGGGTGCTTTCATTGATGTAGATATCGATGCTGAGCATGAACTCCAGTCCGGACAGTGCCGCGTCCACGGCAACGCCGTCGGGCGTGGACAGCACCGGATTGCCGGCGCTGGTGATCAGTGCGCGGATCTGTCCCGGGCCGGGCGTGCTGATTTCCTCGCACAAGGCCGATACCGGCAGCTCGCCGGCGAATTCCGGTAGTTTGCGCACGCGACTGTGCCATCGCCCGCGTGCGCCGGGCGAGGTGCCGGGTCCAGTTATCGGAAGCGCCGCATCATTCACCATTGCACCGCCCGGTCTATCCAGATTGCCGGTGTACAGATTGATCAGCTGCAGTAGCCATTGGCACAGGCTGCCGTGTGCCTGTACCGAGACACCCATGCGGCCGTAGGCGACGGCGCGTTCTGCCTGGTAGAAATCGGAGGCCATGCGCGTAATGGATTCGGCCGGAATGCCGGTAAGCGCTTTGACGTCGGCTTGTGCGAATGCGCCAATGGCGGTCATGGCTTCTTCAAAACCCTGCAGTTTTCCGGCGTAGGCATTCAAACGCGGCGGTCCCTGCTGCTGCAGGGCCTGCAGGAAGGCAATCAGAAAATAGACGTCGCCGGCGGGAGTGATGAAATGATGTTCGCTGGCGAGCTCGGCGGTTTCAGTCCGGCGCGGGTCGATGACCACCAGTTTGCCGCGTGCGGTCAACGCCTTGATGCGCGCGCGCACATCGGGCACCGTCATCAGGCTGCCATTGGAAGCGATCGGATTGGCGCCGAGCATCAGGAAATAATCGGTGTGATCGATATCGGGAATCGGCAGCAGGAATTGATGGCCGTACATCTGGGCATTCACCAGCTGGTGCGGCCATTGGTCGACCGAGGATGCGCTGAACACGTTCGGGCTGCGGATCAGCTTCAACAGAAACGGCAGATAGGCGATGTGTCCGAAATGATGCACATTCGGATTGCCCAGATACGCGCCGATGGCGGCGGCGCCATGTTCGGCCTGGATGGCGGCCAGACGTTCCCCCGCAAAGGCGAAGGCCTCGTCCCAGTCGATTTCACGCCATTGTCCGTGCTCACGTCGCATTGGTCGGCGCAGGCGGTCGGGATCGTTTTCCAGATCGAGGATGGCGTTGCCCTTCGGGCAAATGTGACCGCGGCTGAATGGGTCGGCCGTGTCGCCGCGGATGGCAGTGAGGCGGTCGTCTTCGTACTGCAGTTCGAGGCCGCAAATGGCTTCGCATAGCGGACAGGCGCGGAACTTGGAATGGCGGGCCATGACTGTAATCTCCCGGTGGTCGGAATTGCCGTTTTGGCAGCTGGCCGAGGTGTCTGCCCGATTCTAGCAAGCCCTGTCATGAAAAAACCGCCTTTCGGCAGTTTTTTCAGGCTTAGAAATTCGGCTTTTCCGGTGCATCCTCGAAGCGGGTGACCGATTCATGAATGATGCGTTTGGCTTCCTTGGCGCCGCCCCAGCCGTCGAGCTTGACCCATTTATCTTTTTCAAGGTCCTTATAATGCGCGAAGAAATGACCGATGCGGTCCAGCCAGTGCTGGGAAACCTGGTCGATGTCATGGATATGCGAGTAACCGTCGAACACTTTGTCGATCGGCACCGCCACCAGCTTCTCGTCGGAACCGGCTTCGTCCTTCATGCGCAGGACACCGACCGGACGGCAGCGGATGACCGAGCCCGGCACCAGCGGCAGCGGCAGAATGACAAGTACATCTGCCGGATCGCCATCGCCGCACAGGGTGTGCGGAATGTAACCGTAATTGCAGGGGTAGCGCATCGGCGTCGACAGGATACGGTCGACGAAAATGGCGCCGGTGGCCTTGTCGACCTCGTATTTCACCGGTTCGGCGTCTTTCGGGATTTCGATGATGACGTTTACTTCGTTCGGAACGTCTTTACCGGTCTGTACCAGATCCAGGCCCATGGCTTACTCCTTAATTGCAAGGCGTGCATCATACCCTAGCCGGACTGAATAATCACTCAACAGAGCCGGCGCGGCATACTCCGGGAAAACCGCGGCGGGCGGCAATGCGGCGGTTTGACTTCAATCAAGGGGCGTGGGCGGATATGCGCTAGACTGGGTCCATCAGTACCTACAACAAGGAGCTTTTCATGCAATCATCCATGCTTTCCCATTCCATTGCCGTCGAATTTCCGGAGCTCAGCGAGAAAATCCACGCGCTTAAGGCCAGCAACCATCATTTCGCCCGTCTGCTTGCCGAGCATGATGCCATCGACCAGCGCATCATCCGCGATGAGGAAAAAATCGAGCCCTTGAATGATGAAACCTTGCACGAACTGAAACAGCAGCGCCTGAAACTGAAGGACGAGCTCTATAAGATGGCCACGGCCGTTTGAACGCCGGCGACTGAACTAAAAAAGGCGCCTTCAGGCGCCTTTTTCGTGGCTTCAGCTTTGCGGAATCACCGGTGGGATTCAACCGGGCAGCGCGCTGCTCTGCGCGATCCAGCGTCCGATCAGCAATGCCGTTGCGATGACTGCTGATAGGCCGACAATAAAACCGATGACGCCGGTGATGAATGAAATCAACATCAGTAGTCCGTCGCGCTCGACCATGGCGAAACCAAAAAAAGCAATCGCTATGCCCGGCGGCACGTTGGTGAATGGTCCCGGCAGCAGAATCACCGAGGCCAGAATGAAACAGCAGACCGCGGCAATCCGGTTCACGGCCGATCCGGTCAATAGGGGCCAGCGCGGTTTGGCGAAACGCTCAAGCCGCAACAGCCACTTCCCCTTGCTTTGGATGCTGGTCTGCACCGCGTCGGCCGAGAATTGCTTGCCATCAAAACGTTTCGGCATGGTCGGCCGGTGCCGGCCCAGCGCCTGTTGTGCCGAGAACAGCAGAATCGGGACGGCCATGACCGAACACAATCCGGTTGGCAGCGCTCCAGCCAGCATGCCGAACAGGATGTAGACGAATCCGAATCCGCGCGGCCCCATGGCGTTGAGCAGATCGCTCAGATGGATGTTCTTGCCGCGATATCCGTCCAGAAGATGCATCAATGCACCATGCAGAGAGCCATCACTATTGGGCGCGTATTGATGATGATTAGGTTCCATGAGGGCAGTATGGGGCGCCGGCAGTAAAAGTTTGTGAATCCCCCATGAAAAACCCCGCCGGAGCGGGGTTTTTCATGGAACGGTACGGTCTGATCAGGCCAGAAATGGAATCAGTAGCAGGGACACGATGTTGATGATCTTGATCAGCGGGTTGATGGCTGGGCCGGCGGTGTCCTTGTAGGGATCGCCGACGGTATCGCCGGTGACCGCGGCCTTGTGGGCTTCGGAACCTTTGCCGCCATGATGGCCTTCTTCAATGTACTTCTTGGCGTTATCCCAGGCACCACCACCGGTGCACATCGAGATGGCCACGAACAGACCGGTCACGATGGTGCCCATCAGCAGGCCGCCGAGGGCATCGGCGCCGAGCGTCAGGCCGACCACCACCGGAATCAGCAGCGGCAGCAGCGAGGGCACGATCATTTCGCGGATGGCGGATTTAGTCAGCAGATCGACGGCTTTGTCATACTGCGGTTTACCGGTACCTTCCATGATGCCCGGTATTTCACGGAACTGGCGACGTACTTCCTCGACCACCGCGCCTGCGGCGCGGCCCACGGCCTGCATGGCCATGGCGCCGAACAGATACGGAATCATGCCGCCGATCAGCAGGCCGATGACAACCTGCGGGTTGTCGATGGAGAAGTTGACCGGCGCGAAGCCTTCGCCGCGTTCGGCCAGCTTGTGCGAGTAATCGGCGAACAACACCAGCGCGGCCAGACCGGCCGAACCGATGGCATAACCTTTGGTAACCGCCTTGGTAGTGTTGCCGACGGCGTCGAGGGCATCGGTGGTGACGCGGATTTCCTTATCCATGCCCGACATTTCGGCAATGCCGCCGGCGTTATCGGTAATCGGACCGTAAGCATCCAGCGCGACGATCATGCCCGCCATCGACAGCATAGCGGTCGCGGCCACGGCCACGCCGTACAGGCCGGCGAGGTGATAGCAGCCGTAAATCGAGGCGGCCACGGCCAGCACCGGAGCGGCGGTCGATTTCATCGACACCGCCAGACCAGCGATGACATTGGTACCGTGCCCGGTTTCGGAGGCTTTCGCCACATCCTGCACCGGAGCAAATTCGGTTGCGGTGTAGTATTCGGTAATCACCACCAGCGCAGCCGTCAGCGCCAGTCCGATGAGTGCGCACCAGAAAATACCATTGGAGTGCTCCAGGCTGAACATGGAATCGGTCACGAAGTAGAACGCGATAGCCGCCAGCAGACCGGAAACACCCAGACCACGGTACAGCGCGTTCATGATCTTGCCGCCGTCACGGGTCTTCACGAAGAACGTGCCGACGATTGAGGCGATGATGGAAACCGCGCCCAGCACCAGCGGATACATCACGCCGTTCCAGCCGTAGGTGGCGAAGGAAATGCCGGCGATGAGCATGGCGGCGATGATGGTGACCGCATAGGTTTCGAACAGGTCGGCGGCCATACCGGCGCAGTCACCGACGTTGTCACCGACGTTGTCGGCAATGACGGCCGGATTGCGCGGGTCATCTTCCGGAATTCCGGCTTCGACTTTACCCACCAGATCGGCGCCGACGTCGGCACCCTTGGTGAAGATGCCGCCGCCCAGGCGGGCGAAGATGGAAATCAGCGAGCTGCCGAAGGCCAGGCCGATCATCGGCTGCATCGCGGCCTTGACCGTTTCGGCGGTCTGTTCGCCACCGGACTTGATCAGCATGAAATAACCCGCGACGCCCAACAGGCCGAGACCGACCACCAGCATGCCGGTGATGGCGCCGCCCTTGAAGCTGACATTGAGGGCATCATTCAGGCTACGGGTGGCGGCCTGAGCGGTGCGCACATTGGCGCGCACGGAAACGAACATGCCGATGAAGCCGGCCAGGCCGGACAGTATGGCGCCGATGGCGAAGCCGATGGCGGTCTGCCAGCCCAGCGCAGGCACAAAGCCAATGACTACAAACAACACGATGCCTACGATGGCGATAGTGCGGTACTGGCGGCGCAGATAGGCGCCGGCGCCTTCCTGCACGGCGGCCGCAATCGCCTGCATTTTGTCATTGCCGGCATCCTGCTTGAGGATCCAGCCGGTGGTGTACAGCCCGTAAATGATGGCCAAGGCCGCGCAGGCCAAAGCCAGTTCCAATCCATATTGCGCTAACATTCCATACTCCCTAATTCATGAAGGATCGGGCGGTCTTTGCCGCCGCCCCAAGAGTATGCCAGAGCCCGGGAAACTTAACTAGGGCTGAATGATTATGGGTTCCGCCTATTTCACCCACGCCTGCAGCTTTTTCTTCACCAAGGGCAGTTTCGGTTTGAAATGCACGGGCAGACTGTTCTTGCCAAGCGGCACGGCGGCCTGACCTTGGATCAGCGGTGACAGGTAGTGGCGGCAGGCGGCGGTGATGCCGAAGCCATCCTTGCGGATGAAGGCATCCGGCATTTTCTTCTCGACATTGGCAATCCGGCTCAGCGGCACCGGATCGATGTGCCAGCGGTAGGGCGCATCCGAAGTGCGGATGATCGCCGGCATCACGCCGTTATTGCCCGAAAGCGCCAACTCGACTGCCGCTTTGCCGACCGCCATGGCCTGGTCGAGATCGACCTGCGAAGCCAGATGGCGGGCTGAGCGTTGCAGATAATCGGGTACGGTCCAATGGACCTTCATCCCCAGTGCATCCTTGACCAAGCCGGCAAGCATGGGCGCGGCGCCGCCGAGCTGACTATGACCGAAGGCATCCACGCTGCCCTCGGCCTGCGCCAGGAACTTGCCATCCGGAGTTTTCACGCCCTCGGAAACCACCACCACGCAGTAGCCGACTTTGGCCACGGTGTCCTTGACCTTGGCCAGGAACACGGCTTTGTCGAAGGCGCGCTCTGGGAACAGGATGATGTGCGGGGCCTCTTTGGCGGTCTCGCCGGCGAGTCCAGCCGCGGCAGCCAGCCATCCGGCGTGGCGACCCATGACTTCATAGACGAACACTTTGGTCGAGGTTTCGGCCATGGCTTCCACATCGATGGCTGCTTCCAGCACCGACACCGCGGTGTAGCGGGCGGCCGAACCGAAGCCGGGACAACAGTCGGTGATGACCAGATCATTATCGACGGTTTTCGGTACCGCCACGCAGGTCAGCGCATAGCCGGATTGCTGCGCCAGCTGCGAAATCTTCAGCGCGGTATCGGCCGAATCGTTGCCACCGTTGTAGAGGAAATAACGGATGTCATGCGCCTTGAACACGTCCAGCAGACGTTGATAGTGTGCCGCATCCTGCTCAAGGGATTTCAGTTTGAAACGGCAGGAGCCGAAGGCGCCGCCGGGAGTGTATGCCAACGCTTTGATTTCACTGGAAGTAAGTCCGGCCGTGTCGAACATCTGTTCGCGCAGGATGCCCAGAATGCCGTTCTTGCCGGCATACACCGGAATTTTGCGGGCGCGGGCCTGCGCCAATACCGCGCTGGCGCTGGCATTGATGACGGCGGTTACGCCGCCGGACTGGGCATAAAGTAATCTGCCTTTCGACATAAACATCCCTTAAAATTGACGAAACAGACGGCAACGGTTAGGGTGTCATTATGGCAAATTTTCGCCGTGGTAGCCGGTTCTCCGATTGGCGCCCGACCCCATAACAACGACTTTCTGAGGTTTTATGCGATTGGTTCTTCTCGGTGCCCCCGGTTCGGGCAAAGGCACCCAAGCGGCGCGGCTGAAGGAATATCTGGATGTTCCGCATATTTCCACCGGCGAGCTGCTGCGTGCGGCCGTGGCTGCCGGAACCCCGCTCGGGCTGCAGGCCAAGGAAGTGATGGAGGCCGGTGGTCTGGTCTCCGATGATGTGGTGCTCGGCATGCTCGAGGAGCGCCTGCTCAAACCCGACACCGGCAACGGCTTCATCCTTGACGGCTATCCCCGCAATCTGGTTCAGGCCAATGCCTTGGCCGCGCTCCTGAAAAAACTTGGTCAGCCAATCGATATCGCCGTGCAGCTGGATGTGGATACCGAGCTGTTGGTTGAACGTCTGGCCGGCCGCGCCAAGGCTGAAGGCCGCGCCGATGACAGTCCGGAATCGGTGCGCAAGCGCTTGGGCGTCTATGAAAGCCAGACCGCGCCGGTGGTCGACTACTACCGCAGCCTTGGCAAGCTCGCACATCTGAACGGTGTCGGCACGCTCGACGAGGTGTTCACCCGCATCACCAAGGCCTTGGCCGGTAGAGCGGAAGTCGGCTGAACCCCGTTATGAATCTGCATATCCTGGGCATCTGCGGCACATTCATGGGCGGCGTGGCCGCTTTGGCGCGCGAGCTCGGACACCGCGTGCAGGGTTCGGACGCCAATGTCTATCCGCCGATGTCGACCCAGCTGGAACAGCTCGGTATCGGCCTGTATTCGGGCTATGCTCCCGCCGACATCGCCACTGATAGCAATTGCGTGGTCATCGGCAATGCCCTCTCTCGCGGCAATCCTGCTGTCGAGCACGTCCTCAACCGGCAGATCAACTACCGCTCCGGCGCGCAATGGCTGGCCGAGAATGTGCTGCCCGGCCGGCATACACTGGCAGTGGCCGGCACTCACGGCAAAACCACCACCACATCGATCCTCGCCTTTCTGCTGGAAGCGGCCGGGCGCGATCCGGGTTTTCTGGTCGGCGGCGTGCCGGAAAATTTCGGCGTCTCTGCGCGTCTGGGTTCCGGCAAGGAATTCGTGGTCGAAGCCGATGAATACGACACCGCGTTCTTCGACAAACGCTCCAAGTTCGTGCACTACGGCCCGCGCGTGGCGATTCTCAACAATCTGGAGTTCGACCACGCCGATATTTTTCCGGATCTGGCCGCCATTCAGCGCCAGTTCCATCACCTGGTACGTATCGTGCCGGGCGAAGGCCGGCTGATCGTCAACGGCGAGGACGCCGCATTGGCCGAAGTGCTGGCCATGGGCTGCTGGACGCCGGTCGAGCGCTTCGCCATCGATGCCGATGCCGAATGGCAGGCCGAGCTGGTTCAGGCCGACGGATCCGAGTTTATCCTGAAACATCTCGGCCATGAGCTCGGTGCCGTGCGCTGGAATCTGCTCGGTCGCCACAACGTGATGAACGCGCTAGCAGCTTTCGCCGCCTGTCATGCGGTCGGTGTCGCGGTGCCGGATATCATTCCGGCGCTGGCCGATTTCGTCAGCGTCAAACGCCGCATGGAAGTGATCGGTGTCGCTGCCGGAGTCATGGTCTATGACGACTTCGCGCACCATCCGACCGCCATCGCGACCACCCTGGCCGGCCTGCGCGCCAGAGTGGGCAATGCACGCATCGTGGTGGCCATGGAGCCGCGTTCGAATTCGATGCGGCTCGGCGCGCATTCGGCATACATCGCACCCTCGCTGACCGATGCCGATGCCGTGGTGTTCCTGCACCGCCCGGAACTGCCTTGGGATGCTGAGGCCGTCGTCTCGGCACTGAAGGGCGATGGCCGCACAGCCGCCAGCGTCGATGCCCTGATTGAAACGCTCACGGCGATGGCACGTAGCGGTGACCATCTCGTATTCATGTCCAACGGCGGCTTCGAAGACGCCCCACGCCGCTGTCTGAAAGCCCTGCAATCCTGAATAACCGCTACTCCGGAGGCATAATGTCCTTACAGGGAAAAACCCTTTTCATCACCGGCGCCTCGCGCGGTATCGGTCTGGCCATCGCCCGTAAAGCCGGCAGCCTCGGTGCCAACGTGGTTATCGCCGCCAAATCGGCCGTCGTCAATCCGAAACTTCCGGGTACTATCTTCACTGCCGCCGCCGAGGTGGAAGCGGCCGGTGGTAAAGCGCTCGCCATCCAATGCGATATCCGCGACGAGGCCAATGTCGAAGCGGCTATGGCGCAGGCGGCGGAACATTTCAGTGGCATTGATGTGCTGGTCAACAATGCCAGCGCCATCTGGTTGCGCGGAATTCTGGATACACCCATGAAACGCTTTGATTTGATGAGCCAGGTCAATTCGCGCGGCACGTTTCTGTGTGCGCAAAAGGCGCTGCCGTATCTGCTGAAGTCCGAAAATCCACATATTCTTACCTTGGCGCCGCCGCCGAATCTCGATCCGAAATGGTGGGGTTCATTTACTGGCTATACCTTGGCAAAAATGGGCATGAGCTTCGTCACCCTTGGCTTGGCTGAAGAATTCAAGGGGCGTGTCGCTGTCAATGCCTTATGGCCAAAGACGGTCATCGCAACCGATGCCATCAACATGATTCCCGGTGTGGATATCAACGCCGCCCGCAACGCTGAAATCGTTGCTGATGCGGCTATTGCTATTTTGCTTCAGAAATTCAGCGCCGCCACCGGCCAGTTCTACATTGATGAAGATCTGTTGCGCGATAACGGTATTATGGATTTCGAGCAGTACGCCATGGCTCCGGGAACGCCACTGCTTCCCGATTTTTTTCTGTAAGGAATTGCCATGAAGTACCTGCACACCATGGTCCGTGTCAGTGATTTGGAAGCTTCACTGCGGTTTTACTGCGAGGGCCTGGGGTTGAAGGAAGTCCGGCGCATGGAAAACAACGCCGGCCGATTCACACTGGTATTCCTTTCCGCTGATGAAACCCCCTCGGCTGAAATCGAATTGACCTATAACTGGGATCCCGAACCTGCTTACGGCAGTTCCCGCAATTTCGGCCATCTGGCCTTCCGTGTCGATGATCTTTACGCGGTTTGCGCGCGACTGCGGGCGATGGGTTACATCATCAACCGGCCGCCGCGCGACGGGCACATGGCTTTCGTGCGTTCTCCGGATCTGATATCCATCGAGCTGTTGCAGGAAGGTCATCTGCCGCCGCAGGAGCCCTGGGCGTCGATACCCAATACCGGCAGCTGGTAATCGGTCAGAGCAGAGCTTGTTTCAGGTCGTCAATCAGATCATCCGGATGCTCAAGTCCAACCGACATCCGAATCAGGTTCTGCGGTGAAACCGGATTCGCGCCTTCTATCGAGGCCCGGTGCTCGATCAGTGATTCCACGCCACCGAGAGAGGTGGCATTGGTGAAAACCTTGACCCGTGATGCAAAGCGCAATGCGGCCTCCCGGCCGCCGGTGAACTGAATGGAGAGCATGCCGCCGAAATCCCGCATTTGCTTTCTGGCGATGGCATGGCCCGGATGCGTCGGAAGGCCCGGATAGTTGACGGATTCAATGGCGGGATGCGAGCTCAGAAATTCAGCAATCAGCCGCGCATTGCGGCAATGCCAGGCCATGCGCGCCGGCAGCGAACGTGCTCCGCGCAGGATCAGCCAGCTGTTGAAGGGCGAGGCGATGCTGCCGGTGATATGACGCCGATGCGCGGCCTGTTCGTAAACCGAATCGGCCAGTGCGAACACCAGCGCACCGCCCATGACATCGCTGTGGCCGCCGAAGTATTTGGTGGTGGAATGCATCACCGCATCGGCACCGAGTGCCAACGGCTGCTGCAGCGCCGGGGTGGCGAAGGTGTTGTCGCAGACCAAGCGAGTGCCATGCGCCTTGGCGATTTCCGCCAGCGCTGCGATGTCGGCCACTGCCAGCAAGGGATTGGACGGCGTTTCAGCCCAGATTAGTACGGTCTCAGGGCGCAGCGCCGCGCGGACTTCCAGTAGATCCGACATGTCCACGGCGGTGGCGGTGATTCCACGATGGGGCAGGAATTCGTGGAAGAGCGTACGCAGACCCGTGTAACAGTCATTGGGGATCAGTACATGCGAGCCGTTAGCCAGGCATTCGAGGTAGCCCTGCATGGCCGCCATGCCCGAGGCATAAACCAGTGCACGTTCGCCGCCTTCCAGCGCCGCCAGACAGGTTTCCAGGCGGTCCTGGGTTGGATTGGCCTCGCGCTGGTATTCATAACCGGTGCGGCGTTCGCCGGCGGGGCCATGCTGAAAGGTCGTGCTCATTTGCAGCGGCGGGGCGACCGCACCGGTTTCGGCATCGGCTTCGGCACCGGCATGGATGGCTAGGGTTTCAAAGCGCATAGGGTTCTCCGGTGCTCAGGCCACGGTTGGCCAGTTCCTGTTGGAAATGATTGTCGTCCTGATACACGAAGGCGTCCAGTCCGGCCTGCCGGGCACCATCCACATTGCCCGCTTTGTCATCCACGAACAGGGTCGAGGCTGGCGAAAAACCCAGACGCTGTAGGCACAGCAGAAAGGCTTCCGGATCGGGCTTGCATAGGCCCAGACTACCAGAGCAGATGAAGCGCGTGCGGAACAGCGGCATCAGTTCCGGCACGATACGTTCGGCATGTTGGGCCAGCCAATGCCCGTTATTGCTGAAGATACCTAATTGCACCTGTCCCGCCAGGCTTTCGCAGATATCAAGCAGGGGTTGACGCACGCGCGTTCCTGCGCGCCGGGCAGCGATGAAATCCGCGCTGGGAATATCCAGACCCCATTCGCTGCGCAGACGGTCCATATAATCTTCGAGCCCGAAATCTCCGCGATCGGAACGATTCTCCAGACCGCTGTCGAACACGGCGTGCTCAATCATGGCAGTATCGACACCCGCAGTTTCGGCAAGAGCGCGGCAGCGCCGCTCCTGGCTGTAGTCCGCCAATACCTCGTCGAGATCGAGCAGCAGCAGTTTCGGCGGCATCAAGCAGCGGCGATTTCGGCGAAAACGGTGCGCGCCGCAGTCAGCGTGTGTGCGATCTCGGCATCACCATGCATGGCGGACAGGAAGCCGGCTTCGAATGCCGATGGTGCGAAATACACGCCCCGTTCCAGCATGCCATGGAAGAAACGGTTGAAACGGCTGCTGTCGGAACGCAGGGCATCGGCATAGCCGGCAATCGGTTCTTCGCAGAAATACAAGCCGAACATGGCGCAGACACCGGTGGTGGTGAACGCAATGCCGGCCTCATCTGCGGCGTTCTGCAGGCCGTCGCGCAGTTGTTGCGTACGCGCCGAAAGGTTTTCATAGAAACCCGGGGCTTGAATCAACTCCAGGGTGGCCAGGCCGGCGGCCATGGCGACCGGGTTGCCGCTGAGTGTGCCGGCCTGGTAGATCGGACCGCTTGGTGCGATCTGGCTGAGCAGGTCACGGCGGCCGCCGTAGGCGCCGACCGGCATTCCGCCACCGATGATCTTGCCGAAGGTGGTGAGGTCCGGGGTAATGCCGTACAACGCCTGTGCGCCGCCGAGCGCGACCCGGAATCCGGTCATCACTTCATCGAAAATCAGCAGGCTGCCGGACTGCGTACAGAGGTCGCGTAGGTGCTGCAGATAGCCCTCGGCCGGCAGGATGCAATTGGCGTTGCCCACGATCGGCTCGACGATGACGCCGGCGATGTCCTCGCCGAGTTCGGCGAACAGGCGCGTCACGCCTTCGAAATCGTTATAGCTCAGGGTCAATGTCAGATCGGCCAGGGATTTCGGTACGCCCGGTGAATTCGGCACCCCGAGCGTCAGCATGCCCGAACCAGCTTTCACCAGAAAGGAATCGCCATGACCGTGGTAGCAGCCCTCGAATTTCACGATGCGATTGCGGCCGGTAGCGCCCCGTGCCAGCCGGATGGCCGACAGTGTGGCTTCGGTGCCAGAATTGACCATGCGTACCATTTCACAGCTGGGCACCAGGCGGGTGATGGTCTGTGCCATGGTCACTTCCAACGCATTCGGTACGCCGAAGCTCAGGCCGTCGCGCATCACTTTGTCCACGGCGGCGATGACGTCGGGATGGGCATGGCCAGCAATCATCGGGCCCCAGGAGCCGATGTAGTCGATGTAACGGTTGCCGTCGACATCGATGAGATAGGCGCCTTCGGCGCGCTTGGCGAAGAACGGTTCGCCACCGACCGATTTGAAGGCACGCACCGGCGAGTTGACGCCGCCGGGCATCAACTGACGGGCTTGCTGGAACAGGGTGTGGCTTTGATCGTGGTTCATGGGATGCCCTTACTGAAGGAACGGTTGTAGGCGGCGAGCGCCGCGGACGGATCCGGGGCATCAAAGACACCGGAAATCACCGCAATGAAATCGGCACCGGCATCGCGCAGTTGCGCACTATTATCCGGTGTAATACCGCCGATGGCGACCGTTGCCTTGCCCAGTGTCCGTGCTTCGGTGAAAAGATGTAGCGGGGCCGGTGCGGCCATCGGCTTGGTCGGTGACAGAAAGACCGCACCGAAGGCCAGGTAATCGACGTCCAGCGCGGCCGCATCACGCGCCCTGGCCAACTCGTTGTAGCAGGACACACCGATCAGTGCCTGGCTTCCCAAGGCGTCGCGCACTGCTGCCGGCTCGTCATCGAGCCTGCCCAGATGTACGCCATCGGCATCGATATCCGCTGCCAGACGCCAGTCGTCATTGATCAGCAGTGGCACCCCGGCTTTCCGGCAGGACTCCAGCAGGGCGCTCGCCTGTCTGTGCTTCAGACTGGCCGAGGCGTTTTTGTTCCGGTACTGGAACAGGGCCACGGGCTGTGTCAGCAGGTCCTCGCAGAGGGCAAGCAGGCGGCGGGTATCGTCCAAGTCCGGCGTTATCAGGTAAACGCCACGGCGGTTTTCCAAGCGGGAAGGCATCAGGCTGAAATATAATGGAGGCAGAACTCCATTCTAGGTGCTTTTATGTCGGACAACGCGGAATTTCGCAGCTGGATCTGCATCGTGTGCGGATTTGAATACCATGAGGCCGAAGGCTGGCCGGATGAAGGCATCGCGCCCGGTACGCGATGGGAAGACGTGCCGGAAGAATGGTGCTGCCCGGACTGCGGTGTCGGCAAGGCCGATTTCGAAATGGTGATGGCTTAATTCAGACGCTTCTGCACCGACGCGCCCTCGATCAGGAGTCCGCGGATGGTGTCGGCGTCATCCGCTTCCGGACGCAACTGCAGGTAGCGCATGAAATCCGCATCGGCGCCTTTGCGGTAGCCGAGTTCCGCATAAGCCAGACCTCGGTCGCGCAACGCATCGGGAAGGTCGGGTGAAAGCTTGAGAATGCGGTCGGCACTGCGCGCCACCCGTTCGTGATCCCCCTGATGCAGGTAAATCGTCTGGAGATTGCGCAGCATCCGCATCAATATCGTGCGGGCGCTGGCGGGCGCCAGAATCTGGAACAGCTGCGAATCACTGGGCGGCTGTCCATCCAGATGAGGGGTGACCCGCTCCCGCAACTCTTCGATGCTGACCGGACGGCCCTGATTGAACGGGTCCAGCACCAGAATTCCGTCATCAACCGGAAGCCGAACCAGAAAATGCCCCGGAAAGGAAATACCTTCCAGCGGCAGTCCGACACGGTGCATCACGGCGATATGGATCACGGCCAAAGAAATAGGTATGCCCAGGCGACGGTCGAAGACCTGGTTCAGGTAGCTGTTGCGGGGGTCCTCGTAGTTTCGGGCATTGCCGGAGAATCCCAGTTCCTTGTAGAGAAAATGGTTGATGGCAGTCAATTTCGATGGAATATCGAGCCCATCGCTCAGTGAGGCATTCAGTCGTCGGCCATAGGAATCCACCATGGACAGGTAATCGGCGGTCTCGAGTTCCGGATATTCATCGCGGGCA
>Ga0102812_10000740_pt1 | contig 23209 bp, 20 predicted proteins | sample ColrivemetaGS713_FD_79334 | JGI IMG/M metagenome (GOLD analysis project Ga0102812, IMG submission 79334) | Estuarine microbial communities from the Columbia River estuary - Flood tide ETM metaG S.713 | ecosystem: Environmental > Aquatic > Marine > Intertidal zone > Estuary | place: USA...
TTTAATATCACCTTTTGTACCAGTTTTTGTAGTTATTAAAACAACTCCATTTGCAGCTCTAGAACCATACAATGATGTAGATGCCGCATCTTTAAGAATTGTAAAAGATGCTATGTCTTCTTGGTTGATTGTGCTTAAAGCCCCTTCATATTGCATACCATCTACAATATAAAGTGGAGTTGCATTACCATTAAGTGTTCCAACACCACGAATAATAATTCCTGGAGATGAACCTGGTTGTCCTGAAGCAGATGTAAATTGTACACCAGTTGCTTTACCTTCAATTGCTGCAATAGGTGATGTTACGTTTCTTATGGATAAATCTTTCTCCCCAACTACACTAGCTGATCCGGTGAAAGCTTCCTTTGTTGATGTACCATAAGCAGTTACAATAACTTCATCCAGTAAATTTGCATCTTCCTGCATTATAACATTTACTGTATTACTTGATCCTACAGTAACATTTACTGTTTTCATACCTATATAGGAAAAAATTAACACTTTACCTGTGTCAACTGAAAGGCTAAATTTCCCATCAAAATCGGTTTGGGTTCCTGTCTTCGTACCCTTAACTAGAATAGTTACACCTGGTAAAGGTCCACTACCGTCAGTTACAGTACCTGAAATTGTTTTTTCTTGTGCAAATGAAAATTGCACTACAAACGCTAATAATAACGTCAAAATTCCATTAAACTTTGTTTTCATTATATATTTATTTGAATTAGTATTTGTGAAAACTTAAAATAATTATTTAATTAGAATTTTGAGTTAGTTAATTAAAATAAAATAATTAAAACAGCTTTCTTAGTATAAAGATTCCCTTTTAATAGAAAGGTTGCTTTCCTTTTAATAATAAATTATTTTAAAAATGAAAAAAATAATTCTAACAAATAGGCAATACCCCTATCAAAATAAGTTGAAACCATAAACTTTTGGCTATTTTCATAATTAAACAATAATTAATTTTTGAAAACATAAATTTAGTTTACATTTGACTCGACTATAAAAATAAATTCAACCCCCAAAGACATTTTTATAGCAAAAAGGGTTTATTTAAATAAACCCTTTTTCTTTTGCTTTTAATATTAGTTCTCTGTCGTCGTTATCTCGAACTTTAAATAATTCCTTCAAGTTTTTCTTTCTTTTTTCAAGCCCGGCCATAGACATTGGAATTATGTTTGGAAGGTCTTTCATTTTTGTTCCAATAGACATTTCATATAATAATTGACGGTCTATTTTATCCAATTTATAGTCGGTTGATGATTGTTTTCTGAACAACTCTAGAACAGACTTACTGTAATAAGGAGTACCTTCCAATACCGTTTTTATTGAAGTAACAAGCTCTTCCTTATTTACATCATTTTTTATTAAAAAACCATCTGGATTTACGTTTTTTAGTATTACTTGAATCCTATAATTATCGTTAAAAGTTGTCGCTACAATAATTTTACAATTAGGAAGCATTTTTTTAATACTAACACCTAAATCTTCACCAGATAAAATTTTCCCATCTGAGGATGGTGGTATTGAAATATCTAAAAAGACTATATCAATTCCATTTTTTTTAGTAGCCTCAGTAATTTTTAAAATTGCTTCGTCGCAATTAATTGCTATTTCAATTTTAAATTCAATTTTATTATTTTCTGAACTTATAAATTCAAACGCACTTTTATATGCATCCGCTATTATTGGGTGGTCATCAATTATTAATACGTTATATTTTTTACTCATAATTTTATTTTTGTATTGGGCATTTCACAAAAATAGTTGTTCCATTATTTTTTAAAGAATTCACCTTAATAATGCCATTTAACTTTTTGGCTCTAGATTCCATATTTTTTAAACCAATTCCTTTTCTTTTATCATGAATATTAAAACCAATTCCATTATCTTTTATAAATAACTCTAATTGATCTTTATCTCTTTCAATTCTAACCTCTATTAAAGAAGCATTAGCATATTTTATTATGTTTTGAAGTGCTTCTTGAAGTATTCTATAAAAATTAATTTTTATATCATCATTTATTGAATCCCAATAAATATTTTGGTCACAATTAAACTCATATTCAAAACCATCTAAGTTAGTCTTTTTTTCTATTAAATCCTCTATAATTTTAGAAAAATCCTCCTGTGTTGATAGAATTTCATTTTTTAATTCATGTGAAATTGTTCTAATTTCTTTTTCAATATTCTGAAGTTCATCAATATAATATTTATGTTTTTCAATAGTGTTTTCATCTCCTTTAATATTTAAAAAACCTAACCCTAACCTTGTTCCAAAAATTTTACCTAAAACTCCATCATGTAAATCTTCTGAAATTCTATAGCGTTCTTTTAATCTTCCCTCTTCTAATTTAGTTTGTTGCTTTAGCATTAAAGAAAAAATCTCTTGATTAGATTTTTGTTGCTCTTTATCAAATAATAACTCTTTATTTCTTGCCCTTTGAACCATCATTATGTATGCAAAAATCAAAAATAAAATGGTTAAAAACCCGCCTAAAGTAATCAACACTTTTTGTTGAGAAAGTTTTTCAGTTTCTTGAATATATTCATCAGTTTCAAAACGAATTCTTGTAAACTTATTACGTATTTTTCTATCTTCTATTTGTAGGCTATCATTTAAATGTACGTACTCTTTTAAGTACTTGCTTGATTTATAGCTATCTACTTTTGACAGTAATAATAAAGTTGCTAACTTATCTCTATTATTATCAACTTGCCCAGCCAAATCATAAGCTTCTTCTGCTAATTTAATAGCTGAAATCGAATCTTTTTTTACCGTAAAATATTCAGACAAATGCCTTTTACTAACAACAATTCCAGAAATATATTTTAAACTATCTCTAATGCGGAGTGATTTATATAAATCTCCAACTATACCTATAGTATCACCTCTTAAAAACTTCGTATATGCAATATTGTCAATAATTCTAGCATATAAATAAGGATCCTGAGTTTTTAAATCCCTATACTTTAAGGCATTTTCAAAATTTTCAATAGCTTTTTCAAAATTGTTTAATTTTTGATATGTTAAACCAATATTATTTAAACTACCATCCTTAGAAATTCTTTTATTTTTGTCTAGAGTTAAATATTCCAATGCTTTATTATGATAAAAAATAGCTCGGTCATATTCCTCAAGTTCCATATAAATTAAACCCAAATAATTATAACATTGATACAGATTTTCATATTTTTTTTCCTTTTCAAATCTAGGAATAGCTTCGAAAATTAATACTTCACTACCCGTATAATCTTTCAACCTACCCTGTATAAATGCCATATTATAAAGCATTTTTGCTGTATAAAAATCATGTTTTGCAATTTTAAAATTTTCATAGGCTTTATGAAAATGGTAATAGGCACTATCCACAACTTCAATATCAGTATAATAATTGCCATAATTCCAATGAGCATCACCCATTTTATAAAAATCATTACGTTTTGTAGCTAATTCAAGGGATTCACTGTTTACCTTAATGAATAAGTCATCGATATTATATTTTTCAGTTTCTATAGAAATTTCAGCTAACAAAATATTTTGGATAGAATCTGAAATTATTGATTTGGTAAGTTTATAGGCTTTTTCTAAAGTAATTGATTTATTCTGAAAATCTGTAGTTTTATGCTTTGAAAAATTAATCCAATAATTAACGCTATCTAATTCTTTAGAAATGGTATTCTCAACAATATTATTAGTTTTATTACAACTAATAATCATTGAAATTACTAAGGCTAGGATAGTAATTTTGTGAATAGCTATTATGTCAAATTTTAATTTAATAGTTTGCTAGGGGTTTTAAACAAAGCTACTAAAAAAAGCCTTAAACAAAAGCTCAAGACTTTATTAAATTTAGTATTATTAAACTAATTGTATGTCATTATCAATAAATTTAATCCCTAGTTCTCATAATATCTGCCGTTCCATCATCACCAGTAGCTTGAACTTGTTCTTTAGCATATAATTCTTCATCTTCTGCACTATCTGAAGTACAAGAAATAAACATTGAAGTTACAAATAATATAGCGAAAATAAATTTAATAGATTTCATAATATAATGTTTTAAAGGTTGAATTTTTGTTTTGCGTTTAATTTTAAACTATGAAGTAAAAGTAATACGAAACTGCAATAAAACAAAAACAAAATACCATTTGTTAGCGAAAACCAACCGTTTGTTAGTGAAAACTAACCGTTTATACGTATAATAAGCATTTTACATAAATAAACATACCGTTTATTTAAAAAAACATACCATTTATTTAAGAAATATTAACCCACAGAAAGATAAGAATACTCTGATAACGATTTATTTATGCTTTTTATACTGTTAATATAAGTTTTTGTAAATGGAACTTCATGACCGTTTCTTTTAATAGAACAAGTAGATTTTCCAAATTGAATTCTTGAAATAAAATTTTTATTAATAATGTAGCTTTTATGAATTCTATGAAAATTATTAGGAAGGATATTTTCGAAAGTTTTAAGCGTTTTATAAGCATTTACAACATTACCGTCATTCATATAAAAATCAGTTGTATTGTTATCTGCTTTTAAATAAAGTATTTCATCTGTTTTAAGATACTGATAATCTTTATATGATTTTAAACAAATAGTTTTTCTGGATTGAGCTGGTATTTTTTTTAATATTTTTAATATCGTTTTTCGAATCTCTAATTCAGCTATAGGACTTAATAAAAAATCAAAGAAACCAGTTTTTATTACCTCATATATATTTTCTTTTGACGAAGAGATTGCAATAAAAACAGGTAGGCCCTCATTAAACAAATTTAATTCTTGGGTAAATTCAAACGGATTTTCAATTACATTATCTATATTAAAAAAAACAACATCTGGATTTTCCTTTAAAATAATGTTCATTGCATTCGTATTAGTAGTGGAAATACCAATACAATTAAACTCTTTATAATCCTCTAAAACATTCTTAATGCTTCGAACAGATTTCGAATCTTTTTCTATTATTAAATAATTACGCATTTGGAGGGGACAAATTTATTCTGCTAAGTTAATAAAGTTTTTTAACAAAACTGTATGGATAATCCCTCCTTTTACTATGGTAAAATAATTACTTAAAAAGCTATTATTAACTAGTTTTACTGTATTCTTTAAAACAATGTGTTTTTTAAAAACCTGTTTACTAGAAAATTAGTTTAACTATAAACCTCCCAAGTTTAAATTTTTAATAATGAAAAGTATAGGAAATAAAAACCATAACAAAAAAATGAATAATAACAACAAACCTAATATTATAAACAAGACCAATTATAATTTTAAAGGAAAAAATAATACTTATCCAAATGATATATTAGGGTTATTTAGACGTCTTGGAATTGAATAAAAATATGCTAAAGCACATACCCCCAATGACATGTTGACTATAAAAATTGTTCTTTAACCCCAAAAAATCAATAAACAATTTTTATTAAACAGAAGCTGTGAAAATACAAAAAGCTGATAATCTAAAAATTATCAGCTTTTTTAGTACCTCGAGTGGGAATCGAACCCACACTTCCTAATGGAAACTGGATTTTGAATCCAGCGCGTCTACCAATTCCGCCATCGAGGCCTTTTGAACTGGTTTGCAAATTTATAAATATTTTTCATCTAAAACCTAAAAAAAACACGAAGTTGTTTAATAACTCTATAATTAATTTTAAATTTGCTGACAACAAACAACAACATAACTTAAAATGGGAAACAGTCAACTAGCACCAAAAATTTTTGCATGCAGACAAAGTAAGGTATTGGCACAAGAAATTGCTGATTCTTATGGTCTTGAACTAGGAAATGTTAAAATTTCAGAGTTTAGTGATGGTGAATTTCAGCCAGCTTTGGTAGATTCAGTTAGGGGTAGACGTATATTTATAATAGGCTCAACTTTTCCAACATCAGACAATTTAATGGAAATGCTTTTGATATTAGATGCTGCAAAAAGAGCTTCTGCACGTCATATTACTGCAGTTATTCCATATTTTGGTTGGGCAAGACAAGATAGAAAAGACCAACCTCGTGTTGCAATTGGTGCAAAACTTGTAGCAAATTTATTACAAACTGCAGGTGCCACACGAATTATGACAATGGATTTACACGCCGATCAAATTCAAGGATTTTTTGAAAAACCTGTTGACCATTTATATGCATCTACAATATTCCTTCCATATATTAATCAACTAAAATTAGACAATATTACAATTGCGTCACCTGATATGGGTGGTTCAAAACGTGCTTATGCCTATTCAAAGTTTTTAGAAAGTGAGGTAGTAATTTGCTACAAGCAACGCTTAAAAGCAAATGTAATTGATACTATGGAACTAATTGGAGAGGTAGAAGGTAGAAATGTAATTTTAGTAGATGATATGATTGATACAGGTGGAACACTTGCTAAAGCCGCAGATTTAATGATGGAAAAAGGCGCATTAAGTGTTCGTGCAATTTGTACGCATCCTATATTATCAGGCCAAGCATATGAGCGCATAGAAAAATCTAGATTAAAAGAATTAATAGTTTCAGATACAATTCCTTTAAAAAGAGAGAGTTCTAAAATAAAAGTTGTATCTTGCGCGCCTTTGTTCGCAGACGTTATGCATAAAGTGCAAGATAATAGGTCTATAAGTGGGCAATTTTTAATGTAAATAATTAATAAATATAAATAAATGAAATCAATTACAATCACAGGATCTCAAAGAGAAAGCGTAGGCAAAGTGGCAACTAAAGCCTTACGTAATGCTGGAAAGGTACCTTGCGTATTATACGGAGGGGATAAACCATTACACTTTTCAGCTGACGAAGTTTCGTTCAAAAATTTAGTGTATACCGCAAACGTTTATACTGCAATGATTGAAGTAGCAGGTGCTAAATATCATGCAATTTTACAAGATATTCAGTTTCACCCAGTATCAGACAAAATTTTACACGTAGATTTTTACCAATTATTTGATGATAAAATGGTAACTATGGATATTCCGGTAAGATTAATTGGAAGCTCTCCTGGTGTAATTAATGGTGGGTCACTAAGTTTTCCAATGAGAAAATTAAGTGTAAGAGCTTTACCATCAGATTTACCAGACTTTATAAATGCTGATATCTCTAAATTAAGAATTGGTAACAAATTAGTTGTTACTGAATTAGTAGATGATAAATTTTCTATTTTACATCCAGAAAACACGGTAGTTGTTCAAGTTAGAACTGCACGTAGTGCAATATTGACTGAGGATGAGGAAGAAGGTGAAGAAGGTGAAGAAAAAGAAGGTGAAGATGGAGCATCTGAAGAAGCTGCTACAGAATAAAAACAACTTTTATTTAATTTTAAAAAGCGTTGCAATTGCAACGCTTTTTCTTTTTAACCAATCCACTTTCTTTTTATTACTTTTGTTTCATGAAAATTTTACGACTCATAAAACAACTATTCGGACATAAAATTGAAGAATTAAAAGAAGATTTAATGAAAAAATACTTAATTGTTGGCTTAGGAAATATTGGGGCAAAATATGATGAGACCCGACATAATATTGGGTTTAAAATTTTAGATGAATTAGCTTCATCTGAAGAAATATCTTTTGAAAGTGAAAAACTTGGAGCTGTTTCAACATTTAAATTTAAAGGACGCACTTTTATTTTGTTAAAACCATCAACTTATATGAATTTAAGTGGTAAATCGGTTAAATATTGGCTTACAAAAGAAAATATTCCCCTTGAAAATTTATTAGTTATTTGTGACGATTTAAACCTTGATTTTGGTTCTATTAGGCTTAAAGCAAAAGGAAGTGATGGAGGCCATAATGGTTTAAAAGATATAAATGCAGTATTACAAACGCAGCAATACGCTCGTTTTAGGTTTGGTGTTGGCGCAGAATTTTCAAAGGGTCGTCAGGTCGATTATGTTTTAGGAAATTGGGATAAAGATGAAAACAAGCAACTTCCAGAGCGTTTGGGAAAATCTTGTGAATTGATTAAATCTTTTGGAACTGCTGGTTTAAATAATACTATGAATACTTTTAATGGTACATAATTCCTTCTATAACTTTCCCAAGGGAAGACTTCTAAAAATGAAACAAACTTATAAGACCTAGTTGTTTACTTCATCAAAAATGGGAATTATCACTGGCAAACCATTCCGCGTGAGAAGTACCTGTTTCTTGTAATTTTAAAGAATGTAACTTTATAGTTTCTGGTAACCTTTTTTTAATTTTTTCCGAAAAATCAATTAACATCATTTCACTGGTAGGTTGATAATCTACTAATATAACGTTATGACCTCTTTTTTCAAGTTCTTTTGCAAGTTCTATATGTGGAGTATTTTGATTAAAAACAGTGGCATGGTCAAATTTGTCAACAATTTCTGATAACACAATTTTTTTTAAATCTCCAAAGTCTATTACCATTCCATATTTAACATTGGAGGAATCTTTAATTGGTGTTCCTATAACTGTAACAGAAAGTTTGTAACTATGTCCATGCACGTTTTTACATTTTCCATCGTAGCCATATAATGCATGTCCAGTTTCAAAATCGAATTGTTTTGTTATTCTAATACTACTCATTTTAATAGACTTTATTCTTCTAAATCTTTTCTGTTTTTTGCTTTATAATACACAAAATAAGCAATACCAACCAATACAACAAATGGTAAATACGTACCAATAACAACACCTATTTCGTAACCTTTATCAGGAGCATTTTTTATTTTCTCCTGAACATCAACTTGTTGTAATAACAAAATAAAATTTGCAAGCATTTACTAATTTTTAAATTTTTGAAGCGCGTTTTTGGTGAAATCTGATAAAACTAACTTCCCGCTAATTTCAGCTCTTCTCTCTAATAATTCATCCCAATTTTCAGTCCCTTCCCACAGAACTCTTTTCATTTCTTTTAAAGCAGTCGGATTGTATTTTGAGAGTTTTAATGCAAAATTTTCAACTTCAATATCCAATTCTTTCATACTTTCAAAAACATGTGCATACAATCCTTTTTCTTTTGCCCAATAGGCAGTTTGCCAATTAGCTGCATCTAAAGACAATTCACTAAATGCAGCTATTCCAATTTTGCGTGTAACAACTGGTTCAATTACAAAAGGTCCAATTCCAATACTTAATTCAGATAATTTTATTGAAGCAGCTTCAGTTGCCAAACAGTAATCACAAGCAGCAGCTAAACCAACTCCCCCTCCAACAGCTTTTCCTTGAACCCGGCCAATTATTATTTTTGAACAGTTACGCATAGCGTTTATTACATTAGCAAACCCTAAAAAGAATTTTTTACCTGCTTCAATATTATTAATTTCAATTAACTCATCAAATGAAGCCCCAGCACAAAATGCTTTGTCTTTTTCACTTTTTAAAACAATTACTTGAACTTCGTTATTAATATTTAATTCGTTAAATGTAGTCGATAATCTTTCTAATAATTCAGACGGAAAAGAATTACTAGACTGATGATAAAACTCAACAGTAGCAATATTATTCTGAATATGCGTATATAAACTTCCGTTACTCATAATGCCAAAGTTACGTGTTTTTATGTAAATAATTGCTTCTAAATTTAACTACTAAAATACCTGATCTAAGAAGCATCCACACTGTAAAAGCAATCCAAATAGCATACAGTTTTAAATTAAAATAATCTCCAATTAATAATGTTGGAATAAATCCTAAAAAAGTAGCTACTAATAATAAGTTTCTTAGGGTAACTGCTTCTGCCAATCCTTTAAAAATACCATCAAAAACAAAAGCTACGGCATTTATTGGCTGCATTAAAAGCACTATCCAAAAAATATTGTAAAACGATTGTAATACATCTTCATCTTGCGAAAAAAGTTTACCAATTTCAAAATAAAAAATTCCACAAAAAGTTGCTAATAAAATGGCTATAATTATAGAGTATCTACTTAATTTGATGCTTAATTCCCATAATTTCTGATAATTTTTTTCTCCTAATAATTTTCCAGAAACTATATTTCCAACACTTGAATAACCATCAATAAAAAAGGCGAAAAATAACCAAATTTGAAAAGCAATAGTTTGTGCAGCTATATAATTATCGCCGTATTTTGTAGCATACGCATTCGCCATATACAATGCCACATTTAGAGCAACAGCCCTAATTATTAAATTAAAACTTATTGAAAGTAAATTTTTAATTTCTTTATTAAATGGAAATTTTAATCGATAACTAAAAGGTGTTTTTTTTAACAATAAAATTAATGCAAAAATTGCCATAACTCCTTGTGCAATTACACTTGCCCACGCAGCACCTTTTACATGCATTGGTGCAATTAATCCTTCTATTCCATAAACTAATATAAAATCTAATCCAACATTCAAAACAGCTCCAACAATACTTATAATCATTGGCCAATAGGTGTTTTGCAGGCCTCTAAAAACTCCAAAAGCTGAAAATACAAAAAGTGTTAATGGAAATCCTATAGCGCGTATTTTGTAATAATCTACAGCATAATTTAAAATCAATCCATCAGCATTGTATAATTGAAAAATCTCATTTACAAAAAATAAGGTCACCAAATAAATAACAATACTTAATGCTAAATTTATTGCGATAATTTGCGCTGGTAACGAATCTATTTCGGTGAGTTTTTTTGCACCCAAATACCTGCCTACGGTAGCTGAAATTGCAGAGCGTGTTTGTGCCAAAATCCAAACTAACGCAGAAATAAATGAACCTGCAATACCCACAGCAGCCAATGCTTCAGTTGGATTTATTTGTATATTACCAACAATTGCAGTGTCTGTAATGGATAATAACGGCTCAGCTATTCCAGAAATTATAGCAGGAATGGCAAGTTTATTAATACCTTTAAAGGTAATAATGGAATCTTTATACATTTAACAATTTTTCGTAACAATAAAATGGATGTTCACTTTGTTTAGGAAAATAAATAGATGCTAATTTTATATAATTACGCTTTTCGTAAAATTGCTGATTGTGCAAATTTTTACTAAAAGTATCTAACCTAATTGAGTAAAAATTATGTTCTTCTGCATAATTTTCGGCAAAATGCATTAGCAACTGCGCGTTTCCTTTACCTTGATAATTTGGGTGAACAGCCAATCTATGAATATATAAATTGTTCCCATTTTCAGTCAACCATTTTACTGATTTATATTCAACATCTTCAATTTTTGTAAGTACAATTATGCCAATTATTAGGTTGTTTTCAACCAATTTCCAAAGCTGATTTAATTCAATATCTTTTTTTAAAACTTCTTTTGAAGGATAGTATTGGTTCCATTGAAATATTCCTTTTTCAATCAAATGCTTAGCACAACTTTTTGTAATAGAAAAAATGGCATCTAAATTTAATATGTGTGCTTTTTCAATTTTCATTTATTTTTTAAAATAAAATTAACACTTAAATTTACCGCTTCTGCTAGGTGAGTTGGCATTTTATCACTTTCCCAAGGTTGTGTACACCCTAATGGATGATTCATTTCAGGTATTAAAATAAGTTCACTTTTGGGACTCCAAGTATGTAATTTTTTTGCTTCTTTTGGCAAAACTACTATGTCTTCTTCTCCATGAATAATTAAATGTGGGATTTTTAAAGTTGAAGCTGCTCTTTTAATTGTTAATCGTTCTTCATGCTCTTTAAAGCTAGTGTAAAATTGAAAATAATGTGGCATTTTTTGTTTTGTTCTAGTGTTTTCTATGAAGGAAACACCTACTTTTTTCCAAAATTTCAATTCTTCCTCCTTTGGAAAACGAGCTCCAAAATCAGAAACCCCGGACCAGGAAATAACTTTAGAAATATGCTTATTTTCTGAAGCTTTTATAGTTACAATTCCTCCTCCGCGAGAATGTCCAATTAGAGATATATTATTAATATCAATTTCATTTTTAAAATCTGAATTGGTTATTAACCACTCAATTATATCCTCTAAATCATTTAATTCAGTTATAAAATTATTTTGTCCGAAAGCTTCTAAATCTGGGAAATCTATAGGATTTTCAACTGTTCCTCCGTTATGCGAAAAGTTAAATTTAACAAAAAACAAATCGTTTTTCACAAATTCATTGGCGGCTAAATTCCAAGCGCCCCAATCTTTATATCCTTTATAGCCATGGCAAAAAATTATAATCGGTTTTTTAATATTATTTTTCACATAAAAAACATCGGTTAAAATAGGCTTATCATGATGGTTACTTTTTACTAAAATATTTGGAGTTTTAATCATTTTTGTTTTTTAAAATGGCAAATTTTCGTTTTGAATAAATGGAATATTTGGATTTAAAATTTCCTTAATTAAATTCTTAATTTCAACTATAAAGTTATTCATTATTTCCTCTGAAACCAGGCTATCTACACCTCTATATTTTTCAGAAAAATTCATTTTTAAAAACCCAGCATTTAAATTTTTAAAAGAAACAATACCGCTTTCCAATTGACTTAAATTAATATTAGATCTCGAAGCATACATATAAGAATACAACATAACTTGCATTGCTTTAGTATATTTATAATCTTCTTTAATAATACTGAAATCATTCATTTTTAACTGATTGGCATCCACTTTTCCCGTTTTGTAATCTATAATTCTGGTAACACCATCCAACTCGTCAATTCTATCAACTATCCCTCTTAAACTTATAGGAAAGTCAATTCCTTCAACAGTAATTTCTGTATTTAGTTTTGCTTCTAAAGCAATTATTTTTAATTTTTTCTTTTGGCTTAAGAATTTTAATTCTTGCTTTAAAAATCGTTTAATATGATTTTTACAAACTTCAAAAATTAATTTATTTTTACCAATTTCAATATTTCCTTTTAAGTAATGTTTTTCAAAATATATAACAAGTAATTTTTCTACGTTTTTCTGCATTTCCACAATGTTTTTTATTGATAAAAACTTATTGATAAATGGCTTATATAAATGCTCTAAAACATCATGTATAACTGAACCCATTGTATTTGCTGCAATGGTTTCTTCGACTTCATCATCAGCTTTAATTTTTAATACTTTTTGTTCATAAAAACTAATTGGGTTGTAAATATATGTTGCCAATGCAGAAGGTGAAATTCCCTGAGAAAAAACTTCTTTTAATTTTTCAATAATCTCAGATGTTTTTTCAATTTGAATTAAAATTTCTTCAGAATGTTTTACTTTAGCACTAATAACAATCTTTTTTATATTTGGATTTTTAATTTCTAACTGTGTTAAAAACCGACTTTTTTCTCCAGATCCGTAGCCATCTGTTTCTGTATTATATATTAAATATACCTTTTTCGCACGTAGCATCAATCGCTGAAAATGATACGAAAAAATAGCATCTTTTTCTTGATATGTTGGCAAGCCAAAGTGTCTTTTCACATCAAACGGCACAAAAGAGTTTTCATTTTTGTTTCCTGGTAAAATACCTTCATTTACAGATGTAATTATAACTGTTTCAAAATCTAACACTCTAGTTTCAAGCATTCCCATTAACTGTAAACCTTGCAATGGTTCTCCTAGAAATGATAATTTTTCATTTTTTAGCAATGTATTATAAAAAATAGAAAGTGTTTTTAAATCTGAAATATGATTGTATGTACTATTTAAGGTTTCTAATTGTTGAAATAACATGAAAAAACGATATAAATACTCCTTATCAACACCAACTACCAAATTTTTAAGTTCATTAATTAAACCTATACATTGTTTAATAACATCATTAACACTGTCTGAAAATTTAAATAAAGAAAAAACTATAGACAATTGCTCCAAATCATCGTCTTCAGTATAATATTTTAATGCTTTTAGTGATAAAAAAATACTATTTTCACTTTTTACTTTTGCAATTATTTTTTGAAGAGATTCTCCTTGCAATTTATTTAAAAAAGGGTCATTTAGTAAATTTAAAATATCTTTATAATAAAATTGCGTCTGATTTACCTTATTAAATTTTTGTTGATTTAAATGTAGCTTAAAAAGCTTATCAAACAGGTTAGCAATAGGAATATCTTTTAAAGGATAACCCATTGTAATATTTATACTTTTTACCGCATTTGGAAGTGAATTTAGGGTTAATGATAATAAATTTTCATCAGCCAAAACCAAGGCTGTTTGATTAAAATTATCAAATTTTGAAAGCAGTTCTCCAACAAATTTTATTTGAGTTATATTTTTTGGCGCTCCAATGAATTCAATATTTTTATCTTCTAACTCAGTATTATCAACCCATAAAAATGGATGATTCTCGTAATATGTCCAACTTCTTTTATACTTTCTTAAAAATACTCCAGCTTCATTATTATAATTTAATAATGCTACATTTGTATCCCAATAAACTGAAGCTAAATTATTATTTAATAATTCCTGAAAAATAGTTTCTTCTGCCTTATTTAAGGCATTGAAACCAACAAAAACAATCTGTTTATCTTGATTATTATTTATATAATATTCCAAATTTTCTGTAGCTTCTCTATAAATTAAACCTTGATATCCAAATTTATTGCTTTTAAGTTTTTCATATAATGCGTTATACAAAAGGTTTAAATACTCAAAAAAATGTAGATAATTTACAGCTAACTTACTAGGTGTTTTATCTTGAAACCAATGATCTAATTTTTTTAAATCTCTTAAATTTAAAAAGAAATCTTTAGAATTTACTAAATAGCTATCAATTTCATTAAAATCATGCAGTGCAATTGTAGCCCATTGTGAAAATGTTTCAAAAGGTTCAACTAAATCTTCTGGTAATTCATTTTTATAAATACTATAAAACTCAAAAAGCAATTGGGTATTATCTATTAAATTGATATCGGCCAATTCTTGAATATAATTTTCAATACTTACTATTTTTGGAAGAAATAAACTTGAAGGTGCTAGATTTATAATTTCTTTTTTCAAAAACAAACAGGCACGTTGGCTTGGAAGAATAAAAACTAACTTATTTAAATCGCTGTTTTTAGAAGAAATATCATCAACAACTTTTGAAATGAATGATTTCATATTTTATATAAAGTATAAAAATATAAAACCCATTTTAATTGATATAACTTAAAAAGGTATTTCTTAAATATATTTTAAAAAACAAAAAAGCCATTCTATTTGAATGGCTTTTTAAAATTATTAAGTTGTATAATTAATTTACCAATTTTATATCAACTCTTCTGTTTGCTGCTCTACCAGCCTTATACATATTGCTTTCTACAGGTTGTGTTTCCCCAAAACCTTCTGCGGTTAAATTGTTAGATGAAACACCTTTAGATACTAGGTAATTTTTTACTGCATTTGCTCTTTTTTCAGATAATTCCATATTACTTTCGTAGTTTCCAATACTATCTGTATGTCCTGAAATTGCAAACTTTGCAGTTGGATATTTATTCATTATTTCAGCTGCTTCATCCAATTTTGAGATAGTCTCAGCTTTAAAAGTATCTTTAGCAGTATCAAAATAAACAGTTTTAAACAACTCTTCTAGTTTTGCAATATCTTTAACACTAACTTCTGGACAACCTTTATTAGAGGCTATTCCTACCAAATCTGGACAAGCATCATCTTTATCTAAAACTCCATCACCATCTGTATCTGGCCAAGGACAGCCATTATTTGATTCAGGACCGGCTACATTAGGGCAATTATCTTTTGAATCTATAATGCCATCGTTATCCGTATCTGGACAACCTTTGTTTACTATGGTTCCTTTATCGTTTGGACAAGCATCATCTTTGTCTGCTATTCCGTCATTATCAGTGTCGGGACATCCATTTAAAGATTCTAATCCTGCTACATTAGGACAATCGTCTTTAGAATCTATTACACCATCATTATCACTATCTGGACAACCATTATATTCCGCTAAACCAAACACTTCAGGACAAGCATCATCTTTATCATACACTCCATCATTATCAGTATCTGTTCCTCCAAATTTAATAATTAAACCTGCTGAATGTTGAAAATGTTGAATTATATTACTTTCAAAAGTATGTTTATATTTAGATTCTAAATTAAATCCTACATTGTCATTAAACCAAAAGTTAACACCTAAACCTGTGTTAAATGTACCTGTTCCATATTTATCCATCCAAACATAACCTCCACCTACTGTCGCATAAGGATCAAACCAGGCAGTATCTCCTATTACATTATTTAAATCATATTTTACACCTCCATCCAACGAGAAATAAGTACTCTTAACACTATTAGGCCCAATAATTGAGATTGAATTAATAGATCCAGCAGCTTCAATACTAAAACCGTCTTCAATATACTTGCCAACAGTTACTCTTGAAATAGCGGGTACAATATTATAATGATTAGCGTCAGTATATTTATTAAACCAAGATCCGTGCCCCGATATTCCTGGATTTGTTGGATAAAAATCAACTGCATTTAATCCAATTCCAATTGACCAAGGGTTATTACTATCCTGAGCTTCTAGTGAGTTAATACCTATAACTAACACTAAAGCAAATAATCCTAATTTTAAATTATTCATAATTATATTCATTTATTAAAACTTATTTTATGAATGCAAAGTTAATTTATTTTTTACTAATATATTAATTTATATAAAAAAAGCCACTTCTAAAAAAGTGGCTTTTAAATATCTATATAAATGAAACTATTTTACCTCATTTATTTCTACTCTTCTATTGTTAGCTCTACCTTGATTGGTATTATTAGAATCAATAGGAGCAGTTTCTCCAAATCCAACAGCTCTTAATCTATTAGCAGCAATTCCTTTATTAATAAGATAGTCTCTTACTGAATTAGCTCTATTATTAGACAAAGTCATATTCATCTTATCATCACCTGTGTTATCAGTATGACCATCAATTGAGAACTTAAATTGTAAGTTATGCGTTTGACTTAATATGTCAGCTACTTGATTTAAAATTGTCGCTGCATCAGGTCTAATATTAAACTTAGCCGTATCAAAATATACTCCTCTTAATGCATCGTCTAAAGTTAATTGGTCAGCAAACATTTCTGGACAACCTTCATTAGAAGCAGGGCCAGGAACTTCAACACATCTATCAATTATATCAATAACTCCATCTTCATCAGTATCTTTGTAAGGACACCCTGAGTTACCTTTTGGACCAGGAACATCAATACAAGCGTCATCACCATCTGCAACACCATCACCATCTTTATCAGGACAACCGTGTAAAGCTTTTAAACCAGCAACAGTAGGGCATTTGTCTTTAGAATCTTCAACACCATCACCATCCGTATCAGGACAACCTTTAAACTCAGCTAAACCTGGAACTTCTGGACATTTATCACAACAATCCATTACACCATCATTATCGATATCTGTATCTGGACAACCTCCAAATTCAGCTAAACCAGCTACATCTGGACATTTATCTTCTTTATTGCTAACACCATCACCATCTAAATCTTTATTTCCTAATTTCCAAGTTAACCCAACAGAATGTTGAAACATTTTAAAATCAACTGGTGTATTTACTTTTTTATAACCTGAAGTAAAGTTGATTCCAACATTATCAGTAATCCAAGCATTAAAACCAGCACCAAGATTTAAACCTAACCCATTTTGAGAGCCAACCCAGTTTTCACCAAGACCAGCATATAAAAATGGATCAAACCAGCCTGTTTGACCAAAAGCATTATTTAAATCATATTTTACGTTCAAATCTAAACCGAAAAATGTTACGTCTGCTGAACCCCAAGGTGTATCGACTTTATTCAACGCTCCGGCTAATTCTAAACCAAATCCGCTTCCAATATATCTTGCAACAGAAACTCTGCTTAACCATGGAATTGCATTAACGTTATTTCCATTAAAATCATAAGATCCAAAATAACCTGATTTTACATCAGAAGTTGTACTAATATCAATAGCATTTGCTCCAACAGTTAACATCCAAGGATTTTCTTTGTCCTGAGCGCTAGCATTGCTATAAGATGCAATTAATAACAAAGCCAAAATGGCAATTTTTAAATGTTTCATTTTCAATAAATTAAATTAAATGTTCTTTTTATTTTTAAAGTAAAATAAGCTACCTTTACATAACTAATGTAGCAAATTTACAAAATATTCTTAAATAGAAGACAATATTATAATAAATCTAAATAATTTTCAGCTTTTTTCCAATATTTATAAAGGCTATTAGTGCTTTATCTAGGTGTTTTTTGCTATGTGCCGCAGATAATTGCACTCTAATTCTCGCCTTTCCTCTAGGAACAACAGGGAAAAAGAATCCAATTACGTAAATTCCTTCTTTTAAAAGCATATTTGCCATTTCTTGTGAAAGTTTTGCATCATATAACATGACTGGCACAATTGCGGAGTCCCCATGTACAATATCAAATCCTGCCTTTAACATTCCATTTTTAAAATAATTTGTATTCCACTCTAATTTATCTCTAAGAGAAGTGTCTTCAGAAATCATTTCAAACACTTTTAAAGAAGCGCCTACAATTGCCGGGGCCAAAGAGTTTGAAAATAAATATGGTCTTGATCTTTGACGTAATATTTCTATTATTTCTTTTTTACCCGTAGTATAACCACCCATTGCACCTCCAAGTGCTTTTCCTAAAGTTCCAGTAATAATATCAACTCTTCCCATTACATTTTTCAATTCAAGAGTTCCTCTTCCTGTTTTACCAATAAAACCAGCAGCATGGCATTCATCAACCATAACCATTGCGTCATATTTATCCGCCAAATCACATATTTTATCTAAACTGGCAACAATACCATCCATTGAGAAAACTCCATCTGTTACAATAATTTTAAAACGATGCTCTTTTTTATTTGCCTCAATCAATTGGTCTTCCAACGAAGCCATATCATTATTTTCATACCTGTAACGAGCTGCTTTACACAATCGTACTCCATCAATAATTGAAGCATGATTTAATGAATCTGAAATTATTGCATCTTCCTGCGAAAATAGTGGTTCAAAAACACCTCCATTTGCATCAAAAGCAGCAGCGTATAATATTGTATCTTCTGTTTGGTAAAATTTAGCAATTTTTTGTTCTAATTTTTTGTGAATATCTTGAGTTCCACAAATAAACCGTACCGAGGACATTCCATAACCATGAGTATCCATTGCATCTTTTGCCGCCTGAATTACATTTGGATTATTAGATAAACCTAAATAGTTATTAGCACAAAAATTTATTACTTCTTCTCCTGAACTAATTTTTATAACAGCATCTTGTGAGGTTGTTATAATTCGTTCTGCTTTATACAAACCTGCATCTTTTATTTCTTGCAGTTCTTTTTGTAAATATTCCTTTATATTGCTATACATAATATGATAATTTTTAACAAAGTTATAGTAAATTAAACTTCTTCTATAGTAATTTCTTCATTTATATAAACTAGCATCTTTTTTTCAACAGAAAAATTTAATTCCTCCAAAACATGTGCGTAATTATTGAGCTGATGATGATGTTCTTTTTTTGGATTTCCTGTTTTGTAATCAATTATAGATACAAGCTCTCCTCTAATAACAAGTCTATCCGGAATTATAATACTTTTATCGCTTGTTATTATTTCTTGTTCAGTATAGATTATACTGTTTTGGTTAAAATAAATAGTTAACGCAGGATGATTAACTATTTTATTAAGTATTAAAATAAGTGCTGATTTTTCTTTTTTAGTAATTACACCTTTATATAAATATTCATTTACAATTGGTTTAATATCACTACTTGTTTTAATAAAAGATAGTATCTCATGAATTAAGTTTCCATATCCAATGGCTTTTCCTTGTTCAGTTCCCCAAAGTAATGATGAATTTGCAACAATAGAGATATTATGGTTTTTCCAAGAATTTGAAATAAAGCCTTTTTGAATTAAAGTATTTCCTTTTTCTTTAATAACTATTTTTAAACGATTAGGATTTCCAAAATAATAATCTTGTAATTCTGAATTCCATAACCCTTTTTCTTCTAAATAATTGATGAATAATTCTGAAACATATTTTACATCTCCATTATTTTTACTTGAAGCTTTCTTTTCTGAAACAATATATAATTGCTCCACAGCTCTCGTTAAAGCAACATATAAAATATTAAAATTATCTAACTCTAACTCCTCTCTTCGCTTATTAAATAATCGAACACCTTCATTTCCAACATAATTTAATTTATTACTATAATTAACTAAAAATGAATTTATTAAACTTTCTTCGTTTTGATTAAACCATACTTTTGGCTTAATCTGATTATAAATATCAATATCATAAGGAAAAATAACTACAGGAAATTCCAATCCTTTTGCTTTATGAATTGTCATTATTCTTACTGCATTTTCAGCTTCGGGCGCAACAATACTTAATTTATCTTTTTTTAATTCCCAAATTTCTAAAAAGTCAGAAACGGAATGTTTCCTTTTTTGCTGACATTCAAAAGCAAAATCTAAAAAGAATTGAATATCTGAATCAGATTCTGGAGCTAAATTAAAACTGCGAATACAATATTCTAAACTTTCATAAAATGGACTTTGAATAAATTCATCTAAATTAAAATGAATCTTGTAATCCTTAAGCTCATTAAAAAAAGAACAGTTTTCTAGGTGAATAAATCTATCTAAAAATTGATGTTTTTCAATAGTTAACTGCAAATGATCAAATAAAAAATATAGTATTTTAATTTTGAATTCCTTATTTAATGGGTTGTTTATTACACTTAGTAGATTTATTATAAATTCTACTTTTCTATTATTTTTTATTAATAAGGTTTCAGAAGAGATAATATTAATTTCATTTTTCGACAAATAACTCGCTACTTCAATACCTTGCTTTTTTGTTCTTACCAATACACATACTTCATTTCTTTGAAAAGCAACATCTAAATTTTGAATTATTTCAAGTGTTTTTTTTGCATAAACCAACTCTTTTTCTTCATCATCTTTATTTTTTTCAACAAAAGATAACCGAACAAAACCACCAACATTTTCATTTAAGTTTTGTGAATTTCCATCAACATATAAATTACAATAGTTTTTGTTTGTTAAAAATTTTGAAATATGTTTAAAAAAACCATTGTTAAACTCTATAATTTCAGAATAACTTCTATAGTTTTTATCTAAACTGGCAGCTTCTTTTGCTACATAAAACGGATTGTTTTTTTTAGTTTCTTCATTTGAAGAAAGTGCAATAAATTGTTCCGGATTTCCTCCTCGCCATCTGTAAATAGACTGTTTTGCATCTCCAACTAAAATTAGTTGCCCCTTTTCTCCTAATTCATTTTCAGAAGTAATTGCATTTTCTATTAATGGAATTAGGTTTTTCCACTGCAATTGTGAAGTGTCTTGCATTTCATCAAGAAAATAATAACGAAATTTTTCACCTAATCTTTCATAAATAAAAGGAGCTGGCTCATCTTTAATTGTTTCACTTATAAGTTGATTAAATTCAGCATTTAACAAAATGTTATTTTCGTTTTTTATTTCTTGAAGTGCCGTATTAATGTAATTTAAAACCGCTAAAGGAATAAGGCTTTCTATAATAATTGTATTTAAAACATACCTTCCAAAAATTTCTTCATAAAGCTTTTTTGAATCGTAGTAAAGTGCCGTCAATTTCTCAGTTATACTTTCAATAACTTTTTTAGTGGCAGCATTGCATTTCGCAGTATAAAAATTTTTGCTTGCAACTATTGAATTATTTAACCTTCCTTCAAAATTTAATTCTTGCGGTTTTAATTTTTTTAGATTGGTTAGTTTTATAAAATGATTTGGCAAATCAGAATGCGAAAATTCATTGTTTTCTATACTGTTTTCTTTTATGGTTTTTAATCCCTCTTCACCTAAGTTATTAAACTTCTCTAAAATTTGTACATTATCATTAATTAGCCTTTTTTTTAAAAATTTAAAATCACTTGTAGAAACTGAACTCAAGGATTTTAAATGTGATGAATGGTTTTCATTTAAAATAATTCTTGAGAAATCTTTTAATTCATTAGAAATATCCCAGGATTTATCATCATCCAATTTCTGAATAGCATAATTGATTAGTAAATTAGTGAGTTGTGTATCCTCTCCTATTTTTGAAATTACAACATCAACAGCTTCATTTAACAGACTTTCAGCATCCATTTCAACTTCAAAATTCATTGGAAGTTTTAAATCGTAAGCAAAAGTTCTAATAATTTTATGGGTAAAACTATCTATTGTAGTTATATTAAATGCCGAATAGTTTTGTAAAATAGCATTTAAAATAGTTTTTGAGTTTTTAAATATTTCTTCTTTGTCTAATCCTGTTTCCTCACAAATAATTGAAAGCATGTTATTTTCTCCAAATTCTGAAAACATTTTCAAATTCTCAATTACGCGTTCCTTCATTTCACCAGCAGCTTTGTTGGTAAATGTAACCGCTAAAATTTCTTGAAATTTAAAAGGATTATTATTTTGTAAAAGAATTTTTAAGTATTCTTTTACAAGCGTAAAAGTTTTTCCACTTCCAGCAGAAGCACTGTATATTTGAAAAGTTTTAGGGTGTTGCATTTATCACAAGTATAAATGCAAGTTAACAATTATTAAGAAGGTTGAAAAGTAAAATTACCATCCATTTCTCCAGTTAAATCTTTTTCTACCATTCCACATAAATCTTCTTTGAGCATTTAATTTCATTATTACACCAAAAGAATAAAACATGTGAGGATACAACTGAAAATCTGGGGAGTTGTATTTATACCCCCCTTGTGCACTTAATCCTAAAGATTCATTAAACCAAAGATTCCCACCTATACCCACATTAACAGTTCCTCCACTTCTGTCGGCAAACGTATAACCACCACCTGCATAAATAAATGGCGCAAACTTATTCTCTGGATTAACAATACTATATTGTAAATTCCCATCCAAGGCAAAATAAGAAATTGGATCTATTTCAATATCACCATATTTAGTTATTTTATTAAATGCCATAGAAACGTCTAACGAAATTTTATTCCAATATCGCGTAACATTTATTCTTGGTGCAGAAACATTCCAATGATCTTGGGCATTTGAAATTTCATTAAAAAAACCATCTTGATTTCCTCTTGAAGGATCTAGACCTGGAAAATTAGTAGGATTCAGTGTTGGAAAGTAATCAACAGCATTTATTCCAATACCAACTACCCACATATTAATTTGGTCTTGAGCATGTATTTTACTCAAAAACACAATATTTATAAATAAAAGTAAAAATGTTTTATTAAACAATTTAAATTTCATAGTCAAAGGGAGCGGGTTTGTTAATTACCGATGATTTATAACGCAAAA
>Ga0102812_10000743_pt1 | contig 23177 bp, 24 predicted proteins | sample ColrivemetaGS713_FD_79334 | JGI IMG/M metagenome (GOLD analysis project Ga0102812, IMG submission 79334) | Estuarine microbial communities from the Columbia River estuary - Flood tide ETM metaG S.713 | ecosystem: Environmental > Aquatic > Marine > Intertidal zone > Estuary | place: USA...
AAGGTTAAACCATCAATAACCGAAAAGCATAAATTTCTGTGTAATCGCATGTTGTTTAAATAAGTGTGCAAAGTTACATTTTAAATGTTTATTTGCGGAGTCGTTTATTAGTTTATTGGTTAGGCTTCTTTATTTTTACAAAAAATTAAACATTATGAAGCATTCAATTCTATTTATAGCCTGTGCTATTTTTTTGTTTTCATGTGGAAAAAAGACAACTTTTAATCCAAGAAATATTTCAAAAGTAGAAATTATAGAAATATATCAAGATTCGGTATTAAGTATTCGTGCTATTGATATTTTAAACGATGGTAGTTTGTCATTTGCCGCTAATGATGGTGTATTTGGTCTTTACAATCCGTTAAAAGATAGATGGAACACCTCATGGCAAGAATTAGACAGTTTAAAGCTGCATTTTAGATCGGTTGCACATACTTCAACAGATTTTTTTATGCTGAGTATTGAAAGTCCTGCCGTATTATTTAAAACAGGAGATAACGGAAAGATGCAATTAGTTTATAGAGAAAACGATGATAAAGCATTCTATGATTCCATGGTTTTCTGGAACGACTTGGAAGGTATTGCCATTGGCGATCCAACGGATGGCTGTATGAGTATGATTATTACACGCGATGGTGGTAATTCCTGGATAAAATTATCATGTGATGTGTTGCCAAAAGTTAATGAGGGCGAGGCTGCTTTTGCTGCCAGCAATACCAATATAGCTATTGTTGGCGATCATACTTGGGTTGCAACAGGCGGAAAATCGAGCCGGGTTTTATATTCACCAAATAAAGGAAAAACATGGGAAGTTTATAATACCCCAATAGTGCAAGGAATTGAAACTACCGGAATGTATTCCATTGATTTTTATGATGAAAAAAACGGATTTGCAATTGGTGGCGATTACACGAAATCGGAGGGTAATGTTGCAAATAAAATAAGAACAACAGATGGTGGCAAAACATGGAAATTGGTGGCTAAAAACCAAAACCCAGGTTATAGAAGTTGTGTGCAATATGTCCCAAATGGAGCAGGGAAGGAGCTTGTCGCTATAGGATTTCAAGGGGTTGATTACAGTAATGATTCCGGAAATTCTTGGAAACATTTAAGTGATGAAGGTTATTATACGATTCGATTTTTAAATGATAGTACTGCTTATGCTGCGGGTTCCGGTAGAATTGCTAAACTTACATTTAGAGAATAAAAAAAAGGAGAAATTTAAAATTTCTCCTTTTTTTTATGTAATTACTTAATTAATGTCGACCACGTTTTTTATACTCCTCAAACATTTTTCTTTTAAAATCGTCTTCAATTTTATGCAGAAGAATAATTTTTTTTGCTGATATAACCTTAGTTAATCGATCAGTAAAATCATTTTCAAGGGCATGTTTTTTACTCTCGTTTGTCCGAATTTGTTTTAGTAACTGAACCGCGTCTTCATCTGAAATTGCGTCCAAATCCACCTCTTTTCTGGTATTATATGCTTGTCTTTTTAAATTAGACATATCTTCTTCAAAGCTGTTATAAATTGGCCAGAACTGTTGCGCTTCCTTTTCGCTTAAATTTAATTTTTCAGTAATAAAAGCAATTTTCAAAGCTTTAATTTTATCTCTATTTCCTTGCGCAATTGTTAAAAGCGAAAAACTTAATATAAATAATATGGATGTAAGTGTTTTCATTATTTTTTATTTTATAATAATATCTTCAATTTCTAAATTGTCAAATATGTAATTCTCTAAAGTTTCAGAACTATAACCGTCATTAATTAATTGTACATCAGATAAATCTTCATCTGTAAATAATGATGCGATTTCACTAGACTCTAAATCTTCATTTAGTATATAATTCTCAATACTTGCTGTTTCAATATTTTCTATAGTTACATTGTTAGTATTGTTAAAAAAAATATTAAACATTAAAATTAAACTGGCTGCAACCGCTGATACATATGCCGCTTTTCGCCATGTAAAAAGTTTAATAACTTTAACTTCCTTTTCTGGTACTATAGCATTCGTAATTTTATGTTCTAATGATTCAAAATAATTTTCAGGCACTTTATAACCAGTTTCTGGTGCCATTTCTTTTAATTTTAAATCGGTTAAAATTGCATCTTCCAAAGAGCCAAAGTAATCCTTTGGAACTTTAAATCCTGTATTTTTAATATTATGTAATTTATTTGTGTTCATCTTATTAATAAGACTTATAATTTTATAAAAGGTTTAATCTTCAGTTAAATAAGCTTCAATTTTTTTTACAGCTATATGATATGAGGCTTTTAAAGCACCTTCACTGGTTTCTAAAATCTCTGATAACTCAGAATATTTAAGATCCTGAAAATATTTCATATTAAAAACTAATTGTTGTTTTTCGGGTAATGTAGCAATGGCTTTTTGTAATTTTAATTGAATGTCGCTTCCTTCAAAATATATGTCAGATGCTAGATTGTTTATTGCTAAAAGTTGTACTTCTTCACTAGTTGTTTGTAAACGTTTAGCATTTTGATTTATGAAAGTTATGGACTCGTTCGTTGCAATACGATACATCCACGAAAAAAGTTTACTATCTCCTTTAAAGGTATTAATATTTTTAAAAACTTTAATAAATGTGTTTTGAAGCACATCATCTGTATCATCGTGCGACTTTACAATATTTCGTATATGCCAATATAGGCGCTCTTTATACAGCGTAATTAGTGTTCTAAAGGCTTGTTCCTTATGTGTTTCCGACTTTAATTGTTGTAACAGGTCTATTTCGTCAATCACAAAATATGTTTATATTTTAGACTGATTAAATTACTAAAAGTTTAATGGGGTTTTATTAAATTTTTATTAAAAAATTAATCTATTGATAATCAATGAAATAATAATTATTTAATCGATGAAATGCATTATAAATACGATAAAATGCAATTTTTCTTGTGGGACATGATTATTTGTTATAAGTTTGCTTCAGAACCCTACTTATGTTGTTAGTCGTCCCCAAGTCTAACATGAACAAAAAAAAGGATAGAAGCCCAAATCTCTATCCTTTTTTATTTTTTATAACTTTAATTTCTTATTCGAAACTTTGCATGTCGACCAGTTTTTTGTAAACGCCATTTTTAGCAATAAGTTGAGAATGTTTGCCTTTTTCCACTATTTCACCTTTATTTAATACTATAATTTCGTCAGCATTCTGAATGGTAGAAAGTCGGTGTGCAATAACAATCGATGTTCTGTTTTTCATCATATTTTCTAAAGCTACTTGTACCAATCGCTCGCTTTCGGTATCCAGCGCCGAAGTGGCTTCGTCTAAAACCATAATAGGAGGGCTTTTAAGTACGGCACGAGCAATACTTAAACGTTGTTTTTGTCCACCAGAAAGTTTATTTCCAGAGTCACCAATATTAGTTTCAATGCCATTTGGCAAATCTTTTACAAACTCCCAGGCATTAGCCACTTTTAATGCTTCAATAATTTGTTCGTCGGTTGCATTATCATTCCCTAATTTCAAATTGTTTTTAATACTGTCGTTAAAAAGTATCGCATCTTGAGTTACAATACCTAATTGACTACGTAATGATTTTGTTGTTAAATCGCGAATATCCAAAGAGTCAATTAAAATACTTCCTTCATTTACATCATAAAAACGGGTAATTAAATTGGCTATAGTGGATTTTCCACTTCCGGATTGACCAACAAGTGCCACGGTTTTTCCTTTTGGAATTGTTAATGAAAAGTTCTTCAAAACATAATCATCCTGATATTTAAAAGAAATATTATCAAATACAATTTCTGAATCAAAACCTGTTTTAATAATCGCGTTTTCTTTATCTTTTAATGGATTTGGACTGTCAATAATCTCTTGTATTCTTTCCGCCGCAGCGTTACCTTGTTTAATGTTGTAAAGCCCGCGCGCAATCGCTTTGGCAGGAACCATGATGTTATAAGCTAAGCCCATGTATGCAATAAAAGAACTACCATCGAGCGATTTGTCTATAAGTACCAATTGACCGCCATACCAAAGTAAAATTGAAATTACTAAAATGCCTAAAAATTCGCTTGCTGGTGTTGCTAAATTTTGACGATTAAATAATTTATTTGAAAAATGATAGGAACGTTTTGAAGATTCCTGGAATTTATTATCAAATTTTTCTTCAGCATTAAAACCTTTTATAATACGCAAGCCTGTTAAGGTTTCTTCTAAAATAGATAAAATAGTTCCTTGTTCGGTTTGAACGCGATCTGATTTTCGTTTAAGACTTTTACCAATTCGTGAAATTATAACGCCAGATAATGGAATAAATATAAAGACGAACAAAGTAAGTTTTACACTAATGATGAGCATCATTATTATCGTAAATATAATTGTTAATGGCTCTCTGGCAATAAGTTCTAAAACAGGTAGCATAGAGTATTGAAGCGTGGTAACATCATTTGTTATTCGCGACATGATATCACCTTTTTTTTGTTCAGAAAAGTAAGAAAGTGGTAACTCCACCGTTTTTTTATAAACCTTATTTCTTAAATCTCGTACAACACCATTTCTTAAAAAAACCATCCAGTAATTTGCTAAATACCCAAATATATTCTTTAGAAGAAATAGAATAATGATTAATCCAACTACATACAAAAGTGCTTTTTGGGGATCATTTTCTGCATACAAATTAACCTGATAAGATAAATAGTCTTTATAAAAAGTATTTAAATGGGCAATACCGTCATATACGGGTTTTGTAATAACTTGTGTTTTGTCTTTTTGCTCGAATAATATATCTAACATCGGTATTAAAGCAACAAAAGACAAAGCACCAAATAATGCATATAATATATTAGATATAATGTGTCCTAAAGCATAGCGCTTATAGGGCTTTGCATACTTTAGAATATTTACAAATTGGTTCATTAACTCGGATTTGTCTGTTTATAAAACATGCTTTTATGGCAACCATAAAAGCATGTAAATTTTTGGCAAAGATAAGGGTTATTAAATTAATTTCATGTCTTTTAAAATGGACTCTGCCTTAGCATCTAATAAGGCTTCGGTTTGTTTAAAATCAGCAGCAGATTTTAATTTAGTGTTAACACTTACGTAGAATTTTATTTTTGGTTCGGTACCGCTAGGTCGTAAAGCTACTTGGCTACCATCTTCTAAATAGTATATAATAACATTCGATTTTGGAATATCAATCACACTCTCTTTTCCAGTTTGTATGTTTTTTGATATTGATAAATCGTAATCTTCAATTTTTAAAACTTTAGAACCATTAACTACTTTAAGTGGGTTTTCACGTGCGTCAATCATCATTTGTGTAATTTCTTGAGCACCTTCAATTCCTTTTTTGGTTAGCGACACTAATTTTTCTTTATAAAAACCATGTTCTACATATAGTTTGATAAGTTCATGGTATAAAGAACTGCCATTTCCTTTGGCTTGTGCCGCAATTTCACAGGCTAACAAGGTCGATGTTACTGCATCTTTATCGCGAACAAAATCGCCAACCATAAAACCAAAACTTTCTTCACCACCACCAACAAATTCAAGCTCTGGGAAATCTTTAATTAGTTTTGCAATCCATTTAAATCCAGTTAGCACAATTTTACTTTCAACACCATATGAATCTGCCAGTTTAGTAAGCATTGGTGTAGATACAATGGTTGAGGCTATAAATTCTTTACCTTTAATTTTTCCAGTTTCTTTCCAATGTTTTAATAAGAAAGCGGTCATCATTAACATGGTTTGATTTCCGTTGAGTAATTGTAATTCGTTATCTGAATTACGAACTGCCACACCTAATCTATCACAATCAGGGTCGGTTCCAATAACAATATCAGCATTTACTTTCTCAGCTAATTCTAAAGCCATTTTTAAAGCTGCAGGTTCTTCTGGGTTTGGAGAAACTACTGTTGGGAAATTACCATTTGGTACTTCCTGTTCTTTAACAATATGTACATTCTTAAATCCTGCGCGTTTTAAGGTTTCTGGAACAGCTGTAATTGAAGTTCCATGAAGTGATGTAAAAACAATTTTTAAATTATCTTTTGCTTCTTTTGAAGTATTAAAACTTGCGTTTTTAACAGATTCGTTAATAAATACATCATCAACTTCTTTACCTATATATTTAATTAATGACTCATTCGGTTCAAACTTAATATCTGAATACTTTAAATTATCAATAGTATTAATAATTTCACCATCTTGAGGTGGTACTAATTGTCCGCCATCTTGCCAATACACTTTATACCCATTATATTCTGGTGGGTTATGTGATGCTGTTAATACAATACCACAGTGGCAATTTAAATGCTTAACTGCGAATGATAATTCTGGAGTAGCACGCAAATCCTCAAACAGAAATACTTGTATGCCATTTGCTGAAAAAACATCTGCAACCAATTTTGCCAGAGATTTACTGTTATTTCTGCAATCGAAAGCTATTACAGCTTTAGGGGTTTCGTTTGGAAATGATTTATGTAAATAATCGCTTAATCCTTGAGTACTTTTACCCAGTGTATATTTATTGATACGGTTTGTGCCAACACCCATAACACCACGCATACCACCGGTACCAAATTCTAGGTCTTTATAAAAACTTTCTTGAATGTCTTTAGGGTTGTTTGCTATACTATTTTTAATGATAGATTGAGTTTCTTCATCAAAGGTAGGTGTTAACCATGAGTTGATTCTTTCTAAAATTTTTGGTTCGATGTGTATCATAATGTCTAAAAAAAATATGTTTTAAAAGTGAACGAATTCAAAGAATAATTTTGAAATAATACTAATATAAAGTGAAATGTTCTGAAATTGAAAGTTATTAATTTAAATTTAATTCATCTTTAATTAAATAAAGTTTTTTGCCTTGTTTGGTGCGTAAAATAATTTCTCCTAAAAAACCAGCTACAAAAAATTGTGTACCAATAATCATTGTAGAAAGAGCCAAATAAAATTGAGGTCTTTCTGTGATTAATCTTCCGGCAGGATTTAAAAATATTTTATCTATTCCCAGATATAAAGCAAAACCAAACCCAATAGCGAACATAATAAACCCTAGCGCGCCAAATAAATGCATGGGGCGTTTACCAAAACGTGATAAAAACCAAATAGTTATCAAGTCTAAAAAACCATGCACAAATCGATCCATACCAAATTTGGTTTCACCATATTTTCTAGCTTGGTGTTGTACTACTTTTTCGGTTATTTTAGAAAAACCTGCATTTTTTGCCAATACCGGTATGTATCGATGCATTTCGCCATGAACATCAATATTTTTAATAACCTCTAAACTGTAAGCTTTAAGTCCGCAATTAAAATCATTAAGTTTTACACCCGATGTTTTTCTTGCTGCCCAGTTAAATAATTTTGATGGTAAATTTTTAGATATAACCGAATCGAAGCGTTTCTTTTTCCAGCCAGAGACTAAATCGAAACCATCGTTTATAATCATTTTATATAAATCTGGAATTTCGTCTGGACTGTCTTGTAAATCGGCGTCCATAGTAATTATAACATCACCTGTAGCTTTTTCAAAACCAGCATGTAAAGCTTGCGATTTCCCAAAATTCTTTAAAAACCGAATGCCTTTTACGTTTTTGTTTAGAGATGATAATGTCGAGATGGTTCCCCAGGAATCATCCGTACTGCCATCATCAATAAAAATAATTTCGTATGAAAAATGATTGGATTGCATAACATTTGCAATCCAATCATGTAATTCGGTTAAGGATTCTTGTTCGTTAAGTAGTGGTATGACTACTGATATGTTCATTTAAAAGCGTTCAAAATGTTGATGCTTCAAAAATACAGAATTTATTCGGTGTCAGGCTTACTTTTTTTCATTGCCGCAGCAACAATTAATCCAATAACACTAAAAAATACTATGTAACCAGCTAATCCTTTAAGAATATTACCAATAGACCATTGGTTTTGAGATTCAATTTGATCTACCGCAGCAGCAATAGCTTCGTTAGGCGTGTTAAAGTTTTCCATCATCTGGACTGTTTTTTCGATGGTTTTTTCTTTTAAAACGTCAGCAGCATCAGTATCTATAAAATTAAATAGTAAATAAGAAACGAAGGTGCTTATTACTAAGCCTATAATTACTGTAATAAAATAAGAACTAAACGCTTCTTTAAAACTAGCAAAGCCATTTTGTGCTTGTTTTAATTTTGCAACCGAAATAATTCCGAAAGCGATAATGGCTATCAAAATAAAAATTCCATACCACATATTAGTTAATAATTCCAAATTTACTGCGTACGAAACAACTGTAAGTAATGCCATTAAAACACCTAAATAGAGGCCGTAATTAGTTGCGATTGATTTTAAAGTTTTGTCCATAATTTATAATTTATTGTGTTAGTTATGTAGTTAGTATTCAAAGATACTAAATCGTTACAATTTTTTGTAAATAAAAATTATAAAAAAGTATTGTAGAATTGTAAAAAATACTTATTTTTGCACTTCTAAAATTGAAACGAATATAAAGCTTTAAGCGATGAAACACCTTAAAGTGTTACATTTGGCAAAAGAAAAGAATAAAATCATACAGATGAAAAAAGATATACATCCAGGAAATTACAGAATAGTAGCATTTAAAGACATGTCTAATGAAGATGTTTTTTTAACAAAATCTACCGCAAGTACATCTGAAACACTAGAAGTTGATGGTGTTGAATATCCACTCGTTAAAATGGAGATTTCAAGAACATCTCATCCATACTACACAGGTAAATCTAAATTAGTAGATACTGCTGGTCGTATTGATAAATTCAAAACCAAATACGCTAAGTTTAGCAAATAAACTTACTAAAACTATTATACAAAGCCTTCATATTTATATAGAAGGCTTTTTTATTTTATACAATTAGTCTATTTTTGATACTGTAATAAAAGTTACCGGTTAAAGTATATCGCTTCTAACTTCTAATTTCTAACTTCTAACTTGAAAATGAACTATATTCTTTTTGATGGTCCATCACGAAATAATCTGTTACCTTTTACTTTTACACGACCAGTAGCCGATATACGAGTAGGCATATTAACCATTCGAGAAAAATGGGAAATGTATTTGGATTCTACCACAACCACTGTTACTGAGGATTATTTGTCTGACAAATACCCGATGGTGGAAATGGATGAGAACGTAATGATTAACGCATCCTATCTTCCAAATTTAGAATTGGTAGAAATGGTTAAAGATTTACAAGAAAATCAGGCTATTTTTAAAGATGAAGATGTCATTGCTTTCTTTATAAAAGACACACAAGAACCAGTAAATTTCGATACCTATGAAGCTATAGAATTTAATGACGATATTATAAAAATAGAAAATACCTGGGACATTTTTTCAAAAAATGGCGAAGCTATTCAAGAAGATTTTAATTTAATTACCGATGGTAGAGTATCTAAACCAATTCCGTCAAGTAATAATGTCATAGCCGCCGAAAATATTTTTATAGAAGAAGGCGCTAAATTAGAATTTGTAACACTTAATGCCAGTAATGGACCAATTTATATAGGAAAAAATGCCGAAATAATGGAAGGTTCTTTAATTCGTGGACCGCTAGCATTGTGTGAAGAGTCTATTGTTAAAATGGGAGCTAAAATTTATGGCCCAACTACTGTAGGGCCTTATAGTAAAGTAGGAGGCGAAGTAAATAATTCTGTATTATTTGCCTATTCTAATAAGGGGCACGAAGGGTTTTTAGGAAACTCTGTTTTAGGTGAATGGTGTAATTTAGGTGCAGACACCAATAATTCAAACTTGAAAAACAATTATGCTGAAGTAAGACTTTGGGATTATCAAACCGAAGGTTTTGCGAGAACAGGTCTTCAGTTTTGTGGACTTATGATGGGCGACCATAGTAAATGTGGCATAAATACCATGTTTAATACGGGAACTGTGGTAGGGGTTAGCGCTAATATATTTGGAAGTGGATTTCCGAGAAATTTTATACCAAGTTTTAGCTGGGGAGGAAACAGTGGTTTTACAACTTACTTAACAAAAAAGGCATTTGAAGTTGCTGAGATTGTAATGGCCAGACGTCATATTGAATTTACTGAAAACGACAAAGCAATTTTTGAACATGTTTTTGAGGAAACAAAAAAATACCGTCGAGAATAAATTGGAATTTGGAACGTGGTAGCTCGTTCATTGTCAATACATTTAAAAACAAATTGTTATATTTGAGTACAACAATTTGTTTTTTTTATGTCTAAGTCTCTCGTGTTTTTATCTTTTCTGATTTGTTTTTTTGGGTTTTCTCAATCTAAAAAATATACTATTACTAATTTGGAGATGAATACCGAATACCCTCATTTCGGTTTAATGTTGATTAATGATTCAAAAATATTTTGCACATCGTTTTTATTAAACAACAAAGACCGAATTAAGCGTTTTCAGGGAAATCCGATATTAACCATTTTCGAAGGTGATCTATCCAATGACGGTAGTATTCAGAATTTAAAAAACATTGAAATAGATCCAGCCCAGAAAATTTTCTATATCACCGCAGCAACATTATCGCCAAATGGAGACCAGCTTTATATAACAACCATTTTTGAAGGTAAAGATATTAGTGACGACAATTTTCAGATTAAAGTAGGGGAATTTAAAAATGGAGTTGGATGGACAAATTTTAAAACACTGTCATTATGCAATCCTAAATATTCTTATGCACATCCTGCCATTAGTAAAGATGGTAAAACATTATATTTTACTTCAAACATCAGGGGAGGTAAAGAAACAACCAAGGGAGGTTCCGATATTTTTAAGGTCGATATTTTAGGTGATAATGTTTATAGCGAACCAAAAAATTTAGGTAGTAATGTGAATTCTTATAGCAAAGAAATATTTCCTTTTATAAGTGACGATAATACCTTGTATTTTGCTTCCAACAGATCGAATGGATTTGGAGGTTATGATATTTATAAAAGTAAAACTAATAAAGATGGAACTTTTGGTAAAGCAGAAAAATTACCTAAACCCATAAATAGTAATAAGGACGATTTTTGTTTTGTTATTAATACTCTAAATAAAACAGGTTATTTTTCATCTAAACGTGATGATGGAAAAGGAGACGATGATATTTATTATTTTACTTTAAATTAACGTTTTTTCACTTGTTTTAATTCCAATAAATTTATAGGATTTATTCCTAAACCTTTCACGTTTTTCCTAGTGAAACGTACTACTTCATCATAAAATAACGGCACCACTGGTGCTTCTTTCATCACTAAAGAATCCATTTTTGTATAAAGTTGTTCTCTTGAAATAGTGTTAGTCTCAGTAAATGCTTTTTCATACCAACTATCGAATAAATCACTTTTGTAATGTGTGTAATTTGGGCCGTTTGGAGCAAAGTTTTTACTATAATAAAGGGATAAATAGTTTTCAGCATCAGGATAATCGGCTACCCAACTGGCTCGAAACATATCGAGTTTGCCATTGGATTTCGCATCTTTTAAAGTCGCTGCAGGAATAACATCCACATTAACTAATAGTCCGATTTTTTGAAGCTCACGTTGAATGTATTCACAAAAACTTAAATAATTACCCGTAGTTGTAATAAAAATTTCAGGGTTTTTAGTGCCTGTTTCTTTTTTAAACTGTGCAATTAATTGTTTTGCCTTTTCCGGTTGAAATGTAAAACCAATCGACTCACTATAACCAGGCATCCCTTTTGGAATAAAGCCGCCATGAGCAGGAATTCCAACACCATTTCGTAAATAAATCATCATTTTTTTTCTGTCAAAACCGTAGTTTACCGCTTTTCTAATCAGTTCCGATTTAATTTCAGGCAATTTAGAATCCATATAAAACGCTAAATACTCAGTGTTTAAATAGGGGCCACGAATCATATTTACATCTTTAGCATATAAGTCACGAAGTTGTCCATCCGCAGTTAAAATTTCGTCCTTATAAGAAGCGTCTAAACCAGAAACAAAATCAATATTCCCTTGCGCGAATTGTAAAAACTCACTTTGTTTATCTGGTAAGAAAGTTATAGAAATGGCTTCTAAATAAGGGAGCTTATCTCCTTTTTTATCTGTTTCAAAATAGTTGTCATTTCTTCGAAATACTAATTTTATGTTTTCTTCCCAGCGTTTAAACTTGAATGGTCCTGTGCCAATAGGGTGTGAACGAAAGTCACTTCCATAATGTTCCACAATTTCTTTAGGTACAACCGAGCAATATTTCATGGTTAATAGCCCTAAAAAAGCAGGAAACGGTTGTTTTAGTTGAACTTGAAACAAGGTATCGTTTATTGCTTTAAAACTTTCGACTTTACCTAATACCCAGCTACCTGGAGATGCTACCTGTTTATCTAGTAAACGATTTAAACTATATTCAAAATCGGGAGCGCTTACAGTTCGTGTGGAGTCCTTTCCAAAGAGTTCATGTTTATGAAAAAACACATCTTTACGTAATGAAAAAGAGTAGGTAAGGGCGTCTTCTGAAATAGCCCAATCTTTAGCAATACACGGATGAACGTTTAAATTTTCATCCATTTGAACCAACCCGTTAAACAATTGATTAGTTGCCCATATATCGGCAATATCTTTTGAAAATGCTGGATCGAGCGAACCAATATTTTTATGTTCATTATATCTAAAAACTAAGGCATCATCAATTTTTACTTTCTTCTTTTTGCAAGAAAAAGTAAGTGTAACTATTATAACTAGTATGAAATATTTCAATTTTTATATGGCTTAAAGAATTTCAAAAATAAAGTTTTTATTGTCTATTTATAATATTTAATAGCTTTTAAAAAATAATATGTGACTTTTTAAAATCAAAGTGTCTTAAAAGTAAGAAGATTATTTTGCTATTACAATCAATCTTGTTTCTCAAATGTATCAAAAAAGTAACCTAATTGGGTTTTTTTGTTAAAGAGCGTTTCTATTGGAGTCGCTCTTTTTTTTATTAACTTTGCACCTTTTAATAAAAGAAATGAATTCTCGAAAAAAAGTCGCTTTTTACACTTTAGGTTGTAAACTTAATTTCTCTGAAACTTCAACTATTGCAAGAAGTTTTACAGATGAAGGTTTCGACCGTGTTGATTTTACCGAAAAGGCTGACATATATGTCATTAATACATGTTCGGTAACAGAAAATGCAGACAAACGATTTAAAAATATCGTAAAACAAGCGCAAAAGGCGAACCCTAAAGCCTTTGTGGCTGCCGTTGGCTGTTATGCACAATTAAAACCACAAGAGTTAGCAGATGTTGGCGGAGTTGATTTGGTTTTAGGTGCTACCGAAAAATTCAAAATTACAGATTATCTAAACGACCTATCTAAAAACGATTTTGGTGAAGTGCATTCTTGCGAAATTGAAGAAGCCGATTTTTATGTCGGCAGCTATTCCATAGGAGACAGAACCCGTGCCTTTTTAAAAGTGCAGGATGGTTGCGACTATAAATGTACCTATTGTACCATTCCGTTAGCCCGTGGTATTTCACGAAGTGATACCGTGGAGAATGTATTAAAAAACGCTAGAGAAATATCCGCTCAAAACATCAAAGAAATTGTTTTAACGGGTGTTAATATTGGTGATTACGGAAAAGGGGAGTTTGGGAATAAGCAACATGAACACACATTTTTAGACTTAGTAACCGAATTAGATAAGGTTGAAGGGATTGAACGTTTACGTATTTCGTCGATTGAACCTAATTTATTAAAAAATGAAACGATTGATTTGGTTTCAAAATCTCGGACATTTGTACCTCATTTTCATATGCCGTTGCAATCTGGAAGTAATGAAATTCTTAAATTAATGAAGCGTCGTTATATGCGTGAACTATATGTTGACAGGGTTTCTAAAATAAAGGAAGTAATGCCAAACGCGTGTATAGGAGTTGATGTTATAGTTGGGTTTCCAGGTGAAACAGACGCACATTTTCTTGAAACATATAATTTTTTAAATGAATTAGATATTTCATATTTACATGTATTTACTTATTCTGAACGTGATAATACCGAAGCAGTCGAAATGGATGGTGTGGTGGCTAAGAACGTTAGGAGTAAACGTAGTAAGATGTTGAGAGGTTTATCGGTTAAAAAACGTCGTGCTTTTTATGAATCTCAGATTGGAAGTGAAAGGACTGTTTTATTTGAAGGTGAAAATAAAGATGGTTATATAAATGGATTTACTGAAAATTACGTGAAAGTAAAAACACCATGGAACCCAGAATTAGTAAATACTTTGCATAAAATAAAACTAACAAAGATTGATGATGATGGGATAGTTAGATTAGAATTTGCTAAAGAATTAGCTATATAAACAAAAAAATCCGAAGCATTTTACTTCGGATTTTTTTGTTTGTATTTTTAATTTAATCAGATTCTTAAACCAACAGGAAGCATACGTTTGTATTTTCTGTTACTTCTAACAAACTTAGCAATTTCCGGACTTGTTGGAACAATGCTTAAATTACGATCTGCAATTTGAGCAAAAACAGCAGCTAAAAATTCTTTTATGAAACCCTCTTCGTTAATTTCTTCAGGAACAACAAGTTTTGTTAAAAAAATCTTTCGTTCTTGTAAAGAGTATTCAATTTTAGCTAAATGATTGTCGATTTTCAGTTCATATTGGCGTAAAAAATCATTGTCTATTAATTCTGCTACATCAATCATGGTAAGTATTTTATTAATTCTAAGGAAACTTGAAAATAGTGAGTACTATTATCTAATTTTGTTTTGCAAATTTACATAAAATAATTATCATTAAAAAGTAAAACATTGGTTAATCCCTTATAAAATAAACTATTAGAAATGATAGATTGGTTAATGTTCTCGTGTTAAAATAATGGAAAAAAATATAATACATGTTTATCTAATGCCAGGAATGGCAGCGAGCCCTAAAATATTTGAATATATAAATTTGCCAGAAACTCAGTTTAAAATTCATTTGCTAGAATGGGTCATCCCAATTGACAACGAAACTATCGAAAACTATGCTTTAAGAATGGTAACTTTCATAAAACACGAAAATATTGTTTTACTGGGTGTGTCTTTTGGAGGTGTTTTAGTGCAGGAAATGAGTAAGTATTTATTAGTGAGGAAACTTATAATCGTATCAAGTGTTAAGACTATGTATGAATTGCCAAAGAAAATGTTGCTTGCTAAGTCAACAATGGCATATAAATTGTTGCCTGTGCAATTAGCAAGTAATATAGAGCTTCTTGCTAAATATGCTTTTGGTAGCAATATAAAAAAACGATTAGAGTTATATAAAAAATATATGTTGGTAAATGACAGTAATTATTTAAGTTGGGCTATAAAACAAATGGTATGTTGGAATCAAGAAAACGATCATGCCAGTGTTGTACACATACATGGCGATAATGATGCGGTATTTCCAATAAAAAACATCTCAAATTGCATTACAATTGCAGGAGGAACACATATTATGATTATTACCAAGTATAAATGGTTTAATGAAAATTTACCAAGGATTATTTTAGAAAACTAAACAAAATTTTTACCTTTAAAAAAAAATAAAACTTATTGAAAATGAAGAGTATACAGAAAATATTGGCGCTTGTGGGATTATTAAGTTTATGTGCGTTATTTATTTATGCCCTCCAAGATGCTCCAACTGATGAGAATTTTGAGAAGAAGCTTATAAACGATTATAATGTTTATGCACTTCAGGTGCCAAGTAATTTAGATTTCGCAGGAGAAGCTATACCATTAAAAAGTCCAGATATTTTAGAGCGCATGGATAAAGAGTTACTGGTTAATACCTATTGGCAGTCTAACGGATTATTAATGTTTAAACGTGCTAAGAAGTATTTTCCAATAATAGAGCCTATTTTGGCGAAGAATGGTATTCCGGACGACTTTAAATATTTGGCAGTAATAGAAAGTGGTTTAACCAATGCCGTTTCTCCAGCTGGGGCTCGTGGTGTTTGGCAAATTATGCCCGCCACTGGGAGAGAGAATGGGTTAGAGGTTAATGATAATGTGGATGAACGATATCATCTAGAAAAATCTACCGAAGTGGCATGTAAATACCTGTTGAAATCTAAAGAGGAATTAGGTTCATGGACATTAGCCGCTGCTGCATACAATGCAGGCAATTCAGGTATATCAAAATATTTAAGAGAGCAAAACGTAAAAAACTATTACGATTTATTATTAGGGGAAGAAACTGGGCGCTATATATTTAGAATTGTGGCTTTAAAGGAAATTTTAACAAATCCTGCTATATATGGGTTTAATTTTAGAGAAAAAGATTTATATAACAATGTTCCAACTTACAAAGTTGAAGTTAATACGGAAATAACCGATTTTACAAAATTTGCTGAACAATACGGAATCAATTATAAAATTCTAAAAATTCATAATCCTTGGTTAAGAGAACCTAAATTAGACAATAGATCTGGAAAAAAATATACTATTGAAATTCCTGAAAAAGGATATTATAATTAATTATCCTCTTCTTTTTTGTGCTCTTAAAGAACCTCCAGCACCAAAATGTTGATTGGGCGCCTGAGAACGCTTCATGTTTTCCTTCATCATTTTAATTTGATCGGTAAGCATGCCTTGTTTGTCTAATTTTTGTGCTTCTTGAAGTAGTTTTTCAGCCTCTAGTTTTCTTCGTTTAGAAAATGCAATACCAGATAAATTTAATTTGGCCATTGCTAAATCATGATCCATAGATAATCCTAAGGTAATAGCTTTCTTAAAATATTTTTCAGCATCATTCATATTTGTTTGCGATACCATCAAACCGTGCAAATAATTATAATAACCTTGTTGTTTAGTTACTAAAGCAGACTCAGGATTTTTAATTTTGTTTAGCCATTTTTTTGCACCTTCAAAGTCTTGTTTACGCAATCTTAAAAAAGCCAATAAAATAAATTCGTTTTTAAAATAAAGAAATACAAATATTAAGGATAGAAGTATAAACATGATACCATTCCCTATATTACCTTCGGTAAATTGATAAACGGCAAAAGCAATAATGCCAGCGGCTATAATAAGTTTTATAATTTTGTTGTACATTTTGTGTGATTTGAACGTTGTTGCAGACCTATTTTTCAGTCTGTTTTAATATAGATTGCAAAGAAACTAAATTTTTATCAAATTTGACTAAAAGATAATTAACAAATAAACAACCAATTGGCCCAATTAAATAAAGGTTTTCAGCATTCTTTTATGTAAAAAAAATTAATTTAATTATTTTTAAAATAACATTTGTCAAAGTAAAAACTCTTTGTATATTTGCCCTCGGTTTTGAAGAAGCCAAATTACTAAATAAAAAGTACAATTCAGATTTTAAAGACATAAGATAATGAGTAAAAGAACATTTCAGCCATCGAAAAGAAAGAGAAGAAACAAACATGGTTTTAGAGAAAGAATGGCTTCTGCTAATGGAAGAAAAGTACTTGCTCGTAGAAGGGCTAAAGGAAGAAAAAAATTGTCTGTGTCATCTGAAACAAGACATAAAAAATAATGATTAACAATTGTTGATATTTTAAAGGTGTTACTTAGGTGTAACGCCTTTTTTTATATCTTCTAATCACTATTTTTGCATCATATTAAAAAACACTATTAAAAAATAAAAATGCCGAAAAATTCAAAACTAAAAACCATCTTAATTATTGGCTCAGGACCTATTGTTATTGGGCAAGCATGTGAATTTGATTACGCTGGATCTCAATCTTTAAGATCACTTAGAGAAGACGGAATAAAAACCGTGCTTATCAATTCTAATCCGGCAACCATTATGACCGACCCTACCATGGCGGATCATATTTATTTGCTACCTCTTACTACAAAATCTATTGTTAAGATTCTAAAAGATCATCCAGAAATTGATGCTGTATTGCCAACCATGGGTGGTCAAACGGCCTTAAATTTATGTATTGAAGCCGATGAGAAAGGTATTTGGAAAGATTTTGGTGTAGAATTAATAGGTGTTGATATTGCTGCTATTAATATAACAGAAGATAGAGAGCAGTTTAGGGAGTTAATGCTTAAAATAGGCATTCCTATGGCGCCTCAGGCTACTGCCACTTCTTATTTAAAAGGAAAGGAAATAGCACAAGAATATGGTTTTCCATTAGTAATTAGAGCTTCGTTCACACTTGGTGGAGCAGGGGCTTCTATAGTATATAATGAAGAAACTTATGATGAGTTATTAACTCGTGGACTGGAGATTTCTCCTATCCATGAAGTCATGATAGATAAAGCATTAATTGGATGGAAAGAGTATGAACTAGAGTTACTTAGAGATTCTAACGATAATGTTGTTATTATCTGTTCTATTGAAAACATGGACCCGATGGGTATTCATACTGGAGATTCCATTACAGTTGCTCCTGCTATGACTTTAAGTGATAAAACATATCAAAGAATGCGTGACATGGCAATACACATGATGCGCAGTATTGGCGACTTTGCTGGTGGTTGTAACGTGCAGTTTGCAGTTAGTCCTGATGAAAATGAAGATATAATCGCTATTGAAATTAACCCACGTGTATCACGTTCATCGGCATTAGCAAGTAAAGCAACAGGGTATCCTATTGCAAAAATTGCTACTAAATTAGCAATTGGGTACCATTTAGATGAATTACAAAATCAAATCACAAAATCTACTTCCGCTTTATTTGAGCCAACTTTAGACTATGTGATTGTAAAAATACCACGTTGGAATTTTGATAAATTTGAAGGATCTGATAGAACTTTAGGAATTCAAATGAAATCGGTAGGGGAAGTTATGGGAATTGGTCGTTCTTTTCAAGAAGCACTTCATAAAGCCACACAATCGCTTGAAATTAAGCGAAATGGGTTAGGAGCAGATGGTAAGGAAAATAAAAATTACGATCAAATTATAGAAAAACTTACCTACGCATCTTGGGATCGTGTATTTATTATTTACGATGCAATCGCTATGGGAATTCCATTAAGCAGAATTCATGAAATCACAAAAATAGATATGTGGTTTTTAAAGCAATATGAAGAATTGTTTCTGCTTCAAAAAGAAATTTCTACTTTTAAAATTGATACCATTGAAAAAGACTTATTGCTGGAAGCAAAGCAAAAAGGTTATGGTGATAGACAAATAGCGCACATGTTGGGTTGTTTGGAGAGTCAGGTTTATAATAAGCGTGAAGAATTTGGTGTGAATCGTGTTTATAAATTAGTTGATACTTGTGCTGCGGAATTTAAAGCTAAAACCCCATATTATTATTCAACTTTTGAAAGTGATATGGAAACTGCCGACGGAAAGCGATATGCAGATAACGAAAGTATTGTTACCGATAAAAAGAAAATTATTGTTTTAGGTTCAGGACCAAACAGAATAGGACAAGGTATTGAGTTCGATTACTGTTGTGTACATGGCGTTTTAGCTGCTGCCGAATGTGGTTACGAAACCATTATGATTAACTGTAATCCAGAAACGGTTTCGACCGATTTTGATACAGCCGATAAATTATATTTTGAACCTGTTTTTTGGGAACATATTTATGATATTATTAAGCATGAAAAACCTGAAGGGGTTATTGTTCAATTAGGTGGACAAACAGCTTTAAAACTTGCTGAAAAATTAACCAAATACGGAGTTAAAATTATTGGAACAAGCTTTGAATCCTTAGATTTAGCAGAAGATAGAGGTCATTTTTCTAATTTATTAAAAGAAAATAACATTCCTTATCCAGATTTTGATATTGCTACAACTGCAGATGAAGCTTCTGCGATTGCTGATGTGTTAGATTTTCCAATTTTAGTTCGACCTTCGTATGTGCTTGGTGGACAAGGGATGAAGATTGTAATTAACAAACAAGATCTTGAAAAACATGTGGTTGATTTATTAAGCGAGATGCCTGGGAATCAATTGTTATTAGATCATTATTTAGAAGGAGCCATTGAAGCGGAGGCTGATGCTATATGTGATGGAGAAGATGTTTACATAATTGGTATTATGGAACATATTGAACCATGTGGTATCCATTCTGGCGATAGTAATGCCATGTTACCGCCATTTAATTTAGGTGATTTGGTGATGCAACAAATAAAAGACCATACTAAAAAAATAGCCTTAGCCTTAAATACAGTTGGACTTATAAATATTCAATTTGCGATTAAAGATGATATTGTTTACATCATAGAAGCAAACCCGAGAGCTTCCAGAACCGTGCCTTTTATAGCAAAAGCATATGGAGAACCCTATGTAAATTATGCAACTAAGGTCATGTTGGGAGAGAAAAAAGTTAAAGACTTTAAATTTAACCCGCAGTTAAAGGGATATGCTATTAAGCAACCTGTATTCTCTTTTAATAAATTCCACAATGTGAATAAGAAACTAGGACCTGAAATGAAAAGTACTGGAGAAAGTATCTTGTTTATAGATAGTTTAAAGGATGATGAGTTTTACGAATTATATTCAAGACGTAAAATGTATCTTAACAAATAAAAAGAAAGCCGCTATTAGCGGCTTTCTTTTTATTATTTAAAATTCAATCAATTATTCTAAAAAACCATCGTCTTTCCACCTTTGAATTAATGTTCTGTTATTCGATGTCATGATACCGGCTGGAGGCATAGGGTTTGAGTTGCTATTTATTCTGTTTATTAACCCTCTTGAAGTGACAGCATCTTTTACTTCTGTATAAGTTGTTAAAGACATAGGGGCGCCATTTGAAGTCGGTATACCATGGCAGCTGGTACAATTGTTACTCATGATTGTTTTAATACTCGTTGTGTAATTAATTGTTGTGGGGTTAGGGTCTGGAATTTCATCATTTCCATTAGAACAACTTATAAAGCATAGCGCTAGTACCAACAAAAAAGCGTTTCTTATATTCATTTCTTGATAGTTAAATAAATTAAACTTATAAATTATGATATTTCAATTTTAGCGTTTTGATCTTTTAAAGAATCTAAAAATAATTCCATTTTAAATTCTGAAGTTCTGAATGCAGTAGTTCTATTTTTTGCCTGTTCTTGTCTAGCAATACTTCTGGCAAAACGTCTTACTTTATCTTTTGTATCTAAAATAATACCGGGAACAGGAACATTTTTACCATTTTCATCTTTGGAAACCATCGTAAAATAGGATGAATTACAATGTTTTTTTTCGCCAGTTTGAATGTTTTCAGATTCAATTCTAACACCAATTACCATTGAGGTTCTACCTGTATAATTAACAGATGCTTTGAGGGTTACAAGTTCACCAACTTCAATAGGATTTAAAAAATCTACTTTATTTACGGACGCTGTAACACAATAATTTCTTGAATGTTTAGAAGCACATGCAAAAGCAATCTGGTCCATCATACTTAAAATATACCCACCATGTATTTTTCCACTAAAATTGGAATAGGATGGAAGCATTAATTGGGTGATTGTAACGTGCGATTCTTCAGTAGTTTTAAACATAAAAATTTAGATTATTGACGTGTAAAAGATCCCTGTTATTATGGCAATTCCAAAGCTAATTAACGTTCCTATTAAAATATATTCTGTAAGCTGCCTGTGTTTAGATTCTTTTAAATCACCAAATCTAAAAACAGATTTAGCGGTAATTAAAAAACCAACAGCTTCCCAATGTCCTACAATTATAAATATAAACACTAAAATACGTTCTAAAATACCAATATATTTCCCTGCGTCCTCCAGTGACTCGTTATTTTTAGTAAGTTCTGAGATATTCCACTTTAAAAAAATGGTTTTCATAATTATTGAGGTGGGAATCGTTAAGAATAACAAACAAACTAAGAGCAATAAGCTATTCTCAGTCACTAAAATGTTTAAGTCGAATACGGTTTCAGTAAAAAGATAATAACATAGAAAAATGACTGTAACATGAAGAGTTTGGTCAATAAAAAACAATAAACGTTTTGTTTTTTTCTTTTGAATTAGAAGTTTAGCGGCGTCAATAATGAAATGCGTGATGCCAATAGTTGCAATAATACCCCATAATGAAGCATCCCAAAGAACAATACTGGTTAAAACAATATGAATTAGTACATGTAGATATAACTTATTCGATTTTAGTTTTTTCTGTTCTTTTTCTTTGACCCATTTTTTGGGTTGAAGAAAGAAATCTCCAATAATGTGAACTAGTAAAAGCTTTATTAAAATGATCATAATAAACTAATTTTATGCCTGTACATGCGGTCTAACTCTAGGATTTCTTCTAAATGAGCGCGCTTTTGACGGTTACTTATTGCGTTTTGATTGATACCTATCAATTTTCCTAATTCGCTTTGCAAAGCATCAGGGTTTTCGATGCTTAATTTTACAATTTCGGCAGAATTAACACTCCAATTATCCATAGTGATAAGCGCTAATTTAAAGTATAAATTTAATTCTTTATCAATATCAGGATTCTTCGTTTTTATGCGCAAATTCTGTTTCTCCTTTTTCAGGGTTTCCACAATTTCACCCGAAAAAACAAAAGCCTCTCCGTTAGATTCCGTTACATTATTACCGTCATAAGTTTTGTTTCCCACGCCTATAGCTAACCTAACATCCAAACCTTTAATCATTTGTATGCAGGCTTTTATATAGATTGCAGCCGTTAAACTAGAATGATAATCTCTTATTTCTATTTGAAAACTATCACCTCTGTATATCTCCCAGTATTTGGTATCAGTACTTAATTTGGATAATGCATTTTTTAATGTATTTATCCACACTTCTGGTTCTTTTTGTTTTCTGGAATTAATAATGTCTCCTGTTATAACGCTTGTCATAGAACAAAATTTTATATCATTTAATTACATGATAAACAAATATATCACTTTATTACATGATAAACAAGTATATCACTTTATTAAGTGATAAATATTTAATTTTGGACCTCTACTTTTGTAATAAAATATTTAGTATCGCCTAACCAAAATAAATGTTTGAAGCGTTCAAAATAATGGAGTTTAACCATTTTTCCCTGAAAATTATTTAAGTCTTCTATAACTTGTTTTTCACTATTTTCAACTGAAAAAACAAAAGTTTGGGCTTCAGATATTCCTTGACTTATTTCGCCTTCCCATGTTTTTATCATAACGCCTTTATGGCTAAATTTCACCAATTCTCCAGCTCTCACACCTTCGCTATAATGTGCGTAATAAAAGAAGCAAAAAACGCCTGTGATAACTAATAATATTCCAATACCTATTTTAATTAAAATCTTCATATTACTCTATTTCTTTATTTGCACGTTTTAAAATGGCTTCAGG
>Ga0102812_10000748_pt1 | contig 23109 bp, 14 predicted proteins | sample ColrivemetaGS713_FD_79334 | JGI IMG/M metagenome (GOLD analysis project Ga0102812, IMG submission 79334) | Estuarine microbial communities from the Columbia River estuary - Flood tide ETM metaG S.713 | ecosystem: Environmental > Aquatic > Marine > Intertidal zone > Estuary | place: USA...
GCACCGTCCCGACCTCTTGATCATCGACCTGAACATGCCCGAGGGCGGCGGCTTTCCGCTATTGCAACGCATCCAGCCGGGGTATCCGGAATTGCTGGTGATCGTGCTCAGCATGCATGAAAATCCGGGATTCGTTTCCAAGGCTCTTTCCTACGGCGTGAACGCCTACATCACCAAGACACGCGCCGCCGACGAACTGGTGCTGGCCATACGCACCGTGTTCAATGGCAACCGCTATCTGTCCTCGGACATCGTGCAGGGCATGCAGCGCCCTGAGGTCCGGCTCAGCACACGCGAACGCGATGTGCTGCGCGCACTGCTGCAGGGCAAGAATCCGAAATCCATCGCGGCCGAACTGGGCATCACCGACAAGACCCTGTACGCGCACCGTGCCCACATTATGCAGAAAACCCAGGCCCGGTCGCACTCGGAACTGCAGGAGTACGCGCTCAGCCTGGGTCTGATCTGATTGGATCAGAAGCCGATGCGGACACCCGCCGAGACCGTGTAGCGGTCGGCATTGCCGCTGTCCTGGCCATTGCCGTGCAGGTACCAGTAGGATTCGCCGCGACGGTAGCCCAGGCCCAGACCCCAGCTCAGGAAGCCATCCGGATAGGGCATGCCATCCACGGTGAAACCGGTGTCCGGCAGTCCCGTATAGTAAGCACGCATCCCGGTATCGACGTCGTTGAGCACAAAGCGGTAACCGGCCTGCACATTCCATGCAAAGCCATTCGTCAACTCACGGCCGTAGCGCAGGTCCGGTCCGAGCAGGACGCGGCTGAGGCTTGCGGATGGGAATCCCAGCTCCAAACCGGTGCTGCCGGTCTCCGCAAAGGCATCCAGATCGGCCCAATCGGCACTGGCCAGCAACGCCAGCCCGAAGTGCGGGCCGAATTTTCGGCCGGCTTCGATGGAAACTCCGCGTGAATCGCCTTCACTGCGGCTTTCTGCAAGAGTACCAGTCAGGCCGTTGTCTAGAGTTCGTGTGGACCGGCTGTCGAACTGGGAATACAGGGCATAGCCCTGCCAGTACCAAGCCTCGCCCTGGTGGCGTGCATACAAGGCAACGCCGGTGCGGTCGCCGCGGACCTGATCGCTGACCCCGCCATATGCGACGCGGTCATCAGCCGTGAATACGGCGGCACCAATGCTGGCCTCGTGCCACTGCAAATCGGCACCAGCGGCCCACAAGGTACTGTTGACGTCTGTATCCAGGAAGCCGGACTCACGTTTGCGTGCATCCGGACTGGCGAACATGAACCATGCACCGCCGCGCTCACCATCCACACGTTCGATATCCCGCAGACGCTCGTTCAGCAGGGGCTGCAACGCATCGCCGGTTTCAAGCACGACATCTTTCATCGTGGTCTGCGACTGCCCGGACAATGCCAGAATCGCTGCCGATGCCCGCAGGCCATCGGTGGACTGCAAAGCAGCAGCCGATTGCCGGAGGGTATCGCTGCCAGCACCCAGATCGAGCTGTGCGAAGGCCGTCTCGAGATTGGTCGCCGAATTCAACTGCGTCGCACTATAGCTTTCCAGCACATCGGTCACGGCACGGCGCTGGATGCTGGCGTCGATGCGCCCTTCCTGCACGGCGGCGCTGCTGCTGAACCAGGGCGAGTCCATCTGGCTTGCAGCACTGCCACTGATGGATGTGGCGGTCAATACGGTTCCCTGCCATTGACTGGTGTAAACAGACGGCGCGAGAAGCGTGAGGCTGGCCCCGTTTAAATCCAGCATGCCGTTAATCTGCGCGGTACTTCCAGTCGCCAATCCGAGTGAGCCCGCATCGGCATAAACATCGCCGTTGATGATGCCGCCGTAGGCATTGAACGTGCCGCCCTTCATGAAAACATCACTGCCGAGACTGCCATAAAGGTTCAGACTACCGCTGTCGATACGCGTCGGTCCGGCATAGGTGTTGTGGCCGGTCAGTGCCAGGCCGCCGCCGCCGATTTTCACTAGGCCACCATCGCCAGCAATGTCGTTGCCAAAGGTCCAGGTCACGCCCTCAGGGACGGCTGCTGAAAATGTTTCGCGCAGCGCAGCTGGACCAAGGACCGCCTTCTGGGCATTGACGTAACCGACGCCATAGATATCGTCGACACCGAGTGCCCCCAAATCGGTTGCAGTGGTGATCAACGTATCGCGAACCTGCTTTCCGGTGAACCCCGGAAAGGCTTGGTATACCAGAGCAGCAATGCCGCTAACGATGGGCGCAGCTGTCGAAGTGCCCGCGAATCCGGGAGATCCATCAAAACTGTAATAAGAGTCGGCCGTTATCGTATCCCCGGCATTGACCGTCGGCAGCAGCAGATTCACAGTTCCCGGCGCGGCGATACAGAAGTCCTTGGCTATGGCACCACAGCGGTTGGAGTAACCGGCGATGGTACCGTTCAGCGGGCTCATGGCAATGACGGCGAGAATGTTATCGAGATCGGGATAGAAGGCGGGTGCACCAGCAAGTATCTGTGCACTGTTTTTCTCCTCATTGCCAGCGGAAATGGCGATGAAAGCTCCGGAGTTCTTGATGGCGCGCAAATCAGAAAGCCAAGGTCCGACATAGGTCGATATCTGTGAAGGGGTGGCACCGGCGCTTTCTGGATCATAGCCGAAGGAAAAATTGTAGACCTTCGCTCCCCAATCGATGATCGGCTGGAACGGCGCATCCCAGTCACTGACCGCCAGAATGGTGTTCGGCGCGACACCGCCGGGATAAATACCGATGGCGGCACCGGCCGCGATGGCAGAAACGCTGGTGCCGTGACTGGTGCCGTCGCCGCTGTCATCAGTCATGTCGCCAAAGGTCACGCTGATGCGGTCCTTGAGGGCGGCATTGTTGATGTTGAATCCGTTGTCGTAGACCACCAGCTTCACGCCGGCTCCGGTGAATCCTGCAGCATGCGCTTCGGTTACGCCGGTTTTATCACGGAAGTAAGTGCTGTAATTGATCGGTGCACTCAGATTGCAGACTTTGGGCCGCTGGAGCACTGGACTTCCGGTAATGATGGCCGCCACAGGATCGGCCGTGCTGTTGGGATCGGCGCAGCTGTAGGTGGTGGTGGTTGTGATATTCGAAAGTCCGCTCTGTACCGAATACTGTCCGGTCGGGCACGTGCTGTCCGTCAATGTATCGGTGACGGTGCTATCGATGAAGCTGCCCTGGCCGTCCTTCTGGGCACAGGTCAGCATCGGTGTGCAGACCTTGGTCTGGGTTACAATCGGGTCCGAAGTGCTGGTGGCGGCAACCGGATTCGTGTTGCTGTTCGGATCCGGGCAGGAATAAGTTGTGGTCGTAGTGGTATAGGAAATGCCGGACGTGGTCAACGTCGCGTTGGTCGGGCAGGTGGAATCGGTCACTGAAGGATTGTTGACCGTTGTGGTCACGAAATTGCCGGTGCCGATTCTCTGAGAGCAGGTAGTGCTTGGCTGCGGATCGGGTTTGGTGGAGCCACTACCGCCACCGCCACACGCGGTCAGCAGCAATGCCGCGCTGGTAATAAGAAGCAAACGATAACCGTACATGAGGACACCTAGTTGATGGTTATGTTGATTTTAACCAAACTTCATCCGTAGCTTGTGAATACGGTCAGACCGGGAATGAAAAGGCTGCAAAGTGCCGCGAGGACGTTGCCGGTACTGCCTTGTCCTGAATTCATTTAATTTCTCGCAATAATGAAGAGGGCAACTGGGCACTTAACATCATCCTCGATCAATTCAACAACATAAATCAATAACTTAGATGTATTTTTAAGCGTAAGACTTGCTATTGATACTAAATGTTAATAAGATTGATTCTCATTTAGCTTATTGGTCCTGCCTGACATGCACGCGCGCTCTTTACTGACACTCAGCCTGTCCATGGTCCTTACTGCTGCCGCCCAGGCCAGCCCCGAGGATCCGGCAGTCCTGGACAAAATCGAGGTCAAAGGATTCCCATTCCGGTATCAGGCCAGCGACCCGAGCAGCGCCATGAAAACCGAGACGGCGCTCAAGGACACGCCGCAGGCGGTCACCGTCGTGACCGAACAGCAGATCAACGACCAGGCCCTGCATGGCATGGCGGATATTCTGCGCTATGTGCCGGGCGTCGGCATGGCGCAGGGCGAAGGCCACCGTGATGCTCCGGTGATGCGGGGCAATGCCAGTACCGGCGATTTCTTCACGGACGGCATCCGCGATGACGCCCAGTACTTCCGCGACCTCTACAACGTCAGCCAGGTGGAAGTACTGAAAGGACCGAATGCGATGATTTTCGGTCGTGGCGGCTCCGGCGGCGTCATCAATCGCGTCAGCAAACAGGCCGATGGCGGTCACCATCAGTCGTTTTCCATTCAGACCGGAAGCCGCGAATTCCTCCGTGCCGAGGCCGATATCGGTGATGCGCTCAGCGATATGCTGGCCTACCGGTTCAATGCCCTGATCGAAAACGCCGGCAGTTTTCGAGCCGATGTCAGCAGCAATCTGCGTGGCTTCGCGCCGAGCATGACCTTCGGCATCGACGGCAATACCCGCGTCGTACTCAACGCTGAACTGTTCAGCGATTTCCGCACCGTTGACCGCGGCATTCCGTCCTATCGCGGCAAGCCGCTGGAAACCGGACGCAGCCTTTTCTTCGGCAATCCCCAAGACAGCACTGCCGATACCGATGCCGCTTCCTTCGATATCCTGGTCGAACATGACATGGACGGCGCCGTACTGCGCAACCGGACGCGCATTGCCGATTACGGCAAGTTCTACCAGAACGTGTATCCGGGTGCGGTCAATGCCGGCGGTACCGGCGTCGCGATTTCGGCCTACAACAACCGGACCGACCGGACCAACTTCTTCAACCAGACCGATTATGTGGTCGATATCACCCACAACGACACTACCCATCGCATTGTGGCGGGCGCGGAACTGGGACGCCAGAACACCGCCAATTTCCGTGAAACCGGTTACTTCGGCACCATCGGCAGCACGCAGACCAGCGAGCTGGTGCCCATCGGCAATCCCGTGCCGACACTGCCCGTGCATTTCCGGCAAAGCGCCAGTGACGCCGACAATCAAGGCGCGGCGGAAACCGCTGCGATCTATGTCCAGGACCAGATCCATCTCGGCGACCGGTGGCAGATCATCGCCGGGCTTCGCTTCGACCGGTTCGACATGGATTTCCGCAACAAGCGCAACGGCGTGCACATCGAAACCACGGACACCCTGTTCACTCCACGCGCCGGCGTGATACACAGCCGTTCGACCGGACTCTCGGCATACGCGAGCTATGCGGAAAGCTTCGTGCCGCGTGCCGGCGAGCAGTTGGCTTCCCTGACGCCCAGTACCGCCAATCTGGCCCCTGAGGCCTTTGCCAATGCGGAAATTGGCATCAAGTGGCAGCTGAGCAAGGGCCTGTTCACCAGCGTGGCCGTGTACCAGCTGGACCGCAACAACGTCGCGGTGACCGATCCGACGGATCCCGCCCAGACGCTGCTGATCGATGCCCAGCGCAGCCGCGGTCTGGAATGGGAAATCGGCGGCAATATCACCCGCAATCTGCAGATCGTGGCCGGCTACGCCTACCAGAATGCCGAACTGACCCGGGCACTGTCGGCCACGGTTCCGGCCGGTACGGTATTGCCGCTGGTTCCCGCGCATTCAGGCTATGTCTGGGGCCGTTGGGATATCAGCCCACGCTGGGGACTTGGACTCGGCATCAATGGCCGGGGAAAGGTGTACACCACGACCAGCAACACGGTCGCGTTGCCGGGCTTCAGCCGTATCGATGCCGCCGTGTATTACAACGCCGGTGAACAGCTGAAACTCCAGGCCAACATCGAAAATCTGGCCGACAAGCGCTATTACGCTTCGGCACACAACGACAACAACATCAGCATCGGTACGCCACGGGAAGTGAAGCTGAGCGCGCACCTCGATTTCTGATTGCAGGCCGGAACTGCTAGAATGGCGGCATGATTCGATTCCTAGCCGTTCTGCTGGTACCGCTTTCCGCCCTCGCCGCCCCGGCGGTGATTGAACCTTGGCCCTTGCCGGTGGGCACGGCCGCCGCGCAACCGAGCCTGAGCCGTGGCACGGATGGCGCCCTCAACCTGAGCTGGATTGAACGCAGCGGCAGCGGTCATCGGCTCAAATTCGCACGCTATGCCCAGGCGCGCTGGTCGGAAACACGCACCATTGCCGAAGGCGACAATTGGTTCGTGAACTGGGCCGACTTCCCGAGCACCACGCAATTGCCGGACGGCACGCTGTGGGCCCACAATCTGGTGAAGTCCGCCAAGGGTACTTATGCCTATGATGTCGTGCTGTATCGATCAGGCGACGGCGGTAAAACCTGGTCGACACCAATCCGCGTCAATGACGACGACACCCCGACCGAACACGGATTCGCAAGCCTGTGGCCATGGTCGAAAAATGAATTGGCCATCGCCTGGCTGGATGGCCGCAATACCGGCGGCGGCAGCCATGATGCACACGCCGGACATGGCGAAGCCTCAGGACGCATGATGACGCTGCGTGCGGCAGTCTACGACGGCAAGGGCCGTAAAACCGCCGAATGGCCGCTCGATGCGAGCACCTGCGATTGCTGCCAGACCGATGCCGCAGTGACCGCCAACGGTCCGGTCATCATCTACCGCGACCGCAATCCGCAGGAAATCCGCGACATCTATGTGACGCGCCATGTCGGTGGCCGATGGCAGACGCCGAAGCCCGTCGCTGCCGATCAGTGGCGGATACCGGCCTGTCCGGTCAACGGACCGGCACTGGCCGCATACGGCCCATCGCTTTGGGCCGCATGGTACACGGGCAGCGACAACACACCGAAAATCCGTCTGGCCTACTCCGGCAACAGCGGCGACGCATTCCTGCCGGCGCGAACCATCCGTACAGGACCCGCTGTGCTGGGACGCGTCGATCTGGCGGCGGATGCCGGCGGCGCCTGGCTGCTGTGGTCCGAAGAAAGCGCGGGGCAGACCCTCTGGTTGAAACGGGTTGGAAAAAATACCGGCAATGATGGAACTTCTGTACTGCTTGCCAAGCTCAAAGGCCATGGGCACGGTACCGGTTTCGCACGCATGCAGCAGACCACACAGGGTCTTTATGTGGTCTGGACCGATGTCATCGACGGCAAGCCTATGCTTCGCGGTGCCCGCGTCAAATAAGGGTTTCGGATTGAATTTTGGGCGCCATCGCGCTATGGTAGTGGCATCCACCAAAGCCAACGACAGGAGTCGCCCATGGCCTACCAATACCAGTCTGTCTGGAAAAAAATCTCCCCGGAATTGATCACCGAACTGACCGATTTCTGGGCCCGCGAGAACGCATTGCCAAAAGGAGCACAGCCCAAGCGCCGCGCCGAACAGGTGGCTGTTGTCATGCGCGATGATGCCGACGGCAGCATCGTGGCGGTCAGTTCAGTCATCGCCCGGGTAGTCCCGCGTCTGCGCCAGGTTCTGTATTACTACCGGACCTTCTGCGCCGAGAAGCACCGCCGCAACAACACCAGTATCCCGATCATGCAGGCGACCCAGACGGCCCTGCGCGACTACAACCTCGGTCTGCCGAAGCCGGAAGCCATCGGCATCATCGTCGAAATCGAAAGCACCTACATCAACCAGCGCTATCCGGAAGCATTCTGGCCTGCCACCATGTTCAGCTTCATCGGCTACTCTCCACGCGGTTTGCCGGTACGGGTGCATTATTTCACCGACTTCAAACTGCAGCCGCCGGTCCGCATTGAACGCACCCAGGGCGCTGCGGGCAACCGCGCCGGCGCCCGTGCGCCGGCCCGACAGCGCCGCCGGCCGAACTGAAATCGGCCCATGAAAAACCCCCGCTTCGGCGGGGGTTTTTCATTGCGGTGGGAACCTTATTTCTTTGAAGCCTGTTGGTTCATCTTGATGACGAACTCCACATACTCCGGGAAATCAATTTTCTGGTCCTTGTTCTTGTCGTAATCGCCGAACTTCGGTTTCGGATCCTTGGCCGCCTTCACACCCGGCAGGGCATTGAACTCGATCAGCTCCAGGGTCTTGTTGTCGTTCTTGTCGGCTTCCTGGAAAATTTGGCGCAATCGTCGCATCAGCATTTCCTGCTGGCGCTGGGCAACCACGCCGTACTTGAACTCGTCGTAGCTGAGTTGCTTGTTGTTATCCTTGTCGAGCGCGGCGAACATCTTGTCGATGCCCTGCTCGATGTTGCCGCCGGTTCCGGCGGCCGGCTTGCTGGCGGCCGGTTTTGCGGGCGCAGGCTTGGTCTGGGCATTCGCCGCGGCGAAGCCGAGAACGGACAGCATCACAAACGCTTTCAGTGTATTTTTCATGGTGTGGCATTCTCCGTAGCTGGAATATCGGATTCAAACGTGATGAGTTCGCGTATTTCGCCGGTGCGCAGACCGACCATCATCGGATTACGGACACCCGGCAGGAAGCTGATATCGAATATTTCGCTGATATCGCCGTCGAAGCGGACCCACTGCAGCACATCGCCGTTAGTCATCGTCACGATCTGCACACCGCACCAGGGCTCGGCATCCCGCTTCTTCAGCTCGTCATCGAGGTCGAGACCCGAAAACCGGCCGTTACGAGGCTTGGACAGTCCGACCGCGGCAACGTTCCCGATCATCGACAATCCGCGCAGGAAGCCCGGACAGAAGGTGAACGGAACGAAGGATTTGGTCTCGAAATCGACCCAGCCCAGATAGCCGGTGCCGGCATTCAGCACCCACAGTTTGCCGTTGTGCCAGCGCGGCGAATGCGGCATCGACAGGCCTTCACAGACGATTTCGTCGGTTTCGATGTCGATGACCACGCCGCCGTCGCGACGGCGGTCGCGCCAGCCGTCCACGGAATCGCTCTTGCAGACCGCGGTCACGTACTTGGGTTCGCCGTCCTTCATGGCCAGACCGTTGAGATGGCACCGGTCTTCCGGCGCCAGCTTGCTGATGAACGACGGCTTCCAGATGGCGCGGAAGCTGTGCACCAGATCGAGTTCGGCAAGACAGGAATACTTGGTGTTGACGAACACGACCTTGCCGTTGTTTCGGATACCGAGCTCATGGATGTCGAGATCGCCGATGGTCTGTGCGTTGCGCGGTACATAGCAGCGGTCGAACACCTTGTGGATGATCTGGTTCTTGCGCAGCACGTTCTCGAAGCGCCAGAGCTGGTATAGTCCGCCGAGATAGATGCGCTGGCGATTGCCGACCACACCCATGGCACGCTCGAAAATGCGCTCGAAGAAGGAAACACGGCCGTTCGGGTCACTGCCGACCAGATACAGGCGTCCGGTCTGGTAGGAGGTGACCGCCAGGGAAATGGAATGACTGGCCAGCCAAGCGCCGAAACCACGAGAGCAGCTCTTCTCGACCTTCAGCTTGGTGATGTCTTTCGGTTTCGCCTTTTCGGCAGCACCATCGGCGCTTTCGGCCACGGTCTGGATCTGCGGCTGCGCCGCCGGTGATTCGCTATTCTGCAGGGTCTCTTCGGCGGGCGTCGCAGCCTGATCGGGTGTGTCGGATTCGTTTTTCGGGGTCTTCTTCTTGCTCAAGTCTTTCTCCATCTTCCATAGATTTGCCGGTGTATGCCGACTCAATTTCATTCTAACAGCTGCGGTCCCTTCGCGTAAAAAAAAGCCGGCTTGCGCCGGCTTTTTTTGATGTTGCAGGACTTACCAGGTGAAACGGACGCTGACTTGGCCGCCGAACATGCTTTCATAAGCACCGCCGTCTTTCCAGTTCAGGCCGCCGCTGAACAGCATGTTACCGTACTTGACGGTGGCGCCGCCTTCAAACAGCGTGCTGTTGCCGCTGGTGTCCACGTTACCGGTCAGCAAGCCGCCGATGACATAGTCATTGCTGGCGTTGCTTTCGTTGAGGTAGCTCAGCGAGGCGTACGGCGTCCAGGAGTTGCCGTTGCCGGTATCCATGGTCTTGCGCAGCGAAACACCCAGACGGGTCTGCGAAGATTTGCCATCCGTCAGTTCGAACCCATCAAGGCTGTAGTCAACATTGTCCAGATCGACATCCATGCTGCTGTACTGGAACTGCGGTTCGACCACCAGACCGGATGCGGTTTTGATGCCGTAACCCATTTCCAGACTGAAGCCATTGGCCTGACCTTCAAAGTCGAAGTCCTGGCCGCCGCCGTTGCCGTTGCCGTCGAAGTCCATCGAACGGTAGGACAGATCGGCGTAGAAGCCATTGCCCGGGGTGTAGGTCAGGTAGCCACCGATGGTTTTGGCATCGATACTGGTGCGGCCACCGACAGTCGGCTTCACCGTGCCGTCAGAGACGCCGCCCAGAAGACCGGCAGTCCACTCACCGTTGAGGTCATAGCCGGCACCGAACTCGATACCCGAGCTCTTCAGGTCAAAGTTGTGCTCGCCTCCCAAACCGAAGTTGTCTCGGCCGCCATCCGGATTCAAGGCACCATCTTCGGAGAATGCCCGCAGCCACAGACCTGCCGCACCTTGATAGTCAGCCACTTGGGCGCTACCAGCGGCAGCGTTCTTGAAGCCGGCATTCATCAGGCTGTTACCGCTGCCACCACCGCTGCTATCGCGCATGGTACCTTCGCGTTGGAACACGGTACCGACGCCAAGGTGCCAGAGGTTCTGAACCGCCGGGGCAATTGAACTCACCGCCACGCCCGAGGCTGTCAGGCCGGTGATTTCGAAGCCGAGCGAGAACAGGTCGTTGGTGCCGCTGTAGTTGATCTGCTTGACCAATTCATAATCGACGGTATACAGGCTGTCGTCTTCGACATCGACGATGCCCAGGTTGAAGTTGGCGGCGGCACTGGTGCCGGAGACATAGACGATATCGATCAACTCGCCGTCCACCATATCCTGCAGGCTCGGGTTCTGATTCAGATAGACATCGATCACGTTGGCGGTGCTGCTGACCACATCCCCTTCGATGTACAGGCGGTCGGCCAGCATGCTGGTACCGTTGGCATCGACTACGATGTGGCCGGTACCGGCGAAGTCACCGAAGATGGTCAGGACATCATTGGCGGCGCCGTCTTCGAAGTGCAGGGAAGCGCCGTTGTTGGTGAACACCGAGGTGGCGTTGCCCATATCGATGTAGTTTTCATCACCGTTGACATAGAGCTTGCCGTTGTTCAGGAAGCTGTTGACGGTGGTGGCGGAACCCAGATCGATATAGGAGTCTTCCATGTAGATTTTGCCGGTGCTGCTGTTGACGATGTCGTCGTTTCCGCCGAAGAAGCCGGAATAGTAGTTGGTACCCTGGGTGGCATACCACTTGCCGTTGTTGGTGAAAGTGTCGTTGCCGTAATCGGTATAAACCACACCGAAGATCTTGCCGGTGGTGGTGTTGATGATGTCGACATCGGTACCGACATGGTAAATGGCATAGGCATCGCCGATAGCATTGGAAGTGGCCTTCACGCTGCCGGAGTTGGTGATGGTGGTTTCGGTGCCGTAGTCGTTCTGGGTGTAGATGCCGACCGACCAGCCGCCATTGGTCGCATTGGCCAGGATGGTGCCCGAGTTGCTGACACTCATGTCGCTGCCATAGTAGCTATAGGCTCTGATGCCCACCGCATCGCCGCCGCTGCCGGTGCTGTTGACGGTGATGGTGCTGCTGCTGGCAATGGTGATATCGCCGTAGCCTTCGTGCTGGGCATACAGGCCGACCGCATAGTCGCCGATGCCCGATGCACTGACCGTGATATCGCCACTGCTGGTGATGCTCAGGGTGCCGTCGCCATCGGTTTCGACGTAGGCGCCGTAGGCACTGCCGTCGCGGCTGATTACTGTGATCTTGCCGGCATTGGCCAGGGTCACGTTATAGCCGTAGTAGTTGGACTGCACGCTGATGCCGGTGGCGTAGTCGCCGGTGGCACGGACGTGTCCGGCGGCGGCGTTCGTCACGCTGGCGTTACCACCGTTGGCGTAGGCGTAGATGCCGACCGCGTACGCATCCGCGGTGACGGTAATCGCCGCACTGTTGGTGACGCTCGAGGTACCATCGCCGGTTTCGGCGTAGATGCCTCTCGCGTTTCCAGACGAGCTGCTGACGGTCACGGCGCCGGAGTTACTGACGCTGACATTGCCGTAATCGCTGTACAGATGGATGCCTTCGGCATCGTTGACGGCGGTAACCGTCAAGCTGCCGGCGTTGGTGACGCTGATGTTGCCGGAATAGCTGATCGCATTGATACCGATCGTGCCATAATCGCCGCCGCCGATCACGTTGATACTCGAGCCGGCAGCCGTGGTGATTACGGTATCGCCGAACGTGTTATCAACATCAATGCCGGTGTTGTTCCAGAATCCGCCTGTCACAGTAATGGCACCGGCATTGCTGACGGTTACATCGCCGTACTTGTTATCAACCTCGATACCGTAGGCATCGAAACCGCCCGTGTTGACGCTGATGCTGCCACCGGCCAAGTTACTGACGGTGACATCGCCGTATTTGTTTTCGGCACGGATACCGTTGCTACGCCAAGGCGAGTTGCCCACGAGGATATCGCCGGCATTGCTGATGGTGGTGTCGCCGTATTTGGCAAAGGTGCGGATGCCGACGGCATAGCCTCCTTCGGCGTAGTAGAACGATGCCGATTCATTGGCTACATCGATGGTTCCGGAGGCGGTATTGCTGACGCTGATATCCCCGTATTGGTTATCCACATGGATACCCCAGGCAACGAAACCGTCTTCAGTCAGCACATTGATCGTGCCGCTGTTGGTGATCGAGGCCAGCTCGCCGTAGCTGCCGTTGCCCATATTGACCGTGATACCTTCGGCATTTGAATAGTCGGAGGCAACATCAATCAGACCGGAGTTATTGACCGTGACCGGCATGCCGCCTTGACCGGGTGTTGAGGTGCTCGCTACGCTGATGTAGTTTTGACCGTAGTAACCCGTGTTGATGTAGTTACCGTAGACGTCTTGGCAGGTCGAATACGCCGCACAGTAGCCAAACTGCGGTGGCGTATAGACGGATCCTGCAGCCACATCCACCGCGATACCGGCCGCCGAGCCATAGCCCTGCACCAGAATGTCGCCGGCGTTGGTGATGCTGATGCTGCCGCCGTCGTTCAGGTTGCCGCTCATGTCGGCATAAATGCCGATGCCCGTGGCCGAACCATAACCGGACGACGCGTCAATGGTGCCGGTAGCGGTATTGGTGACGCTGATATTGCTGGCAGCGGTGCTGTTGGCATCCACGTAGACACCAAAGGCATCACCGTAACTGCCACTGGCGGAAGCCGTGACATCACCGCTATTGCTGATGGTGATGTTGCCGTTGAGTTCGTCACCGTAGTAGGTGTAAGTGAATATCCCGTAGGCATTGCTGTTATCACCGCTGGCGGTGGCGGTAATCGAACCGGTGGCCGTATTGGTGATCACGACATCGCCGTAATCTTCATGCTGGGCATAGACACCGTAAGCATCACTTGCGTTGCCGCTGGTGGTGGCGGTGATACTGCCGCTGTTGGTCAGCGTAATCGTGCCGTCGCCATCGGATTCGATATAGACACCGTAGGCATCACTTGAGAACCCGGTCGTGGTTGCGGTCATGGAGCCCGCATTGATCAGAGTCGCATCGCCAAAGGCGTTGGAGTCTGCTTGCACGCTGGCTGCAGTGGCATCGCCGTAATCACCGCTGGTGGTGACGGTGATGGTGCCAGCGGCGGTATTAGTGAGCAACGCATCGCCATCACCGTTGGTGTAAGCATAGACGCCATAGGCCTGGCTGCCATTACCAGAGGTGCTGACGGTGATGGTACCGCTGTTGGTGACCGTGACATTGCCGTCGCCATCCGCGTAAGCATAGACACCGTAGGCCTCACTGTAGTCACCGCCGGTGGTGACGGTGATGGTGCCGCTGTTGGTGACCGTGACATTGCCGTCGCCATCCGCGTAAGCATAGACGCCATAGGCATCACTGCTATTACCAGAGGTGCTGACGGTGATGGTACCGCTGTTGGTGACCGTGACATTGCCGTCGCCATCCGCGTAAGCATGGACGCCATAGGCATCGCCGGAATCACCGTTAGTATAAACGCCGATATCGCCGGCATTGGTGACAGTAATGTTGCCGTTACCGTTGGCATGGGCGTAGATGCCATAAGCTTCGTCTTCCGCGGATTCGGCATATAGGCTGCCGGTGGCGCTGTTGGTGATGCTGATGTCGCCGTCGCCATCGGCAAAGGCCCAGATGGCCTGGGCATCATCGTAGGCCAAGGCGACGATGGTACCGGCATTGCTGACAATAATGTCGCCATCGCCGGCATTGTAAGCGCGTACGCCGTAGGCATCGGCAACTTCGGCGGTGTACTTCGCCGAAGCAACGATCAGGGCGTCATCCCCGTTGGTGATGGTGATATTGGCAATGGACGAGGAGTCGTTGATGTTGGCGGCGACGCCATAGGCATAGCCGTAATCGGAAACCAGCGCCACGACATAGCCATATTCATCATTGGCATCGGTGTTGTTGCTGATGGTGATGGCGCCGGTATCGGTGTTGGCATAGATGCCGATGCTGCCATAAAAGCCTTCGGCGACCACGAGACCGGTATTGGCAACAGTGATGGTGCCGTCGCTGTAGACACCGGTGCTGGCATCGATACCGAAGGCCGAGCCGTATGAGGATTCAGCCGCCACATAGCCGCCGTTGGTGACGCTGATGTTGCCGTAATCGGAGAACGCGTTGATACCGACCGCATCGTTCACGAATGCATCGGCGATCACTATGCCACCGTAGCCATTGGCCTGGGGGGCGTTGGTGATGCTGATGTCACCGCTGTAGGTATCGGCACTGATGCCGGTGGCACCGTAGAAACCTCCGGCGAGGACAAAAGCGCCGGTGTTGCTGATGGTGATGTTGCCGTCTTCGCCGGTCTGCGCCTGGATGCCGATGGCGACGCCGTCTTCGGCGATCGCATAAATCACACCCTCGGGGGCATATTTCAAAGCGTCTACACTGCCGGTATTGCTGATGGTGATGTCGCCGTTGTTGGAGAACGCCTGCACACCCGCGGCGTTACCGTATTTGGAAACTGCCCCAACAAAGCCGGTGTTGGCTACAGTGATGTCGCCGTCAGCGGCATAGGTCACCAGCGGGGCCATCATGTCGTTTTCAAAGGCCTCGGCACGGATGCCGATGGCATCGCCGTAGTTGTCGTTGACCGACAACACAATGCCACCGTTGTTCACATTCACGCTGCCATCGGAGGCCTCGGCATAGATACCGATGGTGGTTGAATAACCGGGCCCGTAAAAACCGGGATCGACGGACACCGCGGTGATGATGGAATATTTGTTACTGTTGGTAACGCTTACGTTACCGTTGTCGGAACTGGCCTGCACGCCGACCGCCAAACCACCGTATTCGTTGAAGGCGAGGATACCCGCATATTGATCTTCAGTGCCGGTATTGGTAACGGTGATGTCGCCGTTGGATCGTGCGTAAATGCCAAAAGCATCGCCATAACTATTAAGGCTTCCCTCACTGTATTTGCCGGCAGCCACTATGCCGGTATTGGTGACGCTGGCCGATCCGTAGTTGGTCGGGCCATCGTTCCTGGTATTGATGTAAATACCAAAATTGGCGTTATTGCCGCCGGCCGCGGCAATGACGCCGGAGTTATCAACCGACACCGTTGCGCCGTCACCACCGACCACAATACCGCCAGTTATGCCGTTGGCGGAGGCGTAGATGGATCCGCTGTTGGCGATGTTCACGGTGTTGTTGTCATTCTCTAAAGCGTAGATGCCTACCGCATCGCTCACCCCATAGCTGTCAATGGTACCGCTGTTGGCAATTGACACATCGCCGTAGCCGGCAGAAACCTCGATACCGCGCGCGACAAAATTGGCGTCGACTTCGATTAATCCAGCGTTAGTGATATCGACCACTTGGTCGGCATAAGCGTCAACTTTGATACCGAAAGCGATATCAGCCGTCACATTAATTTCGCTGGTGCTGCCGGCGGTAATGGTGATATCCGCATCGGACACAAAGATGCCCCAGGCCCAATCGGATGACGAAGCAGCCAGATCGCCGTCGTTGGTGATGTTGACGGTTCCGCCTAAACCGGCAACACCCAATGCATTAGCATCGCCGTAATCATTGGCTTCTGCGCCGATATCGCCGCTCGCCGTGTTGGTGATGGTGATGGTACCGCCACCGTAGGTAACGGCCTGCAGACCGAAAGCTTGGCCGCCGTCATTTTCGGCAGCGATGAAGCCGCTGTTGGTGACAGTAACATCGTCCGCAGCTTCGATTCGCACGCCAATCGTGAATGACTCACCGTAGTTGTCGCCATCTGAAACTGCAGCAATGACGCCGGTATTTTCAAAAGACACATTACCCAGAAACGATTCTGCGAATATGCCCGTTCTGTTTGCGCTGTAGGTATCGTTGTTGTAATCATTGATCAACACCAAGCCATCATTGACGAGAGTCAAATTGGCATCGTTGAAGACCACCATGCCCTGGGTGTTGTCGGTGTAGATCGAACCATCCATTTCGACGGTAGCCGGATCGAAGGTGTCATACACCGACAATTCATTCGCGGAATCCAGGGTGGTGTCGCCGAAGTAGCCGACGCAGAACACATCATTCACGACACTGATGCAAGTGCCGGCCTGCGCTGCCGGCGCAACCGCCGCCGTGGCCAAGCCCAGTGCAAGCGCGCGTCGCAGCGCTTTAACGGTCTGGCTGACTTTGTAGGTGCGGTTCAGGTTAAAGCGGGCTTTGGACTTGCGTGTCATGATGTGGATCCCTATAAATAATGCGTTCGATTAAAAATGTAAGTTGTGTGGCGCTTCGAAGCTACAGTTTCGTTGCCGCCACCGCAAAACTCCCCTAAATTTTGCTGGCTACCCCCCCCGCATGAACGAGGAAACGAGTACTCTGCCCGTACATTGAAACCCGCCCTGATGGCCATGTCAATTAGCCTGTACTAATCCTGAATGTTCACAAACCTGAATTTGACGCTCAAATTCAAGGTATTTTTCTGAAATGTTTCACGAAATTTTGTGGAACACCTATCAAATCAGCCTTTTCCTGTGGATAATTTTTTATCCACAGGTGGCGCGTGCTTGATCCGGCTCAAAAAATAAGCGGAACTTTTTTTCCAAAATCTGGCCAATAAATGTGACTTACGTCACATTTATGCCGGTTTTTGCGCAAGAATCCGCCAACGCACGGCCTGGGCGTTGCCGGGCGCACCGGGCACGTCGGCCACCGGCGCATCGGCCGGCGGCGGGGAAAAGTGCCGGAATACAAAGCCGGCGGCATAGGGCCGGTCGCGGAAGGTTTCCGGAATCCAGACCGCGCTCATGCCGGATCCTTCAGGCCGACGAACTCCATATATTTGCCGCCGGGCAGGCGTGGAATATCGGCGCACCAGTCGAACACCAGTTCGGTAGTGACGCCGAAATGCAGGGTGAACAATTCCCGCATGCGGACCTCGAATGCGGCCGCATCGGCGCCGTCGCGCGCAATCACCCGCAGCAGGAAGCGGGCGGGGGCGTGCTGGATGACCTGATATTGGCGGACTTCGATCGAATCGCGGATATGCGGTGACAGCTCGGTACTGAACACGTAATGGCCATCGGGATGGCGCAACAGACCGCGCTGCTTGCCGAGCAACCGGGTCAGCGCCGGCAGCTCGATTTTTCCGCATTCGCAGCGCACCGGCGCCGCCAGATCGCCGATGGCGTAGCGGATGAACGGCATCGCACGGTTGAAGTAGTCGGTGATCACGATCTGGCCGACTTCGCCCTCGGCGCAGGGCCGGCCGTCGGCATTCAGGAATTCGACGCCGAGCTTGTGCGCCATGATGTGGTAGTTGTCCGGATTGTGCGGACAGCGGCCGGCGATCATGCCGGTCTCGGTGCAGGAATAGGTGGCAGCGATGCGGGCGTTCGGAAAGGCTTCGGCAATGCAGGCCTCCTGGCTCGCCTCGAACAGTTCCGACATGCACACCAGCCGTTCCAGCTCGGGAATCGTCTGTCCATCCTGCCGCAGATGCTGGGCCAGCTGCACCAGATTGGTCGGATAGCTGATCAGGGATTTCGCGCCATGTATCCGGATGCGCGCTCGCAGGAAATCGAGCTGCTGCGACACCGGACTGGCGACCTCGAAACTGTTGTCTTTTTTTTCATGCGCACTCAAGGCAACGATCTTCGCGTGTGGAAGCACGCCGCCGTACCAGCCGGCATAGCTGAGGTTGTCCTTGTGATCCAGGCGGCTGCGCGGCGCGCCCCAATGCACGCGCACCGGCACCGAGGTGGCACCCGAGGTTTTGCCGGTAACGGGTAAACCGTTCAGCAGTTCCTCGTTGTGGGCCTGCAGTATTTCGCGGGTCAGCAATGGCGGCACACCGCCACCGGCATGGAAGTGCCGGTAAAACGGCGAATGCGCGCTTGCCCACTGCACGATTTGCCGGAAATGGCGTTCGGCATAGGGTCGGCCGCGGAAGGATTCGGGAATTTCGATGTCGGACATGGCGGCCATCTGGAATTTATTCCATCATCTGCAATGGCGCCGGCAAAAGCAAGCGGGGCATCCGCTACAATACCGGCATGACCCGGCACGACTCCGCGCGCACCACGAAAGCCAGCGCTTATTGGCAATTGATCCGCGGCGACCGCCCGGTCGGCACGCTACTTTTGCTATGGCCGACCCTGTGGGCGCTGTGGCTGGCCGCCGAAGGGTTTCCACCGACGCAACTGTTGCTGATTTTCGCTGCCGGAGTCTGGCTTACGCGCGCGGCCGGCTGCATCATCAATGACTACGCCGACCGCTGGCTCGACCCCCAGGTCGAGCGCACCCGTACCCGGCCCTTGGCGCGCGGTGCTCTAAGCGGCCGTGAAGCGCTGACAGCGTTTGTGCTGATGATGATGCTCGCGTTCGGTTTGGTGCTGATGACCAACACACTCACCATTGGGCTCAGCATCGGCGGCGCAGTATTGGCCGCGACTTACCCGTATTTGAAGCGGCACACCTATTTTCCGCAGGTCTATCTCGGCATCGCCTTCGGCTGGGGCATTCCGATGGCGTTCGCCGCGGTGCAGGGCCGGATTCCGCAAAGTGCCTGGCTGCTGTTTCTGGCCAATCTGCTGTGGACCACCGCGTATGACACCTGGTACGCCATGGTCGACTGCGAGGACGACCTGAAGGCTGGCGCCAAGTCGCTGGCGATTTTCCTCGGCGACATGGATCTGCTGGCCATCGGCGTGATGCAGGCTGGCTTTTTGGCCAGCCTGGCACTGCTCGGCCGGCAGTATCATTTCGGCCTACCATATTTCATCTGCATAGTCCTGGCCGGCGTTGTGATTCTGTGGCAATTCAAGATCGCCGCCCTGCGCCACCGGGAAGATTGCTTCCGTGCGTTTCTGAGCAATCAGTGGGTCGGCCTGCTGGTGTTCATTGGCTTCGTATTGGCACTTTTTTAAGTCACCCGCGCCAGACACCAGACATCCACCTGCTGCACCCCGGCAGCGAACAAAGCCTCCCGCGCCGCACGGCAGGTAGCGCCGGTGGTGAACACATCATCGATCAACGCCACGTGCCGCGGCAGCGGCATCACGGTCCGGAAAGCGCCCCGCACATTGGGCTCGCGCTCCGGGGAAGTCAATGTGGACTGCATCGCGGTGTCGCGATGGCGGATCAGGGCCGAGGGCTGAACCGGCAGACCGCGCCTGCGGCCCCAGTATCTGGCCAACTCCAGCGACTGGTTGAAACCCCACTGACGCAGTCGGCGGATGTGCAAGGGCACCGGCACCAGCGCCATCGGCCGGCTGTCTTCGAAAGCCGGCTCGCACAAGCGCGCCAACAGACGACCGGCACCGAGCTGGGCCTGGAATTTGAAATGCCGGATCAGGCCGTCGACCGGATTGCCGTAATCGAAACCTGCCAGTACCAGACCCTCCCCGAACAGCTTGGGCGGCGGGCGGCAGGGCAAGGCCCGGTGGCAGAGCAGGCAAAGGTCCCACTCCGGCAGCCCGGGGTTGCCACACAGTCGGCAGACTGGCGGAAAAATCCCGTAATTCAGGTGCTTGCAGATTCGGTCAACAAGATTCATTGGCACACGGTTGACGGGCTGGGGTATTCTGTACAGGTTCTCGCACCCTGCCCACCGCTACTATCGGAAACTTCCCATGACCGCTGTCATCCGACATGACTACACTCGGGCCGAAGTGCTCGCCCTGATGAGCCTGCCGTTCGCCGAACTGATGCACCGTGCCGGCAGCGTGCACCGCGTGCATTTCAATCCGAATCAGGTACAGGTTTCCACGCTGCTCTCGATCAAAACCGGCGGCTGCCCCGAAGACTGCGCCTATTGTCCGCAGGCGGCACGCTACAACACCGGTCTGAAAGCGCACAAACTGATGGACGTGGACGAAGTGCTGGCCAAGGCGGCACAGGCCAAAGCCGCCGGCGCGACCCGTTTCTGCATGGGTGCGGCCTGGCGCAGCCCGAAAGACCGCGATCTGGAAAATGTCGCAGCCATGGTGCAGGGCGTGCGCGCGATGGGCATGGAAGCCTGCGCCACACTCGGCATGCTCAACGCCGATCAGGCCAAACGCCTGAAAGATGCCGGACTGGATTACTACAACCACAATCTGGATACGGGTCCGGACGAGTACGCCGACATCATCAAAACGCGCGACTACCAAGACCGGTTGGATACCCTCGATAACGTGCGTGAAGCCGGTCTGAAAACCTGCTGCGGCGGCATCGTCGGCATGGGCGAATCGCGCGAACAGCGCGCGGCCCTGTTGCAGACCCTGGCCAATCTGCCGGAGCACCCGGGCTCGGTGCCGATCAACCGTCTGGTGCAGGTGGAGGGCACGCCCTTACACGGCACCGCCCTGCTCGACGCTTTCGAGTTCGTGCGCACCATCGCCGCCGCCCGCATCCTGATGCCGGCGTCGGTCGTGCGCCTTTCGGCCGGGCGCGCGGAAATGAGCGAGGAGCTGCAATCGCTGTGTTTCCTGGCCGGCGCCAACTCCATTTTCTACGGCGAAAAACTGCTGACCACGGGCAATCCGGATGTGGAAGCCGATCAGGCGCTGTTCGCCAAGCTCGGCATCGAAGGCATGCCGGTGGTGGAACAAAGCACGACCGTGCATGCCGACGTGCTGCGCCCGGACAGCTGCGCCGCCTGAACCATGACCCTGATCGAACGCCTGCGCCGTCGCGCTGCGGAGCGTCACGCCGCCCATTCACGGCGCAGCCGGCATGTGCAATCGCAGCGCAGCGGCATGCTGGCCGAATGCGATGGCAAAAGCCTGATCAACTTTTCCAGCAATGACTATCTTGGTTTCGCCCAGCATCCCGATGTGATCGCGGCTTTTCAGCAGGCGGCGGCACGCGATGGGGTCGGCAGTGCCGGCTCGGCATTGGTCACCGGTCATTTCGCCGTACACCGTGAACTGGAGCTGCAGGCGGCGGCCTTGTTTGGTTATGAAGCGGCCCTGTTCACCGGCAGCGGCTATCTGGCTAATATCGGGATTCTGCAAACCATGCTCGATGACGAATCCGTATGCGTGCAGGATAAATACAACCACGCCTGCCTGCTGGACGGCGCCCGCTTTTCCGGCGCCAACCTGAAGCGCTATCCGCATGCCGATATGGTTCAGGCCGATGCGCGCTGCGCGGAAGCCAAAACCGATACGCTGTTTCTGGTCAGCGACGGCGTGTTCAGCATGGACGGTGATGCCGCCGATCTTGAGGCCCTGCATGCGATTGCCGAGCGCCATCGCGCCACACTGATGATCGATGACGCGCACGGCATCGGCGTACTCGGCGAGAGCGGGCTCGGCAGCCTACAGGCGGCCGGTCTGTGTGCCGCCGATGTGCCGATTCTGGTGGTGCCGGCCGGCAAAGCCTTGGGCGGGCAGGGTGCCCTGATTCTCGCCCAGCGCGAGATCATCCAGCACCTGCTGGAAACCGCGCGGCCGTATCTGTTCAGCACGGCGCCGGCACCGGCGATGGCGGCGGCACTCTCGGCCGCGCTGCACTTGCTGAAAACGCAGCCGCAGCACCATGCGAGACTGCAGGAAAACATCCGGTATTTCCGGGAACGTTCCGAAGCTGCCGGGCTGCCGAAACTGGACTCGCATACCGCGATCCAACCGCTGATGGCCGGCGACAACGAACGCGCATTGCTCTGGAGCGCACAGCTGCGCGATGCCGGATTCTGGGTCAGTGCCATCCGGCCACCGACCGTGCCCCAAGGCAAATCCCGTTTGCGTATAACCTTGACGGCATTGCATACCAAGCAACAGATCGATGCGCTGGTGGCGGCGTTGGCAAACATTACCGGAGGCGGCGATGCGCGCGGATGAACCGGATGATGCCAAGCCGCACCTGCTCCTGCTGCACGGCTGGGCCATGCATGGCGGCATCTTCGCGCCTTTGTTGCCGCATCTGCAGCGCCATTTCAAAGTGCGCTGCATCGATCTTCCCGGACACGGCAGCCAACAGCGCAGCACGGTGCCCCTGGAATTTTCGCCGTTCTGGCAATCACTGCTACCGACTCTGGGACAGCCGGTCTACGTGCTCGGCTGGTCGCTCGGCGGTCTGTTCGCGCTGCACGGCGCCCTGGCCTTTCCGGTATATGTCAAAGGCCTCATTGTGCTGAACGCCAGCCCGAGTTTCGTGGCCCGTCCCGACTGGCCGCAAGGCATGCCGGCTGCGGTATTCCGGCAATTCGCAGCGGATCTTGCGCAGGATTACGACGGCACGCTGCGCCGCTTCTTCATGCTGGAAGCGCAGGGCTCCGAACAACTGCGTGCCGACCTGCGCCGTTTGCAAGCCAACGCTTTCGAGTTCGGACGACCGGACCCGGAGGTGTTGCGCCAGGGTCTGTATCTGCTGGAAAGCACTGATCTGCGCGCGCAGCTGCCGCAGCTGCACGTGCCAAGCCTGTGGCTGGGCGGACGCCGCGACCGCTTGGTGAATCCAGCGGCCATGAAGGCGGCGGCGGAAATGGCCGGCGGCGATTTCCAGTGCGACGAACACGGCGGGCATGCGCCGTTCCTGACCCATCCTGAGGCAGCGGCCGATGCCATCCGGATGTTTGCGGAGGGCGTGCATGCCTGAGAATGTATTCGACC
>Ga0102812_10000749_pt1 | contig 23103 bp, 13 predicted proteins | sample ColrivemetaGS713_FD_79334 | JGI IMG/M metagenome (GOLD analysis project Ga0102812, IMG submission 79334) | Estuarine microbial communities from the Columbia River estuary - Flood tide ETM metaG S.713 | ecosystem: Environmental > Aquatic > Marine > Intertidal zone > Estuary | place: USA...
TGATGTTACTAAAGTAATTCATCATCCGGCAGGTTATTTTATGGCTCCAAATTATAAAGAAACTTTAGGTGATGTTTCAAATGTATTATTTACAAATGGTTGGATTGAAAACGAAGATGGTTCAGTTTATATTTATTACGAATCATCGGATATAAGAATGCACGTAGCAACTACTTCTGTTGATATTTTAGTAGATTATGTAACGAATAGTCCGGAAGATAAATTTACTTCAACAGGTTCTGTTGAAACAATTTTAGAGTTAATTGAAAAAAATAAAGGATTGTATTAATGCATAAATTAGCAGAGGAAGTTTCGGTTTCATTAGCTAAAGAACTTCAAAACATTTTAAAATATTGGAGTACTAATTCTATTGATGAAGTTAATGGCGGTTTTGTTGGCGAAAGAGATCATTATAACAATTTAATTCCAAATGCATCAAAAGGAATTATTTTAAACTCACGAATATTATGGTCTTTTTCAGCGGCATCAAATCATTTAAAAACAGATTCGTACAAAATATTATGTGAGCGTTCTTATAATTATTTAAAAACTTATTTTAACGATAAAAATTCTGGTGGAGTTTTTTGGGAATTAGATGCGGAAGGAAACCCAATAAATACCAGAAAACAGGTTTATGCACAAGCATTTATGATTTATGCTTTGTCTGAATATTATATGTTTTCAAAAAACAAAGAACCCTTAATCTGGGCCATTGAACTTTATGAACTTGTTGAAAAGTACGCTAAAGACTATATATTTAAGGGGTATATTGAAGCTTTTAATATAGATTGGTCGCCAATTGCAGATATGAGGTTAAGTGATAAAGATGAAAATGAGGCTAAAACTATGAACACGCATTTACACGTTTTAGAAGCTTACACAAATCTTTACAAAGTTTACAAAAATGAAAGTTTAAAAAATAATTTAGAAGATTTAATCAACTTATTTCTGACTAAATTTTTAAATTCAAATAACAATTTAAACTTATTTTTTGATGAACAGTGGAATTTAAAAAGCAGTGTAATTTCTTTTGGCCATGATATTGAAACCGCATGGTTATTAATTGAAGCTGCAAAAGTTATTGAAGACGAGAAACTAATTACTGAAACAGAAAGAGTTGCTGTATTAATTGCAGATGTTTTTATTGAAAATGGGGTTGATATAGATGGTGGTGTAATGAATGACTACGAACCAAAAAATGGTAGATTAGATGGCGATAAACATTGGTGGCCACAAGCTGAAGCATTAGTTGGACTGCGCTATGCATATAATATTACTAAAGATGAAAAATACCTTATAATTTCAACTAAAATTTTAAATTTTATCCAAACAAAAATAATTGACAAAACAAATGGTGAATGGTTTTGGAGAGTTAATAAAGAAGGAAAATTATACACCTCAGATTACAAAATAGGTATGTGGAAAGCACCATATCATACTTCTAGGGCCTGTATTGTTTTAAATAAGTGAAATAAAGAATAAATCTATGTTCGTTTTAACTTCATATAATAAATAATACAGAAGTTATTTTCAAAAGGAATTGGTAAATTTATATTTAAAATTAAATTAATATCCTATGTTAAAACCTAAAAAATTAATCGTCATTACCCTTATAATATCTTTACTATTTTCATGTAAAAATAAAGAGGTTAAACCAATTGAAAAGATTGAATCGAAAGATACAATTGCCTTAATTTCAGTTAAAGATTCAAAATTTTATAAAGGTGAAAATCCATATTATTTTGTTGGAACAAATTACTGGTATGGTCCTTTAATTGGAGCTAAGAATATAGGTGACAGAGAGCGACTTATTAACGAATTAGATTTAATGAAATCTGTCGGAATAGACAATTTGAGAATTTTAGTAGGTGCTGAAGGTGATGGTGGAGATTCTAGAGTGCATCCTGCATTGCAATATGAACAAGGTGTTTATAATGAGGATTTGTTAGATGGTTTAGATTTTTTAATGGCAGAAATGCGTAAGCGCAATATGTATGCTGTTTTATATTTAAACAATAACTGGATTTGGTCAGGTGGAATGTCTCAATACCTTGAATGGAATGGTTATGGAAAAGTCCCAAACCCTTTTTTAGAAGAATATACATGGAATGAATATATGAATTATACAAAGCAATTTCATTCTTGTGAACCGTGTAAAGAAGCATTTTACGAACATATTAAATTTATTATTGGTAGAACAAATGCCTACACTGGTAAAAAATATTCTGAAGATAATGCAATTATGTCTTGGCAAGTTGCTAATGAACCTAGAGTATTAATAAATCCAAACCACGAAAAAGCATTTGCGAGTTGGCTAAGTGAAACTGTAGCTATTATAGAATCTTTGGATTCAACACATTTAATTTCTACAGGAGCAGAAGGAAAAGCAAGTTATTTACAAGATATTGAAATGTATGATAGATTGCATTCCAATAAAAATATTGACTATTTAACTATGCATATGTGGCCAAAAAACTGGGGTTGGTATGATATCAATAACGAAAAAGAAACAACTCAGTTATCTATTGAAAGAGCCAATGCCTATATGGATGAGCACATTGAAATAGCTAAAAAACAACATAAACCAATTGTTATGTCTGAGTTTGGTTTTCCTCGCGAAAAAGAAAGTTTATCTCCTGAGGCTTCCATTGAAAATAGAAATACTTTTTATAATGCTATTTTTGAAAGAATTACAGAAAGTGAAAAACAGCAAGGTGTTTTGGCAGGTTTAAATTTTTGGGGATTTGCGGGTTATGCTAAAACCAATCCTGAAAGTGGAAAATGGATGCATGGTGATGATTTTTCTGCTGACCCACCACAAGAACCACAAGGATTGAACTCGGTATTTTCGTCCGACATTTCAACACTCGAATTAATTAAAACAGCAAATAATAAACTTATTAATAAAGATTAATAAACTAATTATTTAAAATATTTTCATAAAAAGGAGCTAATTTTTGTGCAATTGCCTCATGTTCGTTAATATTTGGATGTGTTGTACAACCATTATTATAAACTGAATCCAATTCAAATAATTGAATTGACTTATTTTTTTCTGCATAAAAATTTTGCACTTCTTTTAAGCAATCCATTAAGAGTAAATTTGTTTTGCCACCAATCATTGGGCTATTCATTAAAACAATTTTTGTGTTTGGATAATATGAATAAACTATTTCAACAAAACTTATATAGTTTTCTACAAATTTTTCTCTATTAAAAAGTAAACGTGGTTTTACGCCATCCCCATATGATAAATCATTTGTGCCAAGGCAAATATTTACTATATCAGGTTTTATAGAAAAGTCATATTTTTTCGAATCATCTAAATTCAAATATAAGTTTTCATAAACTTGAGGCATAATCGGTTCTTCAATGTTTTCATCGTTCCAATTTCTATAGATTCCAATTCCTGAAACAGAACTCAACATAAAATTCAAATTCAAATCTCTTGCAACCCTTGGTCCAAAAGCTAAATATGCATTATGCTGATCTAAATATTCACCGGCATTACAAGGCACATCACTTGTGTCAGCCGCAGCTCCACAGGTAACTGAATCACCAATAAACTCAATAAAATATTTTCTATCATTTATAATAGGGTTAATTTCTTCAGCCTCAACACCATAAAAAAATAAATCTCCACTCGCCGCTTCTGTTGCTTTAAAAACTCCAATTTTATTAGTTTTATCTATTGGGAGTTCTAAGAATATTTTTGTTATTGAATCTGAACTTATTTTATAACGGTTCAGATATTTGCCATTTAAAGTAATTACTGCATAATTATGAGTATTATTACCAGATTGTAAAAGTAAATTTATTGTATTTCCTTTCGCAAAAAATTCAACTGAAGCTGCTGAACTTATTAAAACTTTACAACTATCTTTAATAATCTCTGTTCTCCCCTGATAATTAAATGCTGAATTACTTGATTTATAAAATGTAGTATTAGATGTTGTTTTTTCTTTACAACTATAAAATAGTACTATAACTATTAAAAACATAAATCTTGTATCCATTTTATTCAATTTGAATTTATAAAACTAAAATATTCAGATGAGAAATTATTAGCTTAATTAATTCTTTCAAACCTCAATCTATATTCATTTGGAGTACATTTTTTTACCTTTTTAAAAATTCTGTTAAAATTAGCTATGTTATTAAAGCCACTTTTAAAACCAATTTCTCCAATATTTAAATCTGTTTCAATTAACAACTTTGTAGCAAAACTTAGGCGCGTATTGTTAACATAATCAATAAATGTTTTTCCTGTTCGTTTTTTTATAAATCTATTAAATGAAACAGGTGTCATATTTATTAAATTAGAAATTTCTGTTAAAGAAATTTTTCTATTATAATTTTCCTGAACAAACTCATAAACCTCTTTAATTCGTTTACTTTGCTCGTATTCATTTTTACTAGAAACAGCAGTAGATAGTAATTTTTGTCCTTTAGATTTTGCTAATTTCTGAAGAACTCTCAATAATTTTATAAAATCTTCAATATTTTCAATTTTTGAAAATTCTTTAATTTTAGGCATTATTTCCAAAGATATATTTTTAGAAAATAGAATTCCGTGTTTAGATCGTTCTAACATATCTCTTATGGGCTTAAACATCCTAAGAGACAGTAGATTATCATCAAAAATACTATTATTGAATTGAATCGTCATTTCATAAATAATATCACTCTCACAAATATGTGTTTCCCATCCGTGAACAACATATGGTCCCACTAAAACAAGCTCTATATCATCTAATTCTTCCATACTATTACCCACTACCCTTCTAACACCTTTACCATTTTGAATAAAGTTAAGTTCATATTCTGGATGAAAATGGATTGGAAAATCGAATTTTTTCTTTAACCTATTTATTACTAAAAAACCATTTTCAGGTTCAAGCTGTGTTATTTCTCTATTTATTATTCTGCTCATATAAATATTTATAAGGTAATATTAAGTTTATAACACTCTCTTAATGCCTTCAAACTTTTCTCTATATTCAGTTGGAGTAGCATTTTTACATTTTTTAAATACTCTATTAAAATTGGCTATATTATTAAATCCACATTTAAAACTTATTTCACTAATACTTAAATCTGTTTCAATTAACCATCTTGTAGCATAACTAATTCTGGTATCGTTTGTATATTCAACAAAAGTTTTTCCAGTTCGTTTCTTAATAAATCTATTAAAAGTAACTGGGCTCATATTTACAATTTCTGAAATTTCTGAAAGTAAAATTTTACGATTAAAATTCTCATGAATATATTCATATACCTTTTTTATTTTATCACTATTTTCGAATGTTTTATTTTGAGAAGTATACGTAGAAAGCAAACGTTGATTTCTAGAGTTAGCTAAATCCTGAAGAATTGAAATAAGCTCCATTAAATAATCTATACTGTCTATTTTAGACAAAGCCTGAATTCTATCTTTTAACTCATATGCAATTTTTTTTGAAAAAAGTATCCCATAATTAGACCTATCAAACATATCTTTAATGGGTTTAAAAATTCTACGAGACAACATTTTATCATCAAATAAATCATTATGAAATTGAATTGTAATTTCATTAATTTTTTTACTTGTACAATTATATAATTCCCAACAATGTTCTAAATTAGGACCAATTAAAACCAATTCAATATCATTAATTTCTTCCATACTATCTCCAACAACTCTTCTAACTCCCTTTCCGTTAAAAATAAAATTTAATTCATATTCTGGATGGAAATGAATAGGAAAATCAAAATCATCTTTAATACGATCAAAAACCTGAAAGCTATCTTCAGGTGCAATTGGTGTTATTTCTCTATGAAAATTTCTATCCATTTAATTAAACTGAACAAATCATTTAATAATTAAATCCTAATGTACCAAATTAAATAATTTTTTGACAAAATAGTACTAATCGCCTATATTTTTGAATTAAAAACTTCACTTTACCTCAAATAAACAGCCACTACATAAAACCTTTAAACTTTGTAATAAATTACTATAAAACTTTTAATTAAATAACAAAATTTGATAAAAAAAGTCTATATAAAGACAATAAAGGCGTATAAAAAACAATCCTAAATAATTATTTTTGATACATTAAACTAACTAAAATTTAATAAAAAATAAGAAAGACATCAACTTAAATAAATGAAAATTATAAATAAAAAACACACTAGCTTTTTAATAATTGGATTACTTTTTATACTTTTTGGATGTTGCAAAAATTCCAATACAACAAATGAACAAACAATTGAATCAATTGTAAATGAATCATTAGAATTTTCTTTACAACAAAGTTTAAAAATGGCAGTGTCATTAAAAGATAAAAATAGTTTGCTACCGAAAACAACAGATCGTTTTGGAAACCTAGAAACTTGTAATTCTAGCTGGTGGGTTAGCGGATTCTTTCCAGGCACATTATGGTATTTATATGAAAATTCCAACAGCGAAGAAGTTAAAAATTGGGCTATTGATTACACATTGCGCGTAAAAGACCAACAGTTTACAACTGATAACCATGATGTAGGCTTTATGATTTTTTGCAGTTTTGGAAATGCATATAGATTAACGAAAGATAAAGCTTATTTAGAAGTGATACTTAATGCATCAAATTCATTATCAACTCGTTTCAATACAACAACAAAAACTATTAAATCTTGGGATAGTGGTGGTCCAAACAATAATTGGCAATATCCGGTTATTATTGATAATATGATGAATTTGGAATTGCTAATGTGGTCTGCAGATGAATTTATAAATCCTGATTTTAAAAATATAGCAATTACTCACTCAAATACAACACTCCAAAATCATTTTAGAAAAGACAACAGTTCTTATCATGTAGTAAGTTACGATACAATAACGGGCAAGGCAGTTATTAAAAACTCAGCACAAGGTTTTAATAATGAATCGTCTTGGGCACGAGGGCAAGCTTGGGGTTTGTATGGTTATACTTTAATGTATAGGTTTACAAAAAATATTGAATATTTAAAACAAGCTGAAAATATTGCTTCATTTATATTAAATCATCCTAATTTCCCAGAAGACAAAATTCCGTTTTGGGATTTTAATGCGCCAAATATTCCCGATACTTATAAAGATGCTTCTGCTGGTGCAATTATGTGTTCAGCTCTTATTGAGTTAAGTGAATATACAAATAGTGTTAATTCAGCTAAATATTTAAAAACAGCAGAAACACAAATTCGGACATTAAGTTCATCCAAATATCGCAATGCTCTTGGAAATAATGCTAATTTTATTCTTAAACACGGAGTTGGTCATTTACCGGCAAACACAGAAGTTGATGTCCCATTGTCGTATGCAGATTATTATTTTGTAGAAGCATTAATGAGATATAAAAAATTAAAGGATTTTTAGAACCATTTTAATATTAATTATTTACAATTAAGTATAAATTAAAAATTGTTAATTCTTTAATCCAAAAAAACAAAATTGAATAAATTAAATAAATATTAAAATGAAATTAAAAGCAACAAATTACCTAATTATTCTGGCTACTTTATTAGTAAGTACCAGTATGTTTTCTCAACTAAAGGTTTCCAAGCTTTTTAATAACCATATGGTTATTCAAAGAAATCATAAAATTAATATTTGGGGATCAAATAACGAAATGAAAACCGTTTCAATATTATTTAATAATAAAAGCTATAAAACCAAAACAGATTCAAAAGGTGACTGGAAAATTGATTTACCAGAAATGAAAGAAGGAGGCCCTTATGAAATGACTATTAAATCAGGTAAAGAATCAATAATTATAAGCGATATTTTAATTGGAGATGTTTGGATTTGTTCAGGTCAATCAAATATGGAATGGCCGGTAAAAACTTCAAACAATGCAATTGTAGAAATTGCATCAGCAAATGATTCAAATATCAGACATTTTAAAGTACCATTATCTTCAGCCAATGCCCCTGAAAGCGAATTAGCAGGAGGAATATGGAATATTACAAACTCTAAAAATGTTGGCGATTTTACCGCAGTTGGCTATTTCTTCGCTAAAAATTTAAGAGCAACTAATAACAAAGTGCCAATTGGGTTAATTAACACTTCTTGGGGAGGAAGCAGAATTGAGCCTTGGATGAATGCTGAAGTTTTAGGTATTGAAAATGCAAAAGATTTTTTTGATCAAGTTCAGGAAAAATCTGATGAAGAATTCATGAAGCAAGTAGCTGTTTACAAAAAGGTATTCCCTCAACTAACTGAGGAGGATCAAGGTTTTATAAATAATGAACCTCTATGGGCTAAAACTGATTTAGACATAAGTGACTGGATTCAAATAAATGTCCCTTCTATGTGGGAAAATGAAGGTTTTGAAGGTTTGGATGGTTTTGCTTGGTATAGAACATCTTTTGAATTAACTGAACAAGAAGCTAAAAATAATATTACACTTGGTTTGGGTAAAATTGATGATACAGATTACGTTTGGGTAAACGGAAATAAGGTTGGAGAAACTATTCAGGAATACAATTCAACACGTGTTTATAAAGTAGATTCTAAAAATCTAAAGGCTGGAATTAACACAATTGCCGTTAGAGTTGATGATACTGGAGGTGGTGGTGGAATTTATGGGGAATCTAAAGATTTATTTCTTAAATCTTCTAACGGGACTATTTCATTAGCAAAAAAATGGAGTTTTAAAGTCGGCTCGTACAGGAAACCATTTATGGGAGTAAATCAAATTTCAACATTACTTTACAATAAGATGATTTATCCTTTATTAAATTTCCCTATAAAAGGAGCAATTTGGTATCAAGGAGAATCCAATGCAAATACGTTTGAAGAAGCAACTGAATACAGTGAACTTTTCCCTTCTATGATTCAACAATGGAGAAAAGATTGGAACATTGGAAATTTTCCATTTTTATGGGTACAACTTGCGAATTACATGCAGCCACAAGAACCTTCTGTAGAAAGCAACTGGGCAGTTTTGAGAGAATCACAATCTAAAACACTAAAAGTAGCTAATACTGGTGAAGCAGTAATTATTGAATTAGGTGAAGCCGGAGATATTCATCCAAAAAACAAACAAGATGTTGGATACAGATTGGCATTAGCAGCAAAAAAGATTGCCTATAATCAAGATATAGTTTATTCAGGTCCAAGATTTAAAAGTCAGGAAATTAAAGACAGTAAAATTGTTGTAAGTTTTAACCATTTAGGAACTGGATTAAAAACTACTGATAAATATGGGTATGTTAAAGGATTCACAATTGCTGGATTTGATAAGAAATTTGTATGGGCAAAAGCCACCATTGAAAATAACAAAGTGATAATTTGGAATGCTGCTGTTAACAACCCTAAATATGTTCGTTATGCCTGGGCAGATAACCCAGATGATGCTAACTTATACAATAATGAGAACTTACCGGCTTGTCCTTTTAGAACAGATAATTAAATTATTAGAAATTTGATTTAAAATTACCTTTTATTATTTATAAATTATGACAATAAACCTAGCCAAATACACTTGCATTTTCGCATTAATAGTATCTTTATATTCTTGTAAAAAGAACGATCAAATTTCTGAAAATAGAAAAATTTCATTTAATGAAAATTGGCAATTTCTATTAGAAAACTCATTAAATTCGGATACTTTAAATACAAACTGGAAAACATTAAACCTTCCACATGATTGGAGTATTGAAGGTGCTTTTAGTAAAAAAAATCCAGCAACCTATAATGGTGGTGCTTTGCCTGGTGGAATTGGTTTGTACGTAAAATCATTTAAAATTAAAAAAAATGATAGTTTAAAAAATCACTTCATTAATTTTGATGGGGTTTATATGAATTGTGAAGTTTGGATAAATGATAATTATTTAGGCAAAAGACCAAATGGTTATATTAGTTTTCAATACGACCTTACTCCCTATTTAAACTATGGAGAAAATGAAAATACAATTAAAATAAAAGTTGACAATTCAAAACAACCAAATTCCAGATGGTATTCTGGTTCTGGAATTTATAGAAATGTATGGTTGGTAAAAACTGACAAACTTCATATAAATAATTGGGGAACTTATATTACAACTCCTAAAGTTAATTCTGATAAGGCCTCAATAAAAATTGAAACAACTATAATTAATGATTATAAAGAACAAAAAAAGGCAATTTTAAAAACTAAAGTGCTTTTTAAGACAATAAAAATAGCAGAAAACAGCAGTCAACTTAATATTGATGCTGAAAATAAGTTTTCTACTTCAGAAAATTTAACTATTGCAAATCCAAATTTATGGTCTATTGAAAAACCCCAACTATATACTTTAATATCTGAAATTTATATCGAAAATAAGCTCGTTGACTCTTATGAAACTACTTTTGGAATTAGGTCTTTCAAGTTTGATCTAGAAGAAGGTTTTATTTTAAATGGTAAGTCTGTAAAAATAAAAGGAGTATGTAACCATCACGACCTTGGTGCTTTAGGAGCGGCAATTAACACGCGCGCTATAGAACGTCAACTTGAAATTCTAAAGGAAATGGGAGTAAATGGAATTAGAACTTCACACAATCCTCCAGCTCCAGAGTTATTAGATTTATGTGACAAAATGGGGTTTATAGTAATGGATGAAGCTCACGATATGTGGGAACAGTCTAAAACTGAATTTGACATTGCTAATAATTGGAAAGAATGGCATAAAAAAGATTTAGAAGATTTAATACTTCGTGATAGAAATCACCCAAGTATTTTTATGTGGAGTATTGGTAACGAAATTCCAGAACAATGGAATATCCGAGGTGCTGAAATAGGAAAAGAATTAGCAAGTATTGTAAAATCCTTAGATAATACACGTCCTATAACTGCAGCCATGAATCCGCCGATTATTACTAATAATGAGGTTACCACACAATTTGAAAATATTGCAGATAAGCCAAATTCTTTAGCAGCTTCTGGAGCCCTAGATATTATTGGTTACAATTACGCTCATAAAACCTACGAAAAACATAAAATAAATTTTCCAAATATTCCATTTATCGCAACAGAAACAACTTCTGGACTAGCTACAAGAGGATACTATGCCTCAAAATCCGATACTATTAAAAGATGGCCTTACAGATGGGATATTCCTTTTAATGATGGAAATATTGGAAATACTATATCTTCTTATGACCAAGTAAGTACACCTTGGGGATCACTGCACGAAGAGACCTGGAAAATAATTAAAAAGAATAAAAACTTAACTGGAATGTACATTTGGACAGGATTTGATTATTTAGGTGAACCAACTCCTTATGTTTGGCCTTCAAGAAGTTCATATTTCGGAATTATTGATTTAGCTGGTTTTCCAAAAGATGTATACTATATGTATCAAAGTGAATGGACTGACAAACCGGTTTTACACGTTTTTCCACATTGGAATTGGGAAACTGGAAAAGATGTTGATATTTGGGCATATTACTCGCAAGCAGATGAAGTAGAACTCTTCTTGAATGAACAATCATTAGGTATTAAGAAAAAAGAAGGAGACGAACTTCATGTAATGTGGAGAGTACCTTTTAATCCTGGGACAATTAAAGCTGTTTCAAGAAAAAATGGCAAAGAAGTTTTAATTAAAGAAATAAAAACAGCTAATCAAGCTTCACAAATTACATTAAACCCTGATAGAAATAGCATAAAATCAGATGGGGTAGATTTATCATTTGTTACTGTTACAGTAGTAGACAAAAAAGGAACAATGGTTCCAAATGCTATGAATAATATACAATTTACAATAGAAGGCCCTGGAAAAATTGTGGGTGTTGATAACGGTGACCCTACAAGTCACGCCTCTTTTAAAGCGTCGAATAGAAATGCTTTTTACGGAAAATGCTTAGTGATTATTCAATCCTTAAAAAAAGAGGGTGAAATTAAACTAACAGCCAGTTCCTCTGGATTAGAAAATACTACAGTTAGCATTAATACACAAAAATAAATGAACCTAATATAATAGACAATGAAGAAATTATCCAACCTAAAAAATATAGTATTAGTTTTAATGCTATTTATAATTAGTAAAACTTTTGCGCAAATACAAAACACCAATGTATTAAACGAACCACCTGATATTAGTAAAGATTTTGAAGATTATAGAAATACTTACTATTTAGCCGATGAATTAGCTTCTTTTAACCCTGAAACATGTGAAGGAACCATAAAATATTTACGACATAATTTTGCAACAAGACAAGCTTTTGACAATATGTTAAGTAGGCTTGTGCCTGCTCCCGCGAATGAATTTCCAACTACTGAATATGAAGATTCTCCAGAATTACCATTTTCAATTGAGTTTATTTCAGATAGAACTATTCGAATAAAAACTTCATCAGGCCCTCAATTTAAGGAGCAAGAAGCTTCATTAATGTTAGTCAATGGTGTTGCTCCCAATAATAGAAATGCTTGGAAATATTCTAAAATACCCGAAGGACACAAATACACAAGTAGCAAAGGTTCGATAATTATTTCAGAAAAGCCTTGGCGCGTTTCTGTTTTTGATGCAAATGGAAAATTATTAACAAGTACCTTACATTTAGACGATGTAAAAAGTACTTATACACCAGTTACTCCATTTTCTTTTGTTCGAAGAGCGGATGACTATTCGAGAAGTATGGATGCTGTATTTTCTATGTCACCAGAAGAAAAAATATTTGGTTGTGGGGAATCTTTCACACAATTTAATAAACGTGGTCAAAAAGTAATTTTATGGACTGATGATGCAAATGGTGTGCAAAATGAAACCATGTACAAACCAATTCCTTTTTATATGAGTAGCCGTGGTTATGGTGTTTTTATGCATCACTCCACTCCTATTACTGTTGACTTTGGAAAATATTTTAATGGTGCGAATTCTATGATGATTGGTGATGATGAAGCCGATTTATTTGTATTTATTGGTGAACCAAAAGAAATATTAGATGAATATACCGATTTAACAGGAAAAGCCGAAATGCCACCACTTTGGTCATTCGGATTTTGGATGAGTCGTATTACATATTTTTCAGAACAAGAAGGAAGAGAAATTGCAAAGAATTTAAGAAAACATAAAATACCTAGTGATGTTATTCATTTTGATACTGGTTGGTTTGAAGTTGATTGGCGAAATAATTACGAGTTCTCTAAAAACAGATTTAACGATCCTGTAGATATGATTGCTGATATGAAAGAGGAAGGGTTTAACGTTTGCTTATGGCAATTGCCTTATTTTACTCCAAAAAATACCCTTTTTAATGAAATTGTTGAAAAAGGATTGGCTGTAAAAGACCGTAAAGGAAATATTCCTTACGAAGATGCAACCTTAGATTTTACAAATCCTGAAACGGTTTCATGGTATCAAAATAAAATAGCTTCTTTATTAAAACAAGGTGTTGGAGTTATTAAAGTTGATTTTGGTGAAGCTGCTCCGGCATCTGGTATTTTTAGCAATGGAAAAACAGGGTTTTATGAGCATAATTTATATCCATTACGCTACAACAAAGCGGTTTCTGAAATCACGAAAGAAACTACTGGAAATTCAATAATTTGGGCACGAAGTGCTTGGTCTGGAAGTCAGAGATATCCTTTACATTGGGGAGGAGATGCTGCAACAACAAATACTGCAATGGCCGCTACTTTAAGAGGTGGTTTATCTTTCGGGTTGAGCGGATTTACATTTTGGAGCCATGATGTAGGTGGATTTGTTACAAAATCTCCTGAAGATTTATATAGAAGATGGACTCCATTTGGTATGTTAACGTCTCACGTGCGAAGTCATGGTGAACCACCAACTGAACCTTGGGAATACAGCAAAGAATTTTTGATTGATTTTAGAAATGCCGATAATTTACGTTATCAATTAATGCCTTATATTTATGGTCAGGCTAAACATGCTGCAGAAAATGGATTACCAATGTTAAGAGCTATGTTTGTTGAATATCCAAATGATCCAGGTTCTTGGTTATTAGACGATCAATATCTATTTGGTTCTGATATTTTAGTTGCTCCATTGTTTGAAAATGTCACAGAGAGAAACGTGTATTTACCTGAAGGAAAATGGATTGATTATCAAACAAATAAAGTATATGATAAAGGTTGGAATAAAATTTCAGCAGGAGATATTCCAATAATTATACTTGTTAAAGACGGAACCATTTTACCTCATATAAAATTGGCGCAATCAACAAAAGATATGGATTGGAGTAATTTAGAATTAAAGGTATATGCCGCAGATGTGACTAAAGCGACTTGTAAATTGCATTTACCAAACGATTCTAAATTGTATGAATTAACCGTAATTAAAAAAGGAAATTCTTTTGAATTGATGAATAATCCAGTTTCAGATAAAACAAATTTTAAAATCAAAAATTTCTAATAATTCAATAAAAATGTTAAAAAATCTTTCAATAGTATTGTTATTTTTATTTATAATTTCTTGTAGTCAAAAACAAGAAAAAATAATAAATGAAATAACATCACCTAATACTAAAAACAAAATCACTTTTGAACTTATTAATGGCACTCCATTTTATAGTGTTTCACATGGCAATAAAACTATTATAACACCTTCTTTACTAGGCTTTGTATTTAAAAACAATGATACTTTATGTAATAATTTTGAGGTGGTAAATGTAGAAAATTTAGCTTTTGATGAAACTTGGGAACCAGTTTGGGGCGAGCACAAATCAATTCGTAATAACTACAACCAATTAAATGTTTTTCTTCAAGAAAAAACTAAAAATAAGCGAAAGTTAGAAATACAATTTAAAAATTTTGATGATGGTGTTGCTTTTAGATATGTTTATCCAAAACAAGGAAAGGATAGTTTAATTATAATGGATGAACTTACAGCATTCAATCTAAAAGATGATGGTGATGCTTGGTGGATAGGTGCTTATCAAGATAATAGGTATGAATATTTGACCACAAAATCCCCAGTAAGTACTTTAGATACTGTTCATACTCCACTTACTATTAAAAGTAATAATGGGTTGTCAATAAGTTTTCACGAAGCTAATTTAAAAGATTTTGCAAGTATGACACTCGCGAGAACTTCTGGAACTAATTTAAAAGCCGATTTAGTACCCTGGGCAGACGGAGACAAAGTAAAAACTAATGGTAGTTTTACTTCGCCTTGGAGAACGCTTCAAATGGCTGAAACACCAGCTGATTTGGTTGCTTCATCTCTAATTTTAAATTTAAACGACCCAAATAAAATTGAAGATACCAGTTGGATAAAACCACATAAATATTTAGGAATTTGGTGGGGAATGCATATTGGTAAATATTCTTTTTGGGAAAGTCCAATTCAAGGAGCGACCACTAAAAATGCTTTTGAGCATATAGATTATTGTAAAAAATTTGGAATTGACCATTTACTAATTGAAGGTTGGAATAAAGGTTGGACTCCAGCCTGGTACGAAAATGCAATGCATATGTTCAGTTTTACTGAAGCAGCAGCTAATTTTGATTTAGAAAAAGTAACTGCATATGCAAAAGAAAATGGAGTTAGTATTATTGGGTATCACGAAACTGGTTCTAATATTATCAATTATTTATCTCAAATAGATGCAGGAATGGCTCTGTATGAAAAAGTAGGTATTCATGATGTAAAAATTGGTCAGGTAGGTTCTAGATTAAATATGAAAGAATGGCACCACGGACAATTTGGAGTTAACTATTACAGATCTGTACTAGAAAAAGCTGCAAAATATCATTTAACTGTAAATTTCCATGAGCCAATAAAAGATACTGGAGAGCGCAGAACATATCCGAATATGATGGCTCGTGAAGGAGCCCGCGGACAAGAATACAACGCTTGGAGCGATGGAAATCCTCCAAATCACACTGCAATACTTCCTTTTACAAGGTTACTTGCAGGCCCAATGGATTTTACCCCTGGGGTTTTAGATGTTGAAATTAAACAAGGTTATGAAGGTAGAGATGTTCATACAACTGCAGCCAAACAATTGGCTTTATATGTAGTTTTCTATGCTCCTATTCAAATGTTAGCTGATTTACCTGAAAATTACGATAGTAATCCTGCATTTAAATTCTTACAAGATGTTCCCGTTGATTGGCAAGACACTAAAGTGCTAAATGCTGAAATTGGTGAATATATTACAATTGTTAGAAAAGATAAAAACAGTAGCGATTGGTATTTAGGCAGTATTACAAATGAAGATAGTAGATTTTTTGAAATAGATTTATTATTTTTAGATGCAGACGCTACTTATGAAGCCCAAATTTATGCTGATGAAGTTGGAACTACTTGGAATGAAAACGCTGCAAAAGTTGCTATTTCAACTAAAGAAGTAACTTCAAAAGATATGCTAGAACTTAATCTTGGAGCAGGTGGAGGAACCGCAATTCGTTTCATAAAAAAATAATTTAAAACTAACTATTTTGAAAAACCTAATAACCTACATATTTTTTTTAGTAGCTATTATAAAGCTATCGGCTCAAGAAACTGATTATCCGTTTCAAAATCAAGAATTAGGCGTTGAAGAAAGAATTAATAACTTACTTTCTCTAATGACTATTGATGAAAAAGTAAAAGCGCTAAGCACAAACCCAACTGTTGAACGTTTGGGCGTAAAAGGAACCGGGCATGTAGAAGGATTACACGGACTGGCATTAGGTGGTTCTCCCGGATTTTGGGGAGGAAAAGGAAAAGAAATAATACCAACTACTACTTTTCCTCAAGCCTATGGTTTGGGAGAAACTTGGGATACCGAATTGATACAAAAAGTAGCGGAAGTAGAAGGCTATGAAACACGTTATGCTTTTCAAAAATATGGTAGAGGCGGCTTGGTTGTTAGAGCACCAAATGCAGATTTAGCACGTGATCCAAGATGGGGAAGAACTGAAGAAAGTTATGGTGAGGATGCATTTTTTAATGGTACTATGACGGTAGCTTTTGTAAAGGGATTACAAGGAAATGACGAAAATTATTGGCAAACAGCTTCATTAATGAAACATTTTTTAGCTAATAGTAATGAAAATGGTAGAACCTATACTTCCTCTAATTTTAGTGAACGCCTTTGGAGAGAATATTACGCAGTACCTTTTAAAATGGGAGTTACACAAGGAGGTTCCAGAGCTTATATGGCAGCTTATAATAAAGTGAATGGAATTCCTGCTATGGTGCATCCAATGTTAAAAGAAATTACCCAAAAAGAATGGAGTCAAAACGGTATTATTTGTACTGATGGTGGTGCTTATAGGTTATTGCAAAGTGATCATAAATATTATGCCGATAAATATTTAGCTGCTGCTGCAACTATTAAAGCCGGTATTAATCAGTTTTTAGATGATTATTCTGAAGGTGTTTATGGTGCTTTAGCAAGTGGATATTTAACAGAATCTGATTTAGATACTACTTTAAAAGGTGTTTATCGGGTTATGTTTAAATTAGGGATGTTAGATTCTGAGGAAAATAATCCATATCGTCAGATTGGAAAAACCGATACTATAGATCCTTGGTTAACACACAAACATAAAGATTTAGCCCTTTTAGCAACACAAAAATCGATTGTTTTATTAAAAAATGAGTCTAAATTATTACCGCTTCAAAAAAATAAAATAAAAACAATTGCTGTAATTGGGAATAATGCAGACGGGGTTTTTTTAGATTGGTATAGCGGAACTCCTCCATATGTAGTAACCGCTCTTGAAGGAATTAAAAACAAGCTTGGTAATGAAGTTGAAATTTTATTCACTCCAAATAACACTGATGGAAAAGCTGTTGATTATGCAAAAAAGGCTGATGTTGTAATTGTTTTAGTGGGTAACCATCCAACGTGTGACGCAGGTTGGGCAAAATGTCCAAAACCAAGTAATGGAAAAGAAGCTGTAGACAGAGAATCAATTACCTTAGAAGAAGAAGATTTAATTAAATTAGTTCATCAAGCAAATCCAAAAACTATTGTCGGTTTAATTAGTAGTTTTCCATATGCTATAAATTGGACTGAAGAAAATGTTCCAGCAATTATACATTTAACTCATAATAGCCAAGAATTGGGAAATGGTTTGGCAGATGTTTTATTTGGAGATTATAATCCAGCAGGAAGATTAACACAAACCTGGGTAAAATCAATTACAGATTTGCCAGATTTTTTAGATTATGATATTACTAAAGGAAGAACGTATATGTATTTAAAAACAGAGCCTCTTTATGCTTTTGGTTATGGACTAAGTTACACAACTTTTGAATATTCAAATTTAAAAACTAGTAAAAACTCTATTTCCGAAAATGACACTATACTTGTAAGTGTAGAGATTAAAAATACAGGGAAATTAGATGGTGAAGAGGTTATACAACTCTACGTACATCATCCTTACTCTAAGGTGCAAAGACCTATAAAAGAATTAAAAGGTTTTAAACGTGTCTTTGTTGAAGCTGGCAAGAAATTAACAGTTCAAATTCCGTTAAAAGTTTCAGATTTAAACTACTGGAATACTGAAAAACAACAATTTGAATTAGAAAAAGAATCCGTAGAAATTCAAATCGGAAGTGCTTCAAACAATATAAAATTAAAAAAAATATTAAAATAAAAAATCATTCAGATGAAAACAGCCATTAAAATTAGTACCTATTTAATTGTTTTTCTATTCATATTTTCTTGTTCAAAAGAAATGAAAAACACCAATAAACCAGAAATCTATAGTTCAAAAGAAATTTACAAATCAAAAGAAATTTCCTTAGAAAATGATACAAAAATTGATAGTTTAATTTCATTAATGACTATTGAAGAAAAAATTGGAATGTTACATGGAAATAGTATGTTTACTTCCGGTGGTGTTGAGCGATTAGGAATACCTGAATTAAAAATGGCTGATGGTCCTTTAGGCATTAGAGAAGAAATTTCTAGAAATAGTTGGGCCAATGCAGGTTGGGATAACGATTTTGCAACATATTATCCAGCAGCCGGAGCCGTTGCTGCAACTTGGAATCCTGAGTTATCCTATACTTTTGGTAACAGCGTTGGACAAGAAGCCCGCGCTCGTGATAAAGATATGTTACTTTCTCCTGCTATAAATATTATTAGAACACCTCTTGGAGGACGAACTTATGAATATTTTACAGAAGACCCATTTTTAAACAAAAAACTAGCAGTTCCATTTATTATAGGTGTTCAGGATAATGATGTTATGGCTTGTGTTAAACACTTTGCTGTAAATAATCAGGAAACAAATCGTGGTACTGTAGATGTTTTAGTTGATGAACGCACATTAAGGGAAATATATCTACCAGCTTATGAAGCTGCTGTTACTGAAGCTAATGCATATAGTTTAATGGGAGCGTACAACAAATTTAGAGGCGATTATTTATGTGAAAATGATTTAATGCTAAATAAAATATTGAGAGATGAATGGGGTTTTAAAGGAATAATTGTTTCAGATTGGGCTGCCGTTCATTCAACAGTAAAATCTTTAGAAAACGGTTTAGATATTGAAATGGGAACCCCAAAACCATTTAATGAATACTTTTTAGCAGACAAATTAATTGCTGCTGCCAAAGCTGGTGAAATTTCAGAAGAAGAAATTAACAAACACGTTAAACGTATTTTAAGAGTTTTATTTCAAGTTAAAGCTATAGATGGTATTAATAGAACAAAAGGAAGTCTTGCTACCGAAGAACATTTTCAAGATTCCTATAATGTTGCTGCAGAAGCCATTGTTTTACTAAAGAATGAAAAGAACGTATTACCACTAAAATTAGAAGGTATAAAATCCATTGCAGTAATTGGAAACAATGCAACCAAGAAAAATGCTTTAGGTGGATTTGGTGCTGGTGTTAAAACAAAAAGAGAGATTACACCATTGGAAGGTCTTCAAAATAGATTGCCTGAAGGAATAAAAATTAATTATGCCGAAGGATATTTAGAGAGATATTCTAAAAATGAAAACGATAAAAAAGAAGAAGTTACCCTTCATGGGCCAACAACTGTAGATGAATTAGATGCCCTTAAATTAGAAGAAGCATTAGATGCTGCAAAAAATTCTGATATAGCTGTCATCTTTGCAGGTTCTAACCGCGATTACGAAACAGAAGCATCCGACCGCAGAGATTTATCTTTACCATTTGGGCAAGAAGTATTGATTGAAAAAGTGCTAGAAGTAAACCCAAATACAATTGTAGTAATGATCGGAGGGGCTCCATTCGACTTAAACAACATTAAAGAAAAATCTTCTGCTTTGGTTTGGAGCTGGTTTAATGGTTCCGAAGGTGGAAATGCCTTAGCAGATGTTATTTTAGGAAACATAAACCCTTCTGGTAAATTACCTTGGACTATGCCAAAAAATCTAATGGATTCACCAGCACATGCTACAAACAGTTTTCCCGGTGCAGAAACTGTTGAGTATAAAGAAGGAATTTTAGTTGGTTACCGCTGGTTTGACACTAAAAACATTGAGCCATTATATCCTTTTGGCTACGGCTTATCTTACACTAATTTTGAAATTTTAAATTTAAATACAAATAAAGATTCTTATAAAGAAGACGAAATAATTGAGGTTACATTTGAAATTAAAAACATTGGAGATATTGATGGAAAAGAAGTTGCTCAATTATATGTTTCTAACCCAGAATCATCGGTTGAAAGAGCTGCTCAGGAATTAAAAGGATTTCAAAAAGTATTTGTTAAAAATGGGCTTACAGAAAAGGTTACCATTCGTTTAAATACAAAGGAATTGGCTTATTTTAATGAATCTATAAATGAATGGACTTTAGAAAAGGGGAACTATATTTTAAAAATTGGGAATTCATCTAGAAATATTTTAGCAGAAGTATCAATAAACATAGATTAAATGAAATTAACCAATCATATAATCGTATATAGTATTTTAATAAATGTCTTAGTAGTTGGGTTTTTGGCTTGCAGTAATGACAGTGCCCCTGAGGAAGTTATAAAACCAGAGGAAAAAGAAAAAATTCTTACTACGAATACAAGTAACATAGAATTTGAATACGTATCAAGTAGTTATAATTTAACAATTTCTACTAATGTAGATTCTTGGGCAATTAGTAGCTCAGTAACAAGTTGGATACAATTGAGCCAAACAACAGGAACTTCTGGAAATACCGTGGTTAAAATATCAATTTCCGAAAATCCCAATATTTCAGTTAGAACGGCTATAGTTACTGTAAATGCAAATCAAGTCTCAGGGGTAAAAATTACAGTTTCTCAAGCTGGAGCGCCTTCAACTTCAGGAATCTATCCAGATTATAATTTAAACCCAATTGAAGCCGATGCAACAGGGATGAACAGTTCGGCAAAGGAAATTGCAGCAAAAATAGATTTAGGATGGAACGTTGGAAATAGTTTGGAAGCTACTGGAAGTGAAACAGCTTGGGGAAATCCTAAAGTAACTAAAGAATTAATAGATTTAGTAAAGTTAAATGGTTTTAATGCAGTTAGAATACCTTGCTCTTGGAATCAATATCTTTCAAATGCTAAAACAGCAGAAATAAAAACTGATTGGCTTAATCGAGTTAAAGAAGTAATTCAGTACTGTATTGATAATGAAATGTATGCTATACTCAACATTCACTGGGATGGCGGATGGCTCGAAAATAATGTTACCGATGCTAAAAAAGAGGAAAATAATGCAAAGCAAAAAGCTTTTTGGGAGCAAATAGCAACATATTTACGTGATTTTGATGAGCATTTATTATTTGCCAGTGCCAATGAACCAAATGTTGAAGACGCGACTCAAATGGCTGTTTTAAATTCTTATCACCAAACGTTTATTGATGCAGTTCGTTCTACAGGAGGAAAAAATGCCTATCGCACGCTAGTAATTCAGGGCCCTTCAACAGATATTGAAAAAACAAATAATTTAATGACAACCTTACCAGCTGATAATGTATTAGATCGAATAATGATTGAAATTCATTATTATACACCATGGCAATTTGCAGGATTAACCGAAGATGCAAGCTGGGGAAAAATGACTTATTATTGGGGAGTAGATTATCACTCAAACACTGATACAGAACGCAATGCTACTTGGGGAGAAGAAACAGATTTAGAAAATTATTTTAAGCTAATGAAGGATCAATTTGTAGATAAAGGAATTCCTGTTGTATTGGGTGAATTTGGAGCTATAAGACGTTCTTCGTTAACAGGAGATGCGCTTACTCTGCATTTAAATTCAAGAGCTTATTATTTAAAATCTGTTGTAAAACAAGCAAAAGCAAATGGATTACTACCTTTTTATTGGGATGAAGGAAATATTGAAAATCATGGTTTTGGAATTATAGATAGATCTAAGAATACTGTTTTTGATACGCAAGCATTAGAAGCTCTTATACAAGGATTAAATTAATTTTAACATTAGCTTAAAAGTACAGATTTTTAAAATTAAAATGTTAAAAAAATATATTTAAATAAATGAAAACCCTTTTTCAAATATTAATAAGTTGTTTAGTCCTTTTACACTTCAGTTGTAATATTGCAACAGTTAATAATGAAAACATAATTCCTGAACAAGTTATATGGTACAAAACTCATGCTGAGAACTGGGATAATGCCTTACCCGTTGGAAATGGTCGTTTAGGAGCAATGGTTTTTGGAAATCCTTTAAATGAAAGAATTCAGTTAAATGAAGATTCTATGTGGTCTGGTGGTCCTGAATGGGGAAATTCTAAAGGAACACCAAAGGATTTAGCTGAAATTAGAAATCTTATTAAAACAGGAAATGTTCATTTAGCAGATAGTTTAATTGTTGAGCGTTTTTCTTATAAATGGGTAACAAGATCACATCAAACAATGGGAGATTTGTTTATTGATTTTGACCATAAAAACGTTACAGATTACACAAGAAAACTTAATTTAAGTAATGCTTTTGTTTCTTCAAATTATAAGATTGATGGATTTGATGTTTCTCAAAAAGTTTTTTCTTCTGCAGCAGATGATGTTTTAGTTGTAAAAATTAAAACCACTAATCCCAACGGATTAAACTACGAATTAAAATTAAGTAGACCTGAAGACAATGGCAATCCAACTGTAGTTGTTTCTACACCCACTAAAAACACCATCAATATGAAGGGAATGGTTACTCAGTATGGTGGAATGGTTCATTCGGTACCAGTTGAAGTTGATTATGGAGTTAAATTTGAAACTATTTTACA